>Ga0265294_10001019_pt1 | contig 38110 bp, 31 predicted proteins | sample MunlanPumphouse3_FD_192504 | JGI IMG/M metagenome (GOLD analysis project Ga0265294, IMG submission 192504) | Groundwater microbial communities from a municipal landfill in Southern Ontario, Canada - Pumphouse #3 | ecosystem: Environmental > Aquatic > Deep subsurface > Groundwater | place... | reverse complement strand
ATCAATATGTTTAAGCAGGTCTGCTGCAAACATGAAAGAGCCGTTCAGTACTGCAAGAAAGAGAGGGGCCCCTTTTCCTTTGTAGTCCCTGTTGAGTTTCTGCGCAACAGCCTTTATACCCTCTTCAATTTTACTGAAAGGGATAAAAATACGAAACTCTTTGTCATGTAGATTAATGCGCTCCATACTTAAAATATTTGTGAGGGCGAAATTAATCATTATTTTTGTCCTAAACCAATTTTGAATAAAAAACAATGAATCCGCTAGTTAGTATTATAATGGGAAGCACATCCGATATGCCTGTAATGAAACAGGCTGCGGAATTCCTGAATGAAATGGAAATTCCATTTGAAATCAATGCACTCTCTGCCCACAGGGTCCCTATGCAGGTTGCTGATTTCGCAAAAGAGGCCCATAAAAGAGGGGTCAAAGTAATAATTGCAGGTGCCGGAGGTGCTGCACACCTTCCCGGAGTAATAGCAGCTTTTACTCCTCTTCCTGTAATTGGTGTGCCTGTAAAGTCTTCAATTTCCATGGATGGATGGGATTCTGTGCTGTCAATCCTGCAGATGCCTGCCGGGATACCGGTGGCTACAGTTGCTCTTGACAATTCAAAGAATGCAGCTATCCTGGCCTTGCAAATTTTGGCAACATCCGACAGTGTGCTTATGGAAAAAATGGTGGAATTCAAGAGTGAACTTGCTAAAAAAATTGTAAAGGCAAACCAGGAGTTGTCGCAAATCAAGTATCCGTTCAAGACCAATTGACGGTTTGTTCTGGAATAAATAATTAATTTGAAATGAGGGGAAGATATGTGCAGAAGGATTTTATGGCTATTGCTGTGTTCATGCAGCATGGCAGGGCATATGCATATGGTATATGCACAAAACAAGGCAGGGGCAGGGATGCATCCTGCCATTTTGTTATTCATCCAGGGCATCACAGAGGATGACATTGATGGCACCGGTTTGGGAGAGGGTTACTTGGAAGAGCTTTTGCCTTACCTGGAATCTTTGAGCATTAAGGGAGAGGTTTTGAGCAAGGAGGGTATAAAACGTCTTGCACAAAATGGATTGCTGGATCCTTTTGAAGAGGCCTCGCTTTACAGTTATATTGGGAAATATGGCAATCCAATGTCCCTTGCAGAGTTTTTACTGGTCCCTGGAATTGAACGGAAGAAGCTTTTCCTTTTATCACCTTTCATTAGATTTGAAACTGGGAGTGAAATAGTCCCAAGGAGGGTCCATACAGATCTCTTGTTGCGAAGCACTGTAGATATTGGAAAACCATTTTTGTTTTATTCAAAAGCATTGGCACAGATACCCGGGAAAGCCTCGTTTATAGCTGTGGCCGAGAAGGATCCGGGAGAACATGGACTGGATTATTTTTCTGCGGGAGCCTCGTACTGTGGCGAGGGATTCATAAGAAACTTGGTTGTGGGTTCATACACAGCAAGGGAGGGCCAAGGGTTGGTTTTGTGGAATGGGTTTTCCCTGAACTCTTTGACCGATCCGTCTGCAGTAGTGAAAAGAGAGTATGACCCTACTGTTTATGGCTCTGCAGATGAAAACCGATCGTTCAAAGGATTGGCTACCACCTTTGGAAAAGGGAAGTGGGTATTTGACCTTATGTTCTCTAGCAGAGGTTTGGACGCTCGCATTACTCCGGATGGGTATACTTCCCTTTTGGTTACAGGTATCCATGACAGCCCAGTCACAATAGAGAGGAAAAAGAGTTTGGACAGGAATATGGTTGCTGCAACCTCCAATTACGAAGCAGGCTCGTTGAAGCTGGGTTTGGTGTTTGTGGGGGTTTCTCAATCTTTGCCTTATGCAGGCAAAGATACATTTGAACTTGAGACCAATAAAATTGCAGGGAATAAAAGAGGGAACCTCTCATTGCATTGGAAGAAAGTGTATGGAAAGCTTTTATGGTATGGAGAGGGTGCATTGGATATATGCAAAAGGGGTGCTTTGGTCACTGGAATCTCTGCAAGGAGCAAACAGGGAAGTCTTGTTTCTTTGGTGGTGGATTACAAGCAGAAAGGTTTTTCCAATCCATTGACAACACATAAACAACAAAGCAGGGAGGGTTTGCCAGCTTTGAACGTGAGTGCTACCACCAAACTTTCAAAGCATATGGATATTTCTATATGGACCCTTCTTGCCCTTGACTATCATAAGATTGCTTGCAAGCTCCAGTTGAACGATTGTTTGCCGGGGGATGTTTCTTGGTTTACCTCAGTCACAAAAGAACGGCTTGTTTCAAGGATGGACTATAAGATGAATCCGTCGCAGAACTTGTTGCTTCAAACAAGAGGCCAGGTTTCGGCTGCAGGACCTTTTGGCAACCATTCTTACGGGTATAACCTTCAACAAGATGTGGTGTTTAAAATCAAACGTTTGGCAATGGATGTGAGTGCTCGTTTTGGTTGGTTTAGTGCGGACGAATGGCAGAACAGGCTATACAGCTACGAAAGGGATATCTTGTACCAGTTCAGGAGTGCTTTGTATTATGGCCGTGGATTCAGATGGTACCTTAACTTGAAGGCAAATATCTCACGAAACCTCGACTTTTGGTTCAAATATGGCTCATTTTATTATACAATGGATAAAAAAAACGGGTCCGACCAAAGTCAAGACCCATTTGTCAGTGAACTGAAATTCCAGATGAGGATCAGGTTTTGACTATATTGGTTTGATACGTATTTTTTTGCCCGGCATGATCTTGCTGTTCTTGTTGAACCCGTTCAGTTGCATTATCTGATTGAGACTTACACCCTTGAATTTCCTTGAAATATCCCAGAGGTTGTCTCCACGTTTTACAGTGTACATTACATACCCACCGGATTTTGTTGTAGCAGGTTCTGACCCGCTGTATGAAGCAGAAGGAGGATTGGATGTGTATATCCTAAGGCGTTGGCCTGGCCTGATGATTGTCCTCACTCCGTTCCATGCCTGGATATCCCGTACCCTCACACTGTATTTAATAGCGATATGGCTGAGTGTTTCACCTCTTTTTACCACATGTGTAACGGAACTTCTTGCAGAGGTTGCCGCAGCTTTGCTTTCGTTAAACACGATAGGATTGAAGAATATGCTGTCTTTGTAGGTGTAAATATCCTTTTCGTTGTCTATGAATGAGTTGGTATAGGTGTATGGGAGTCTTAATATATTGCCTTTTTCGTTTCCAGGGATAACCTCCTTTATGTATTGTGGGTTGTGGTCGCCGATTACATCTTTGGGTATTCCCAGCAGTTCTGAAATTTGTCCGAAATGGAGTGGTTTCCTTATCATGAAGGTATCTACATGGGCAGGCACTTCCACCGCCCTTGGACTTATCCGGTGTTCCTTGTAGTAGTTTAAAGTATACAATGCTGCTACAAAAGATGGAACATACCCTCTGGTTTCCCTTGGTAAATATGGATAAACTTTCCAAAACTCCCTTGAGCCAGCTCTCCTTATCGCCTTGTTCACATTGCCTGGGCCGCAGTTGTACGAGGCTATCGCAAGCAACCAATCCCCGAAAATGGAATATGAATCCTTCATGTATTTTGCTGCTGCATGACCGGAAGCAATAGGGTCAAGACGTTCGTCCACATAAGAGTCTATCCGCAAATTGTATTGAAGTGCGGTCCTGTACATGAATTGCCACATTCCCTTTGCATTTGCCCTGGATACGGCTTTTGGATTTAGTGCAGATTCAATAATGGCCATTATCTTCAGTTCCTTGGGAAGGTCGTACTGGTCCAGTATCTCCTCGAATTGTGGAAGATAGTATCCCGACAAACCCAAAATAGCATCTATTTTGTTGGGAATCCTTTGGGTGTAGTAGATGATATGGTTTTTTACAATGTTGTTGTATGGCAGCGGGATAAACGAGTTGATGGATTTCAGCCTTTGGATGTATACAGAATCCGGGATATCAGAGGTGAGGGTCTCGCTGTCCAGGTCTATCACAGATCCATCGTCCAAAGTTAATGAGTTTTGCAGGTACCACACACTCAGCAAACTGTCTGTGGAAACAGTTGGTTCTATAAAGTCTTCACTGTCAAAAAAATTAAGACCCCCGGGGTTTATGGAGTCGTTCACGGTAACAGTATCTATGATTGGGATTGCACTTAATTCCAGTTCTTGCCTGAGAGAATCAATTGTCCTTTGCAGGGTACTTATCTCTTTTTTCAGCTCTTTTTTGGACTCCCCGCTTCCTTTGAAAATCTGTTTGAAAATCTGTCCCTCCGCTTGGTTGGAACAAAAAAGCGTTGTAAGCGATAACAAAGTAGCAATGATAGTTTTTTTCATCCTTCTGTTTTGTAATTTATGATTAGAATTTAATATTTAACCTGAAACCGACCGCAGGGTTCATATTGTATGCAAAATTCGGGTTTAAAGGCATAACCACACCGGGAGCAAAAGATGCCGACAAATCGTCGCTGACATCAAAATCCTGTAAATGCGCAAATACATTGGCGTCAATAATATTCAATGCATAAACCAAAACTCCCGCAAGGATGGAATAATCCCTGAGCCTTCTGTAAGAGTCCATGTAATATTTCATGGTCTCTGGATTGATGTTTTGGTAATCTGAATTTTCGGGGTCGCTGGAGAGGTAATACAAGTTTTTGTATCTTTTGAATTGAGTGTTGTTGGAGGATATGAAATATCCGGTAACAATGAATCCTCCATAAAAAATGGGGATTTTCCAGTAATCTCCATTGTAAACCTGACCCAGGCCGGGGAGCATGGCAGAGTATAGAGAAGCCCTTGCCGGAAGTACTTTCTTGTGGTATTTGAAATTTGCCACACCATCCATGACAGAGCCCCAGTATGAGAGGGCGGCCCCAATATAGAAAAGGTCACGGTTTTGGCGGTATTTGTCCTGGCCGGTATCCAGCCATTTGAGATTGTTGTTGTAGCCTGCATACATGAATCCTCCTATGGATGCATACACAACGGGTATTTTCCAATACTGTTTGTTGTAAAGTTGTGCAGAGCCTGGCAACAGGAAGGAGCCCCCCCACATCCGCGATATGTTCATGCTGTCTTTTCCTGCCAAGCTGTTGAAATATCTTTTCAAAGAGTATGGTTCCCGGGTACTCCCTTGGTATAGGGAGTCCTCTTCTTGTTGTTGCTGGGTGTTTTGGGAACCCGGAGGCCCAATTTGCCTCATTTGCCCCTGGATTTGGGAAAACGAAACCTGGCTCCACAACAAAAAGATAGTTCCAAGTACTACTGTTTTGAAAATTTTCATGGGGCAGTTACAGGTTTGTCTTTTCAATAGCCTTGATAAAATCCATCACTTCATCATCGCCATTGAAACGGATTGTGATGGATCCTGTTCCCTTTTTCTCGTCACGTTTGAGACTTATGTTGTTGTTGAAATATTTTCCCAGGAATTCAAGCAGTTTGAAATAGGATTCGTCAAGTTCCTGCGAATACTCTTCTGATTTTGATTTTGAAGCAGGTTCTGTGATTTTCCTGATTTTTTCTTCTATTTGCCTTACAGAAAGGTCATTCTCAATAATAGAGTTGCAAAGTTTAAGCTGTTTGCGAGGTGAATCCAAAGCCAACAAGGCACGTGCATGCCCCATGGAAATTTTCTTTGCCCTTAGGGCAAGCTGGATTTCGGCAGGCAGTTTAAGCAGCCTAAGGTAATTTGTTATTGTAGCTCTTTTTTTGCCAACCCTCTCGGCCATCTCTTCCTGTGTGAGGTCGCACTCCTCTATAAGACGTTGGAAACTTAGGGCAACCTCAATGGAATCAAGGTTTTCCCGTTGTATATTCTCTACTATGGCCATCTCCAGCATACCCTGGTCATCTGCCGTACGGATATATGCGGGAATATGTGTGAGCCCGGCCAGAGTTGCCGCCCTGAAGCGCCTTTCTCCGCTGATTATTTGATACTTGTCGTTCTCTGCAAGCCTGACTGTAATGGGCTGTATAAGCCCCAGAACCTTTATTGATTCTGCTAGTTCTTCCAGTAAATCATTGTCGAAACTGCTTCTTGGTTGAAAGGGATTTGCCTCTATCATTTCCATTGGTATCTCCGAAATGGAAGCAGGAGTGAATTCACCCTCAGGCCTGATGCGGTTAAGGTTCAAATTGTCGACATCCGATATAAGGGCTCCAAGCCCTCTTCCCAAGGCAGATCTTTTCATGTTACTGGTTTTTAGTTATTATCTCTTTGGCGAGGTTAAGGTAATTGTTTGCTCCCGTAGACAATGCATCGTGCAATATCACAGGTTTCCCGTGGGAAGGAGCCTCTGTGAGCCTTACATTCCTTTGTATGACGGTTTTGAAAACCATATCGGAAAAGTGGTTACGGACTTCGTCCACTACCAGGTTTGAGTGGCGTGTCCTTCCATCGAACATGGTGAGCAGGAAGCCCTCTATCTTAAGTGCAGTATTCAACCTGTTTTGGACCAATTTGATTGTATTCAAAAGCTTGCCAAGTCCTTCAAGTGCAAAATACTCACACTGTACCGGAATCAACACCGAGTCTGCTGCAGACAATGAGTTGATTGTGATTATTCCCAAAGAGGGGGAACAGTCAATGATTATATAGTCGAACTGATCTTTTACAAGTTCCAGTTGTTTTTTCAAAACCAGTTCCCGTTCGGGGATATTCAGCATTTCTATCTCAGCACCCACCAGGTTTATATGGGAGGGGGCCAGTTTAAGACCGCTTATTTCTGTGTCAAGAAGGATGTCATTCAGTGACTTGGACCCTATCAATGTCTCGTAAAGGGTGAGTTTTGAGGTAGAGTCAGGGTCAAAGTTGAGTCCCGAAGTAGAGTTTGCCTGTGGGTCGGCATCTACCAGAAGCACCTTTTTTTCCAAAACCGACAGAGATGCCGAAAGGTTTATGGCTGTGGTGGTTTTGCCTACGCCCCCTTTTTGATTGGCTATTGCTATTATTTTTCCCATTGTATTTTGTAGAATATTATCCGGTCTATCATGCAAATTTACGAAATTCTTTCGAATTTCGGTTGCATTACAAAGGATCGGGATCAAAAGTAATTGTGGCTCCTTTTCCGTAGCCTTTTACAAGTAATTCCATCCCTGCAAAAATTGTGCTCTTAACAATGGAACTATTGTTTGTCCGTTCAAGTTTAATCCAGAAGTTGGTAATGTATTCCCTTTTTACCCAATCAACAGGCGGAGGAACCGGACCCGTGAAATTGTCCGCACCCCATTTGGGTAGCATTTGTGCAACCATTTTTGCAAAGCTGTCCAATTTTTCTTTGTTACGGTGTTTGACAATGATTTTCAGATAACGGACATATGGGGGATATTTGAAAAGTTTCCTCTCTTCCATCTCCTGGGCTGTGCCATCTTTGCCTTTTGCAAAAAGGGTGTATATCCTGTTTTGAGGTTGTGCCGTTTGCACCATAATGTGACCCTGCTTGTCCCTTCTGCCACCTCTTCCTGCAAGTTGGACAAGCATTTGCATTGCCTTTTCACCAGCCCTGAAATCTTCGGAAGAGAGCATGCTGTCTGCCTGCACAAGGACTATCAGGCTAAGTTTGTCAAAATCGAAACCTTTGCTAACCATTTGGGTGCCCACAAGGATGTCTGTGTTTCCGCAGGCAAACTCTTTCAGGATCTTCTCTTCGCGGCTCTTGCTGGATGTTGTTTCTGCATCTAACCTGCCAATCACTGCATTGGGAAATATGTGGCGTAGTTCTTCTTCTATCATTTCTGTTCCACATCCCCTCTCTTTGAGGCCGGGTTTGCCACATGAAGTACAAATAGTAGCAAACCTTTTGCTGTACTGGCAATAATGACATTCCAGGGTCCCTTTGTTTTTATGGTAGTTGAGGGATACATTGCAGTTTGAGCAAGAAGGGATATCACCACAGTACATGCATTGTACCATAGGAGAGTAGGACCTTCTGTTACGGAAAACCAGCACCTGTTCCTTGTTGTTGAGCTTCTCTTCAATTGCTTTGAGCACCTTCTTTGAAAAAAGAGTTGTCATGGAACCATTCCTCTTTTCCCTCAATGTGTCTATGATCTCCACGCTGCTTGGTTTTGCAGAGTGGTACTGTTTTTCCAGCAAGGCAAGCCCATACCTGCCAGCCTGGTAGTTATATAGCGATTCCAGGGAAGGGGTTGCAGAGCCCAGGATAACTCCGGCATCGAAAATCTTTGCAAGCATAAGTGCGCTGTCCCTCCCGTTGTACCTGGGTGCAGGTTCATTCTGTTTGTAACTGCTGTCGTGCTCTTCGTCAACTATCACCAAACCCAGGTTTTGGAACGGCAAAAAAACGGAGGAGCGCAAACCCAGCACTATCACAGGGGAATCCTCGTTTCTGAGAGCTTCGCGGGTCCTGTTGCGTGCTCCCGCAGATATTTTGGAGTGGAATATATGTAGCTTGTCCCGGAACTGTTTTTCAAGACGGTTTGTCAATTGCCTGCTAAGGGCTACTTCCGGTACCATGTACAGGACACTCTTTCCCTGTGACAATGTTTCTTGTGCCAGGTGCATGTAGAGTTCTGTCTTTCCGGAGCCTGTGACCCCTTTTACCAGGGTTGGGATCTTTTTGGATATGTTTTCTGTGCATATCCGAAAAGCAGCCTGTTGTTCGGCGGAAAGGATTATCTCCTGTGTATTGCCATTGCTTTTTTCTTTAATGTTTTTGGAAGATCTCTTTTTCCTGATGGTTCCTTCATGCGGGTTGTTCATGAAGTTGCCGGAAGCTGCCTTGAGCACCTCTCCTTTTGTACACATATAGTATTTGGAGACCCAATCTATGAAAGTGAATTGGTTTTGGGTCATTGGCTTGATGTCCAGTACCTGCTCAAACTCTTTGATCTCTCCTTTGAAACCTGGATGCCGGGTGGTTGTGCCTGTTACCACTCCAACCACATCCCTCCCTGCAATGTTGGCTTTGATGTAGCTGCCTCTGCTCACTTTATTGTGGAGATGAGCAGGTACAATATAGCTGACCTCCATCTGGAGTTTCAGAGGGAGGATAACATTTGCATAGAGGGTTTCCATTATCAAAGGCTCTTAATGTATTGGGCGGTTTTTTCCAACTGCCATGTAGGTGTTGATGTGGCGCCGCAAATCCCCACTTTTTCACCCGGATTGAACCACTCCGAAAGGATATCTGACTCCCTTTCTATTTTGTAGGACCTGGGGTTGGTGCTTTTGCAGGTTTCGAAAAGCACCTTGCCGTTGGAACTCTCCTTTCCGCTTACAAACAGTATAACATCGTTCGATGCGGAGAATTCCCTGAGGTTGGGATGCCTGGAGGAAACCTGCTTGCAAATTGTGTTGTGGGTTGTGAGTTTGTCGGAAGGTAACCCTGCCTCCTTTGCCTTTTTTTTAATTTCGGCCACAATCTCGGAAAATGCAGATGGGTCTTTGGTGGTTTGGGAAAAGATAGTTATAGGATGAGTGTAGTCTATAACTTCAAGGTCTTGCTTGTTTTCTACAACAATAGCATCTCCGTTTACCTGTCCCAGCAATCCGTTGACCTCTGCGTGGTTTTTCTTTCCGAAAATCACGATGGTCCCGTTTTCTGGTTTTATCTCTTCGTACCCTTTTTTCAACCTCTCCTGGAGTTTCAAAACAACAGGGCAAGTGCAATCAATAACCTTAAGGTTGTTTTTTTTTGCAGTTTCGTATGTAGAGGGAGGTTCGCCGTGTGCGCGTATGAGGAGTGTAGTGTTTTTTGATTGTTCAAGCTCTATGTGCCCTATCACTTCAATCCCGATGGAGTGCAGCCTTTCTACCTCCAGTTTGTTGTGTACTATTGAACCGAGTGATTTAAGCTGGTTATTATCTTTCAAATAGGTTTCTGCTTGTTTGATTGCCCTTATAACACCATAGCAGAATCCCGATTTTTGATCTACGACGGGGACAAGCCCCATTTTTCCTTTAATATCTTTTCTATCCATAGCATTTGATCGTTTTGTGTCATATTGCTGTTATCCAGCAAAATTGCATCCGGAGCCCTTTTTAAAGGAGCTGTTTCCCTGGTTTCGTCCATCTTGTCCCTTTCGGTGACATTCTCAAGAACCTCTTGGTAATCTGCCACCCCGCCTTTTGCCAAAATCTCGTTGTATCTTCTGCGGGCCCTTATTGAAGCATCTGCAGTCATGAATATCTTGAGGTCGGCATCGGGAAAAACGACAGTCCCTATATCCCTTCCATCCATTACAACACCTCTTTTTGTCCCATATTCCTTAAGGATGGAATCTACAAAATCCCTTACAAATGGCTGGGAAGCAACCTCGCTTACCTTTTGGGCAATTTCCAGCGAACGTATCTCCTTCTCTATGTTCTCTCCGTTAAGATGCAGCTCCCCCGACCCGTCGGGTGCTGTTTTGAGGAATTCGAAAGAGACATTTTGAAGGATGTCCGAAAGTTTTTCAATGTCGTGCCTGCTCTCCATATTGCTTGCATTGTTCCTTGCCGCCACCAAGGTAACCCCGCGGTAAAGGGCTCCGGTATCTACATAAATGAGTCCGTAACTTTTGGATATTGCCTTGGCAAAAGTACTTTTGCCTGTAGAAGAGTGGCCGTCTATTGCTATTATGATATCTCTTTTGTCCATACTTGTATAAAGGACAAACATACATAAAAAAGGATTATCTTTGTAAAAAAATAGTTGATGAGAATTGCGGTTTTTGACCTGGGTACAAATGTATTTAATCTGTTAATTGCCCAGGTGTCAAAGAATAAGTGTGATATAAAAAAGGTTTCGAAAATTGGCTCACATATAGGGGAGGGGGGCTTCCAAAGGGGTTCACTTACAGAAAATGCCCTTAACTCTTCCATGGATGCTTTGGCCAAACTTACAAATGAAATTGAGGCTTTTGGAGGCGTACAGCACATCAAGGCATTTGCCACCTCTGCAGTGAGGGATTCTTCCAACGGGCAGTTATTGGTGCAAATGGTAAAGGATAAGTTTGGATTTGATTTGGACATCATTTCAGGTGATCGTGAGGCTGAGTTGATTTACAAAGGAATAAGGGAGTCTATACTGCTGTACAAAGAGAAGGTTCTTATGGTAGATGTGGGGGGTGGAAGCAATGAACTGATTATTGCAGACAAGGACAAGATTTACTGGAAGCAGAGTTTTCCTTTGGGAGTGATAAGGATGAAGGAGCTTCTGGCTCCGTCCGATCCTATTGCAAAAGAAGAGATTGTCAAATATATTGAACATCTGGACTTTGTCCTGGAACCTTTTTACAAAGAGATTGAAAAGCACTCTCCCAAATTGATGATTGGTTCTTCGGGATCTTTTGACACCTTGAGGGAGCTTATAGATCCGGAAGATGACTTTTCAATTCCTGCAAAGGAGCTGCCATTGGACAAGTTCCATGCATTACACGGCAAACTGCTTTCCTCTACAAAACAAGAGCGTTTTGCAATGGCCGGGATGTCTCCGTTAAGGGCAGAGTATATGGTTCTGGGAAGTATTTTCGTGGACCACGTTATAGGCAGGTCGGGTATAACAGAGTTGTACCAATCTTCTTACTCGCTCAAAGAGGGATATATGTCGGAGTTTGCCGCTACCATTCAAACAAAAGAATAACAAACAAAATGATATTATGAAACTTTTGATAATTGACGACGAGAAGTCTATTAGGAACACACTGAAAGAGATCCTGGAGTTTGAAGGCCATGATGTGACATTGGCGGCAGATGGGGTGGAGGGGCTTGAAAAGGCCACGTCGGATAATTACGATGTAATTTTTTCTGATATCAAGATGCCCAACATGGATGGGATGGAGTTGCTGGACAAACTGGGGGAATTAAACGTGGATTCGTCCGTGATAATGATATCGGGGCATGGTTCAATTGACTCTGCCGTGGAGTGTATAAAGAAAGGTGCATTCGATTTCATTCAAAAACCATTGGACCTTAACCGTATCCTGATAACCTTGAGGAATGCGACTGACAGGACCAACCTTGTGAAAGAGACCAAGATATTAAAGAAAAAGGTTTCTAGGATACCAGAGATAGTTGGTGTTTCACCTGTTATAGGCAGGATAAAGGAGATGATAGAAAGGGTGGCACCAACCGATGCCAGGGTATTGATAACCGGGTCGAATGGTACAGGAAAAGAGTTGGTGGCAAGATGGTTGCATGAAAAAAGCCAACGTAATACAATGCCATTCATAGAGGTAAACTGTGCCGCAATCCCAGGGGAGTTGATTGAAAGTGAGTTGTTCGGTCATGAAAAGGGAGCTTTTACATCTGCAGTCAAGCAGCATAAAGGTAAATTTGAGCAGGCAGACGGAGGGACACTGTTCCTGGACGAGATTGGCGATATGAGCCTGGCTGCACAAGCCAAGGTGCTAAGGGTATTGCAGGAGAACAAAATCAGCAGGGTAGGCAGCGACAAGGATATCAATGTCAATGTGAGGGTTGTTGCAGCTACAAACAAGAACCTCTCCCAGGAGATAGAGAAGGGATCCTTCAGGGAAGACCTTTACCACAGGTTAAGTGTGATAGTGATACATGTTCCTCCTTTGTGCGAGAGGAAAGAGGATATTCCTTTGCTCACAAAACATTTTTTGGACCAGATTTCCAATGAAAACGGGATGCCTCCAAGGGAGATTGAGCCCGAAGCAATAGAGGAGCTTGCCGGATATAAATGGACAGGAAACATAAGGGAGTTGAGGAATGTTGTAGAAAGGCTTATGATCTTGAGCAATAATGTTATAACCAAAGACGATGTGTTGGCTTATGCCAAGCCGGTGTTTCGTTGATAAATAGCCTTGCCAAGGCTACTCTTTTTCTATTCTCAGTTGCTGTATGAAATTGCCGTCCTTTTGCGTTTTTACAAAAAGGGTGACACGGAATTTGCTTCCGCCGGCATTAAGGGTGCCAATTGCATATTTCATGGGTGCCTTTCCCGATTTATATGCAACACTGAAGTTCTTGGGAGAGTATTCGTTGAAAAACTCCTTCATGATTTGTTTTGCTTGTTGTTTGCTGCAAACTATGGCGTTGCCCAGAATGTCAATTTCCAGGTTTGGGGCAAACCAGGCAGAAAGCCTTTCGGCATCACCATTTTGGATATACTTTGTGATTGGTACAAAGACATCCTGATCTTGATCCTGGGACGCATATAAAGCAGGGAATGCCTTGACCAACAATAAAAAAACAAGTAAAATACGTTTCATAATCACACTTTTCTCCTTCATGTAAATTAGAAGAAGCAAAAACTAAGCCATTGGTTCAAAAGATAAAATTAACATAAATTCTGGACAAATCTCAAATTAATAGTAATTTTGCGAGAGACCAATGTTTGGATTAATTGAAAATAGAACTACTTCTTACCGGCAAAACCGATTCCGGATATCTTCCGGAGGGTATAAAGCTGTATGAAAACCGGCTTAAGCACTATTGTACTTATTCCAGGAAAGAGATTCCGGAATTGAAAAAGGCATCGGCCCTTACTGAGAGCCAAATCAAAGATAAGGAGGGTGAGCTGATTCTCAAGAATATTTCCGATTCCGATTGGTTGGTATTATTGGATGCCAAGGGAGAAGGGTTGACATCGGAGGAGTTTTCATCAAAGATCCAGGGATTCATGCTAAAGGGTGTCAAAAGGGTGGTGTTTGCAGTAGGAGGTGCCTACGGTTTTTCCAACCAAGTGTATGACAGGAGCAATCAAATGATTTCCCTCTCTCCAATGACATTCTCCCACCAGATGGTAAGGTTGGTTTTTGTAGAACAGCTTTACAGGGCTTTTACAATAATTAAGGGAGAACCTTACCACCACAAGTAAAATTACAGGATGATAGAAGCAACATTCAAAGAGATTATAAAGAGAAGGACAACCATATTGTGGGTTGCAGCCTTGGTATTTACATTGGCATCTTTCATGGAGTTCTCTTCTGCAGTTTCACTGGACAGGGAGGTCTCCAGGCTGGAAGACGTGATTCACAAAAGGCAATTGGTTCTGGAGCAATATGCCCAGCAAACACTGGATTTGCCGGATGATGAATTTGTACATTTTGAAGAGTTTCCGGAGGATATGGTTCTGTACCGTTATTTCAATGATACGATACACTCCTGGATAAACCAGTTTCCCATTGCAAATGACGATATAGATTTCTTCCCTTTCGGGTACCGTATAAACCATTTGAACAGCAGGGTAGTCACCAACACCCCCCTGGCATACCTGAGTTTGTCCGAACAATATGTCAACCTTGGTTCTGCCTGGTATGTGGTGAATGTTTACATCAAAGAGAACCAGACTGTCATTGCAGCTCTGCTTATACAAACAGACTATCCCACAGAGAATGCGGTATTGAGCAACACAATAAATCCAAACCTCTCTTTGAGGAGACAATTGTCCATTGTGCCTGTTACCTACGACGAGTCTTACATAATCCACGGAAAAAACGGAGGGGTACTTTTTTCTGTACTTAAAAACCTTCCCTCCACTGCAGAGGAGACAGGGGTACTGTTAAGGTGGTTTGCGATTTTATTCGTGATGCTTGCACTGTTTGCAAACCTGAGGAAAAACAGGAGGGTATGGGATTTCTTTTTGCTTTTGGCGGGTATGGTGCTGGTAAGGTTTGTGGCAATGTACCAGGCAAAGGAGCTTCAGGGTGAACTTGAGATTTTCTCTCCAAACCTATATGCCGATTACGGATTGTTCAGTTCGTTGGGAGATTTGCTCATAAACAACATGATGATTGTGTTGTTGGTGGCATCCCTGTTTATGATAAGGATATCACTTGCAAGACTGGTTCTGGATTCTTCCAGGTGGTTCAAATTAGGGATGGGATTGCTCTTTTTGGCAATTCCTTTGGCAATAGTCCCTTATATCCACTACAGCATCCATTCCCTTATAATGAACTCCAATATTACAATGGAGCCCTTCCGTATTAGTGAGATAGATATTTATACGCTGCTTGTTTATGTGAGTTACTCGCTTTTATTCATGGCCTTGGTATTGTCGTTGCAGTTGTTAAGACCCTTCTTTGGAAGGAAACGAGTCAAGTCCTTCATGAAAAGGAAGCCTCTCATGATTTATATTACTGCAATATCGTTGTATACCCTTGCTATTGTCAGTTACTACGGATTCCAGAAGGAGTACGACAGGAACAGGGTTTGGACTACAAAAATGTCTGTTGAGAGGGATCTTAACCTGGAGTTGCAATTAAGGGGTTTTGAAAAATTCATAGAGAATGACCCTATTATATATAACTGGATCACTGTCAGCACAGATATAGATATTGTGAACAACACTTTGGAGATTGTCCACAACAGGCTTGCAGAGGCCTATTTCTGGAATATCCTGCAACGCTACGACATGAGGCTGGTCCCATGTTTGGAAAACACTTTTATCATAAACGATGTTTCAAGCCAGGAGTCGCAATTGTGTAATACCCATTACCAAAATGAGATAATGAGATATGGCTCCCCTTTGGGAGAGAGGTCTCGTTTTTTCTTCATGAACAACTACAATGGCAAGATAAGTTATTTGGGAGTATTTCCATACTACAGGGCCGGGAGGGAGTTTCGTTTGTATATAGAGCTGGATAGTAAGTTTTTAAGGGAGTCAGTAGGCTTTCCGGACCTATTGATAGACCATAAAAAAATTGAGGGATTCAATATTCCGGGCGGCTATTCATATGGCAAATACCTTAACAACAGACTAGTATCATATGGGGGAAGTTTTAATTACCCTATCAATAACGAAAATGAGTATGAGTCTGGGTACCAGATGGAAAGGGGAGAAGGTTATATCCACTTCGTGAACAAGGTTTCAGAAGAGAACATTATTGTGATGTCACGGCCCGAAAGGACAATTTTCCCATACTTGGTATCCTTCTCTTACCTTATGCTGCTCTATTCTCTGGTTATACTAGGCATGCTCCGGATAAGGAAAATCAACCTGTTGTACAATGTTCCCAAAAACTCCTTTAGATGGAAGATAATGGTGTTGATAATATCGTCCCTGGTGTTTGCTCTTTTGGCCATTGGTGCTGGAAGCATATGGTTTTCTGTGAGGTACTTCAATGAAAACATCCGCTCACAGATGGAAGAGAAGATGAATTCCGTGCAAAGTTCCCTTAGTTACTACAGCAAGTTTGCAACTCGTTTCAACGACCCGCAATTCAACACCCTCAGGTTGCTGGAAGAGATGAACAGGTTGTCGGGAACAGCCCAGGTGGATATAAATGTTTACAGGGCAGATGGATTGCTGCTAAGGACCACCAGAAATGAGATTTTTGACAGGTTTCTTTTGGGTGCAAGGATGAATCCGGATGCATTCAGGGAGATTGTGCACAACAACAAGAAACAGTTTGTAAACAGGGAAAAGATTGGCGATTTGATGTACTACTCATTGTATGCGCCTCTTTTTAATGTAGAAGGTAAGTTGATTGCAATCGTCAATATTCCATATTTTTCCAGGCAGAGTGATTTCAGGGAAGATGCATCTTCTATAATTGCCGCAATAATAAACATATACATACTGTTGTTGATAGGTGCGGTTTTTGTGGGGATAGCCCTTTCCAATTCTATCTCCCGCCCGTTGATAGAGATAAGCCGAAAAATGCAGCTTTTGGATATTTCCGAAAAACCAGAACATATCAATTACAACAACAGGGATGAACTGGGTATATTGGTTGCCGCATATAACAAGATGGTAGACGATGTGAATGAGAGCACACAAAGGCTGGCCCAGGGAGAGAGGGAGCAGGCCTGGAGGGAGATGGCAAGGCAAATAGCCCACGAGATAAAGAACCCGCTTACCCCCATGCGTTTGAGCATACAACATATGATGAGGTTGAAGCAACAGGATGTGCCGGATTGGACAGACAGGTTTGATGCCCTTGCAAAATCGTTGATAGAGCAGATAGATATATTGTCGGAAGCTGCCGGTGAGTTTTCCAGTTTTTCCAGGTTCTATTCAGAGGAGCAGTCCCGCTTCGATTTGAACACATTGATCAGGGAGCAGATAATTTTGTTCAATACCAGGGATAATGTCTCCTTGATGTTCGAAAGCAATATCAAGGATGCATTTGTGCTGGCACGCAAGACACAACTCACAAGGGTTTTCGTGAACCTTATTTCAAATGCGGTCCAGGCTGTCGAGAACCTTGAAGATGGAAGGATAATTGTTTCAATTGACCGGGAGGAGCCTTTTTACAGGATAGCAGTTGAGGACAATGGTACAGGTGTGCCGGATAGTTTGACCCACAGGCTGTTCAAACCTAATTTCACCACCAAGTCCGGAGGTACGGGACTGGGACTGGCCATTTGCAGGAGCATCATGGAGCAGAGCCAGGGAACGGTTCATTACGAAAAATCACAAAGGCTGGAAGGAGCTGCCTTTGTGGTAAGGATTCCGGGAAAAAGATATTTCTAGCTTACTTTTGGCGCATGAACAATTGGATTGGAACTCCATGGAAATCGAAATTTTCCCTGAGCCTGTTTTCCAAGTATCTTTTGTAATCGTCCCTGACATATTGCGGAAGGTTGCAAAAGAATGCAAAAGAGGGAGAAGGGGTTGGCAACTGGGTGACAAACTTGATTTTTATATACTTCCCTTTGATGGCTGGTGGCGGGTATTTTTCTATTTCGGGTAACATCACATCGTTCAGTTTGGATGTTGGTACCCTTTTGGTCTTGTTTTGATAGACCTTTGCTGCCTCGTTGAGAACATCAAGTATCCTTTGTTTATTGATTACCGAAGTGAAGATGATTGGAATATCCACGAATGGAGCAATCCTTTGCTTGATAGTAGCCGTGAATTCCTTCATTGTGTTGGATTCCTTGTTTTCTATGGTGTCCCACTTGTTGACCACAATAACGCATCCTTTACGGTTGCGGATTATCAGGTTGAATATGGACATGTCCTGATGTTCTATACCTTCCTGTGCATCTATCATCAGGATACATACATCGGAATATTCTATTGCCCTGACAGACCTCATGACAGAATAGAATTCAAGGTCTTCCTTTACCCTGTTCTTTTTCCTTAGGCCTGCAGTATCCACAAGCATGAATTCATGCCCGAACTTGTTATAGTAAGATGAGATTGAATCACGGGTAGTTCCTGCAACCGGGGTGACAATATTCCTGTCCTGGCCAAGCAGTGCATTGGTCAAAGATGATTTGCCGACATTGGGCTTACCTACTATTGCTATATGTGGCAGGTCCCTTTTTTCTTCTTCGGGAGCATCCTCCGGAAGAAGTTCCAGTAGTTTGTCAAGAAGGTCCCCGGTCCCGCTCCCGTTTGCAGAAGCAATAGGCCATGGTTCTCCCAGGCCAAAAGCGTGGAATTGGTGAATATCAAACATCCTGTCCGAGGTGTCCACTTTGTTGGCTACCAACAGGACCGGTTTTTTTGTTTTGCGTAAAACCTCTGCAATTACAGAATCATAATCTGTTATGCCAGTGTGTACATCGCACATGAACATTATAAGGTCTGCCTCTTCTATTGCCAGCAAGACCTGTTTGCGGATCTCTTCTTCAAAGACATCATCGGAATTAACGGCATAACCACCTGTGTCAATAACAGAAAACTCCTTGCCATTCCATTCACAACGTCCGTAGTGGCGGTCTCGAGTGACACCTGCAATTTGGTCAACAATGGCTTGCCTCATTCCTACAAGGCGGTTGAAAAGGGTGGACTTACCCACATTGGGACGTCCCACTATAGCTACAATACTCATAAGCGGCAAAGATAATCAAATATTGGTAATTTATTCTCCGCTGCAACAACACGAGCATGAGGAGCATCCCTCTGTGCTCTCTGTTTGCACAGCCCCTTTGCGATTTTTACTCCATAAGATTTTTTCTTCGGACTTGGCACACATGAGCCCTTTTTTGCGCATCTCTTTGTTGTGTCCGATTTCTGTATCGGGGAATTTACCCTCTTTTCGGAAAATGATATTGAAAGAGAGCAGGAACACACATAATGCGACAAAAGCTATTGTTATTAAGATCAGTTGCATGGTTAAAAACATTTGAAACATTTACTTTCCGGAACCAGAGGGTGTTGGCCAAGTTGTAATATTTGTGGTAACTGGTGTACCTTGAAAGATGAACCCTTTACGAGTTTCACAACACGGTCTACCAAAATCCTTTCATAACCTTCCTGTACCAGTGATTCCGGATCTTTTCCCTCTTCTGTCAATGCATGCAAAACAGGGTCCAAAATTGAGTATTCGGGCAACGAGTCACTATCTTTTTGATTGTCACGTAATTCTGCAGAGGGTTCTTTTGTAAGGGTAGATTGGGGGATTACCTTTTTTATGCTGTTTATGTAGTTTGCAACTGAATAGACTTGCGTTTTGTAAAGGTCGGCAATGACCATTATAGCACCGGAGAGGTCCCCGTACAAGGTGCCGTACCCCATTGCCAGTTCACTTTTGTTGGAAGTGTTTATGAGCAAAGCACCGGTGTTGTTTGTGTAGGCCATCAGCAAACTGCCTCTGATTCTTGCTTGGAGGTTTTCTGATGTGATGCCTTTTACATCACCGCAAAAGAGCTCTTCCAATTCCCTCATGAATTTGTTGTAAATTCCCTCTATAGGGACAACACTGTGTTCTATCCCAAGGTTGCTGGCAAGTTCAACTGCATCTGTGACCGAGTGAAGCGTAGAGAAAGGAGATGGCATAAGGATGGCATGTACATTGTCTTTGCCAAGGGCTTCTGCAGCGATTGCGGCAACCACGGCAGAGTCAATACCTCCGGATAGTCCCAGTACAGCTTTTTCCTTACCTTGTTCCTTGAAAAAGCGCGCCAGCCCTTTTACCAGCCTGGCATAAACTATATCTGAATTGAAGTCGGGCATATCCTAAAAAATAAAGCTGGAACTGATAGATTGGTAATTGTATACTTTGTCTATGACATCTGCAAAGATATCTGCCACAGAAAGGATTTTTATCTTGGACATATCTTTGTCCGGATTTGGTTTGAGAGGGATGGTGTCCGATATGATTACCTCCTTGAGCTCAGATTTGTTGATTCTTTCAAATGCAGGACCGGACAAAACAGCATGTGTTGCAAGTGCCCTTACGCTCAGGGCTCCTTTGTCCATGAGCATATCGGCTGCTTTGGTAATTGTGCCGGCAGTATCAATCATATCGTCAATAATGACAATGTTCCTTCCCTCCACATCTCCGATTGCCGTCATGGAGCCTACCACGTTTGCTTTTTCCCTGGATTTATGGCAAATGATGAGCGGGCAACCCAATATCCTGGAGTAGGCATTTGCCCTTTTTGCACCACCCATGTCGGGAGCGGCTATGGAGAGGTTTTCCAGTTTGAGGTCCCTCAGGTAGGGCAGGAAGATGGAGCTGGCATATATGTGGTCTACCGGGAAATCGAAGAACCCTTGGATTTGGTCTGCGTGAAGGTCTGCAGTCATGACCCTGTCACAGCCTGCTGCTGCCAGCAGGTTTGCAACCATCTTTGCACCTATGGGAACCCTGGGGCGGTCTTTCCTGTCCTGCCTTGCCCATCCAAAGTACGGGATAACGGCAATCACCTTGTATGCACTTGCCCTGCGTGCAGCATCTATCATCAGTAACAGTTCAAAGATGTTTTCTACAGGAGGGATAGTGCTTTGGACAATGAAGACAGTTGCACCCCTTACACTCTCTTCGAATGCAGGCTGGAATTCTCCGTCGCTGAAAACTGTAACGCTGGATTTTCCTAAATCTAGTTTCAATGATGCTGCAATCTTTTCTGCCAGATAACGGGAACTCCTGCAGGAAAAGATTTTTATCTTGTGTTGATGGTCCATGACTACTATTTTATGTTGTTTATTGAGTTTTCTATATAATCCAGGATCTCGTCCCTACCTTTGCCGGTTTCGGCAGAGCTTGCAAAGATTGGAGGGAGTTCTTCCCAGTAAAGACCTAATGTATTGTTGTTTAGTTCAATCTGTTTCCCCAGTGAGTTGGTGCCCATCTTGTCACATTTTGTGTAGATGATGGAGAAAGGCACACCGGCCTCTCCAAGGCTGTTTATGAACTCCATGTCAATTTTTTGAATCTCATGCCGGGAGTCCAGCAGTACAAAAAGGTTGACAAGCTCTGCAGAACCATTGATGTAATGTCTGATGATTGTAGCAAGTTCTTCCCTTGCTTTTTGCGAAATCTTGGCATATCCGTACCCGGGCAAATCTACCAGGTACCATGATTTGTTTATCATGAAGTGGTTGATAAGCCGTGTCTTGCCTGGCTTGGAAGAGGTGTGGGCCAGCTTTCCCATGCCACACAACATATTTATGAGTGAGGATTTGCCAACATTGGACCTTCCTATGAATGCAAACTCCGGCAATTTTTCTTTGGGCCTGTCATCCAATTTTTTACTACTTCCCGAGAATATTGCTTCTTTGATTTTCATAACTTATAATATGTGGCAAAGGTACAATATTATTGTGTATATTTGTAAGGGAAGCTGTTAAAATAGATAAAATGTCCAACAGGGAAATAGTAGGGCTCTTTGAGCTACAGAGCAAATTGAAAGGAGTAGTGGAAAGCTCTTTGCCAGCAAGGATTTGGTTGCGTGCAGAGACCGGGGAGGTGAAATTGCACTCTGCAGGCCATTGTTACCTGGATCTTATTGAGAAAGCGGATAACGGGGGTGTCAGGGCCAAGGTCCAGGCAATTGTATGGGCTTCCACATTCCGGATGTTAAGCCCTTTTTTTGAAACCACAACCGGGAGGCCTCTGGAGAGGGGGCTCAAGATTTTGGTGAACGTTACTGTGCAATATTCGCAACTATATGGACTCTCTTTGGTTGTGAATGATATAGACCCCTCTTTTACAATAGGTGACCAGGAGGCCAAAAGGCAGCAAACAATAGCCAGACTCAAAAAAGAGGGGATGATGGAGATGAACGGGCAGTTGGAGATACCGTTATTGCCAAGACGCATTGCAGTGGTTTCGTCGGAGAATGCTGCAGGCTACCGTGACTTTATGATGCACCTTCACCAGAACGAGTTTGGTTTTTTGTTTGAATCTGTACTTTTCCCTGCTCCCATGCAAGGAGATACGGCTCCTGCAGGAATTATCAACGCCCTTGAAAAGATAGCTGAACATTTGGACTCTTATGACTTGGTGATGATCCTGAGGGGTGGAGGCGCAGCACAGGACCTGGTTTGCTTTGACCATTACGAGTTGTGTGTGAACATTGCCCAGTTTCCACTCCCTGTTGTCACAGGTATTGGCCATGATCATGACTATCATATAGCAGACATGGTGGCACATACATCGGTAAAGACACCTACGGCTGCCGCCGATTTTATGCTGGATATTTTTGCAGCAGAGGAACAGCAGGTGGCATTTTTGTCAAGGAAGCTGTTCATTGCTTTACAGGGCAGGATTGAATCGGAGAACGGAAAACTTGACAAACATTGGTTGAAGATTGCAAATGCGCTTAAAAACAGGGCTTCGCAAGAAGAACACAGGATTGAACTTCTGGAGTCCAGGTTGGTCTCTGCAAATCCCGCCTCTTCTTTGGAAAAAGGTTTTGCCATTGTTTACAAAGGTAACGGCAGGTTGCTTTCTGCCAAAGAGGCAAAGGTGGGGGATTCTCTCTCTGTTTTGCTTAAGGATGGCAGGTTGGAATGTGAAATTGTGAAAAAAATTAAAATTTGATTTGAGATGGAAAACAAAGATAAGATGACCTACAAGGAGGCTCTTGGAAAGCTGGAGGAGTTGATAATGAAGATAGAGGACCCGTCTACCCAGTTGGAAGATATTACCGGAGAGGTGAAAAAGGCATTGGAACTGATAAAGTTCTGCCGCGAAACAATACGGGGGTTCAAGGATGAAAGTGCAGGATTAATGCAGTAGCATATGGATGAACTTGAACTATGGAAAAATGATCCTTGGCTGGAGCCATGGAAAAAACAGATTTGGGAAAGGTATTCCTATTCGGTTTTGCGCAAATTGCAAATTGCCGGATACGGAAATACCCTTGAATCGCAGGTAAATGGCTATTTATGGTATGGTTGCCACAGCAATGGCAAAGGGGGATATGTTTTTAGGGAGTGGGCTCCCAATGCAACTGCATTATACTTGATTGGACAGTTCAATGGGTGGAAAAAAGAGGGGAAGTTCCGTTTTTCTGCGTCCGGAAATGGAAATTGGGAGTTGGAACTGGAAGAGGGAGTGGTATCCCATGGCCATTTGTACAAATGGCTGGTTTGTTGGGACGGCGGAGAGGGAGAGAGGATTCCTGCCTATGCCGTAAGGACGGTGCAAGACCCTGATACCAAGCTTTTTTGTGCCCAGGTGTGGGATCCTGAGCCATATGTCTGGAAAAATGAAAACCCGGGAAGAGTTGAGAGGCCTTTGGTTTATGAGGCCCACACAGGGATGAGTTCGGAAAAACCAGAGGTGGCCACATTTGACCATTTCCGCAAAAATATACTCAAACATATAGCTTCACTTGGATACAACACTATACAGTTGATGGCTATCCAGGAGCACCCATATTATGGGTCATTCGGATATCAGGTCTCTGGTTTTTTTGCTGTAAGTTCAAGGTTTGGAACCCCGGAAGAGTTCAAGCAGCTGGTGGATGATGCACATGGCCTGGGTTTGGCCGTGGTTATGGACATTGTGCATTCACACTCTGTTTCCAACCAATTGGAGGGTCTCTCTTGCATGGATGGCAGTGAAAACCTCTATTTCCATTCAGGGGAGAGGGGTGTGCACCCTTCTTGGAAATCAAGGTGTTTTGATTACGGAAAGGATGAGGTATTGAGGTTTTTGTTGTCCAATTGCAAATACTGGCTGAGTGAGTACAGGCTGGATGGGTTCCGTTTTGACGGGATAACCAGCATGGTTTACCTGGACCACGGGCTGGAAAAGGATTTCAACGGATATGAATGTTACTTTGACGGCAACCAGGACAAGGATGCCATTGCCTATCTTACCCTGGCCAATATCCTTGCAAAAGAGGTCAATCCAAATTCAATCTCCATTGCAGAAGATGTGAGCGGTATGCCCGGGCTTGCAGCACCTTTTGATTGGGGTGGTGTTGGCTTTGATTACCGCCTTAGCATGGGGGTGGCAGACCTGTGGATAAAATGGATCAAGGAAAGAAGGGATGAGGATTGGAACATGGAGGAGCTCTTCTATGAATTGACCAGGAAGAGGGAAGATGAAAAAACCGTTAGTTATGCAGAGTGTCATGATCAGGCTATGGTTGGAGACAAAACCATCATGTTCAGGTTACTGGACAGCGAGATGTATACCTCCATGAGCAAAGAAACCAACTCCTTGACCGTGGACAGGGCTGTGGCCCTGCACAAAATGATAAGGCTCATTACAATTTCCACTGCCGGGGATGGGTACCTGAATTTCATGGGTAACGAATTTGGCCACCCGGAATGGATAGACTTCCCAAGGGAGGGCAATGACTGGTCTTACCATTATGCACGGAGGCAATGGTCATTGGCTGAAAATGCAGATTTGAAATATGGGTGGCTTATGGAATTTGACAGGGCAATGGTCTCTTTGGCAAAGGACAAGGGTTTTTTTAACTCTGTCCCACAGATATTTTATGTCCATAACGAAAGGCAATTGCTGGTTTTTGGCAGGGGTGACCTTGTGTTTGCATTCAACTTTAGCCCTGTCTATTCATATCCCGACCTTGAAGTGGAGGTGCAGCCCGGAAGCTACAAACTGGTTCTGGATTCAGATAATCCAACTTTTGGAGGATTTGGAAGGAATGCTCCGGGAAATATGCATTTCAGCAAGTATTCAGATGGAAAGCATACAATATTGCTGTACCTTCCAAGCAGAAGCTCAATAGTTCTGGAAAAGGAGTCGCTTAACAAATAATTAACATTAAATTTCGTAACTTGCATAACAAATCTTTACAGAATGGCATACTTGGAGTTTAACAAAAAAGAGCTTGTGAACCTGGAATATTCCCTCAAAAGGGAGTACCTCTCTACAAACCATGCCGGGGGGTACCTAAACACCACAATTGCAGGTTGCAATACAAGAAAATACCATGGGCTGCTTGTTTTGCCCATTGAGAATTTCAATGACGACAAGCATGTATTGCTCTCTTCGCTGGACGAAACCCTGATCCAGCACGGGAAGGAGTTTAATCTTGGAATACATTGTTATGGAGAGGTTTATGAACCAAGAGGGCATAAATACATTACAAGCCTGGAAGTTGACAAGGTGGTAGCCGTTACATATACAGTGGGGGGGATGGTTTTCAGGAAAGTTATGATGCTCTGTAACAGGGAAGAGCATATGTTCATTTCCTATACATTGCTGGATGCGCATTCGCCAACCACATTGAGATTGAAACCATTCCTTGCATTCAGGCATATCCACGCCTTGTCCAAGGCAAATCCGGAAGCAGATACAAAATCTACCCAAATAAAGAACGGCAGGAGTTTCTGCATGTATCCAGGGTTTCCCCGGTTACATTTGCAATTGAATGTCAACAGTGAATATGTTTCCAATCCCGATTGGTACTACAATATCGAATATAAAGAGGAGAGTCGCAGGGTGTACGAGTCAAGGGAAGATTTGTTTGTGCCCGGTTTTTTTGAGATGCCAATAAAGAAAGGGCAGACAATCTTTTTTTCTGCCTCGTTGAAAGAGGAAAACCCCTCTGGATTCAAGAGCAAATTTGAGAGGAACCTGTCGGCAAAGAATCACAGGGATAGCTTCCTGAGCTGTCTGAAGATTTCTGCAGACCAGTTCCTGACCCATCGTGCCGGAAAAACAACCGTCTATGCCGGTTACCCTTGGTTGGAGCACAATCTGAGGGATACTTTGGTTTTCCTTCCGGGGCTCACACTTTGTGCAAACCGTGATGTGAAAAGCTTCAATTCAGCTTTGGAGCAGTTGACAACTGCACATAAGGAACAGCTGGTTTACAACAGCAGCAAGGTGGATGTCCCTTTATGGCTTTTCTGGACCATCCAGCAATATGCAAAATATACCGGAGAAGATTTGAAAACATGGAAAAAATACCGCAACCTGCTCAAAGAGATTCTTTTTTCCTACAAACAGGGGCAAAGGGGGAATGTATCCATGCACGAAAACGGTTTGTTGTGGGCAGAGCAGAGGAATGTTGCCCTTACATGGATGGATGCCTATGCCTACGGCACCCCTATTACCGAAAGGGCTGGTTACCAGGTAGAGGTAAATGCTTTATGGTATAATGCCATCTCATATTGTGTTGAAATGTCGGGTATCTCCGGGGACAACGCTTTTGTTGCCGAGTGGACACAGGTATTGGAAAAACTCAGGAAAAACTTTACCAGGGCCTTCAAGGTAGAGGAACAGGAGTACCTTGCAGACTATGTCGGGCCGGAAGGACAGAACAAATCGGTAAGGCCCAACCAGCTTTTTGCCTGTTCCTTTGATTATTCCCCTTTGAACGACGAGGAAAAAGCCGGGGTTTTGCATACAATCAAAAAAGAGTTGCTTACAACCAGGGGCATTCGTACCCTCTCCCCCAAGAATCCTCTTTACAAAGGTGAGTATGACGGGGACCAGTTGAGCAGGGATACAGCTTACCACCAGGGGACAGCCAGGGTATGGTTGCTCTCTTTTTACATTGATGCCATGTTCCGTTTGCATGGTAAAGCCTTCTTGTCAAAAGCCAAGGCCTTGGTTGAGGCCTTTGAAGAGGAGGTTTCTCTACATTGCATAGGCTCTGTATCTGAGGTTTTTGACGGGGACCCCCCTCACCAGCCTCATGGTGCGACATCTTATTCCGGTTCGGTAGCAGCGTTGTTGAGGTCAATAAGGTTGATTGAAAATTACATGGAGGATAAAGCATGAGAGTACTGATGTTCGGTTGGGAATTCCCTCCACACATTTCGGGTGGTCTTGGAACCGCCTGTTACGGACTTACAAAGGGCCTTGCCAACAATGGCGTGGAAGTTCTGTTTGTGATGCCCTCTGCATCGGGAGATGAAGACCAAAGTGCAGTAGGAATAATTGACGCCAGTGATGTTGAAGTGACTGAGACTTGCAAGGATGTAAGGGATTTCCTTGAAAAGGTAGATTTCATAAGGATTGGTTCAAATATGGTTCCTTACATTGGACCTGAAAGTTTCTCTGAGCTTGTGGAGCAAAACAGGTTGGGGCAGATAGAGGATTACAGGATGACACATGGCCAAAAATACAAATTCTCGGGCAAATACGGGTCCAACCTTATGGAAGAGGTTGCCAGGTATGCTCTGGTTGCTGCTGAAATTGCCCTGAGGCATGAATTTGATATCATACACGCCCACGACTGGCTCACTTATATGGCAGGGATAGCTGCAAAAAGGGTGAGTGGTAAACCGCTTGTTGTTCATATGCATGCCACTGAATTTGACAGAAGTGGCACAAACATCAACACAGAGGTCTATGATATTGAAAAAAGGGGTATGAAGGAGGCAGACAAAGTCATAGCTGTGAGCAACCTTACCAGGAATATCGTGATCAACAAATACGGGATTGATCCTGCCAAGGTTGTGACAGTTCACAATGCCGTGGATTTCCAGGGTTTCCAAAGTTTGAAGGTAGAGAGGGGCGTTCCTGAAAAGATTGTCACCTTCCTGGGAAGGATTACCTACCAGAAAGGTCCTGAATATTTTATTGAGGCTGCCAACAAGGTACTCAAAAGATATCCCGGAGTCAGGTTTGTAATGGCTGGCAGCGGGGACCTTTTGAACAGGTCCATACGCAGGGTGGCCAAGCTGGGGATAGCAGACAAATTCCATTTTACGGGCTTTTTGAAAGGAATGGAGGTAAAGGAGATGTTTGCCTATTCAGACGTTTATGTAATGCCTTCTGTATCTGAACCATTTGGGATTTCCCCACTTGAGGCGATGAGGGCAAATGTGCCAACAATCATCTCTAAGCAAAGTGGTGTGGCAGAGGTTTTGAAACATGCAATAAAAGTGGATTTCTGGGATATAGATGCCATGGCGGATGCAATTTACGGATTGCTCAACTATCCGGCCCTGCCACAAATGGCAGTGAAAAATGGACTGGAAGAGGTGAACTCCCTAAAATGGGATGGAGCAGCTTCACAGGTAAGGGATATCTATTCCGGATTAATTTAAATAAAGGTTTTATGGAAAGGTCAATATGTTTTTATTTTCAGGTTCACCAACCCCACAGATTGAGGTTGTACCGTTTTTTTGATATAGGCAGGGAAGATTATTATTACGATGATTTTGCCAACAAGACAATTTTGAAAAGGGTTGCAGAAAAATGCTACCTGCCAGCCAATGAGCTTATGCTTGAACTCATTAAAAGGTACAAAGGCAGCTTTAAAGTTACCTATTCAATATCCGGTACTGTATTGGAGCAGTTCAAGGAGTACGCGCCTGAAGTGATTGAGAGTTTCAGGGAGCTTGCAAAAACGGGATCTGTGGAGTTCCTTGCCGAGACATATGCCCATTCCCTTAGTTCATTGACCTCTGCCAAGGAGTTCAAAGAGCAGGTGTTGATGCACTCCAATGCCATTGAATCTTTGTTTGGGGTAAAACCTAAGGTTTTCCGTAACACCGAACTTATATATTCCGATGTTGTGGGGGCTGCTGTTGCAGAGATGGGCTACACGGCAATGCTTACAGAGGGGGCAAAGCATATCCTTGGTTGGAAGAGTCCGAACTATCTGTACACAAATGCCATAAATCCAAGACTCAAGTTAATGCTAAAGAATTTCCGGTTAAGTGACGACATAGCTTTCAGGTTTTCTGACAGAAGTTGGGAAAACTGGCCGCTGACATCTGACAAATATGCAGCATGGTTGGCCAATATCCTTTCCAAAGAAGAGATTGTGAACCTGTTCATGGATTATGAAACGTTTGGAGAACACCAGGGGGCCTCAACCGGCATTTTCGAATTCATGCGTAATTTACCCGGAATGATACTTTCCAGGGGAGATATCAAGTTTGACACACCTTCCGGAATATGTGACAGACATCAACCCGTTGCCCCGTTGCATGTCCCTTTTCCAATATCATGGGCAGATGAAGAGAGGGATACAAGTGCATGGTTGGGCAATGAACTCCAAAACGAAGCATTTGCCAAGTTGTACGCTTTGGAAGATGATGTCAAAAACACAAATGATCCAAAGCTACTTTCCGATTTCAGGAGATTGCAACAGAGTGACCATTTCTATTACATGTGCACCAAGTTTTTCTCCGATGGTGCAGTGCACAAATATTTTAACCCTTACGATACCCCTTACGAAGCATTTATCAACTATATGAATGTTTTGAGTGATTTTAACCTAAGGATCCAGGGTGGAACAATTCTTGCAGAAGATAACAGCTCTGCAAACAAAAGGAGCACAAAAAGAGTCAGGAAATAAAGATGGTAAAAATAAATATCAAGAATCCCGACTACCTCTTTGAGGTAAGTTGGGAAGTTTGCAATAAAGTGGGTGGAATTCACACTGTAATTGCAACAAAGGCGTTGAACCTATCAAAGGAGTTGAAAAACAATCATATCCTTATTGGTCCGGACGTATGGAGGGAAACTGGTCAGAATCCGGAGTTTATAGAGGAGCCTAACCTGTTGAGGGCATGGAGGGCTAAAGCTTTGGAAGAGGGTTTGCGGATTCGTGTGGGCAGGTGGAATGTTTCCGGAACTCCCATTGCAATACTTGTCGATTTCAGTTCCTATATATCTATGAAAGACAAGGTTTTTGCCCAATTTTGGGAGACTTACAAACTGGATTCCTTGTCCGGTGGATGGGATTATGTAGAGAGTGCGCTTTTTGGTTATGTGACCGGTAAGGTCATTGAGAGCTTTGTGAAATTCAATATGGCCCCGCATATGAAGGCAGCTGCACAATTCCATGAGTGGATGACAGGAGCAGGAGTATTGTACCTCAAGGGTACAGGATTGCCTGTATCTACAATATTCACGACACATGCAACGGTTTTGGGACGGTCTATTGCCGGAAATTCACTTCCGTTGTACGATAACATGCAGGGTTATGATCCTGCAGCGACAGCCAGCCAATTCAATGTGACAGCCAAGCATTCCCTTGAAAAATGTGCTGCGGCCAATGCAGATGTTTTCACTACTGTCTCCGAAATAACTGCTTCTGAATGCAGCCATTTTTTGGGAAGGAAACCAGATTTGGTGACACCAAACGGATTCGAAAACAGCTTCACTCCCCAAGCCGGTCAATACGAGGTTTGTATGGATACTGCCAGGGCAAGAATGAGGGAGGTTGCCTCTGTTATGACCGGAGGTGAGATAGCAAATGATGCTCTCATGATTGCAATAAGCGGCAGGTATGAATTCAAAAACAAAGGTATAGATGTTTTTTTGGATGCTTTGGCCAATGTAAATAACTCCAGGGATCTTAAACGGGAAATCGTGGCCTGGATTTTTGTACCCGGGGCTCACAACGGACCAGTGAAGAGTCTGGACAACTCATGGGTTTCACATAAATTAAGTGAACCTGAATGGGACCCGGTTGTTAAAAGAAGGGATGAGCTTTTTTTGCACAATAAAAAGAGCGACAAGGTAAAGGTTTTGTTTGTGCCCTCTTATTTGAACGGGAACGATGGCATATTCAACCTGAGTTATTACCAATTGTTGTGTGGACTGGACCTCACACTCTTTCCTTCGTATTACGAGCCATGGGGCTATACTCCGTTGGAGAGTCTTGCATTTGGCGTTCCAACCGTCACTACCACCGTGGCCGGATTCGGATTATGGGTCAGGGAGCACTCCAAAGGATATGGGAAAGAGATTGGAATTGTCCAAAGGACAGACAATAATTACAACCAAGTTGTCTTGGATGTGTCCGGAAAAATATTGGACATTGCCGGTTTGGGCAAGGATGAGTTGCTTGTACTAAGGCAAAAAGCCAGGGACCTTGCAAAAATTGCACTCTGGGACAACCAAATTAAATATTATAGGGAAGCATACGCTATGTCAATGGAAAAAATTACAGATACCAAAGGGACTATTCCTCAAGGTTCTGATGACAAAGATCATATCAGTTACCGTAAGGATGTTGCAAACAGGCCTAACTGGAGCAAGATAATAGTGACCAAAAGGATACCCAAAAGGCTGGAACATCTGGAGACCATTTCCAGGAATCTTTGGTGGTGCTGGAACCAGGAGGCAACAGAATTGTTCAAAATGGTGGACAAAGAGTTGTGGCGCGAAAGTGAAGGGAATCCGATATTGATGCTGGATACCCTGTCTTTGAAAAGGTACCAGGAGTTGGAAAACGATCAGAAGTTCCTCAGGAAACTGGATTCTGTCCATGACCATTTTTTGGATTACATGAATGGAAAAGCCAACGAAAAGGGACCCGGCATTGCATATTTCAGCATGGAGTATGGCCTTGACAAATCCCTTAAGATCTACTCAGGAGGTTTGGGAGTTTTGGCAGGAGACTACCTTAAGGAGGCCAGTGATATGATGCTTCCCATGACTGCCGTGGGCCTTCTATACAAATACGGCTATTTTACTCAGAAGTTATCCTCTTCGGGAGACCAGATCTCTACTTATGAACCCCAGGATTTCCGCCGGATTCCGGTTACACCTGTCAGGGATGATGCCGGTAACTGGGTTACAGTGAATGTTGCCCTGCCTGGCAGGAACATGTCTGCCCGTTTGTGGAAAACAGAGGTTGGCCGTACAGAATTGATTTTGCTGGATACGGACTTTGAAGACAACCAGCCAGAGGACCGTGCAGTTACACACCATCTTTACGGTGGAGACTGGGAAAACAGGCTCAAGCAAGAGATGCTGCTCGGCATTGGAGGTGTTAGGGCATTGAGGGCCCTGGGCAAGAAAGCAGACGTTTACCACCTGAACGAGGGACATGCTGCATTCATTGGACTGGAGAGACTCAAGGAGTACATTACCGACCAGAACCTCTCTTTTGCAGAGGCAATGGAGGTTGTCAGGGGCTCTTCTTTATATACCACCCATACTCCTGTGCCTGCAGGTCATGATGCTTTTGACGAGGATTTCATGAGGAAGTATTTTGCACACTACCCCGCCAGATTGAAGATATCATGGGAGGTATTGATGTCACTTGGTAAAATAGATCCCTTTGACAACGGGGAGAAATTTTCCATGAGCAACCTTGCAGCCAACCTTTCACAGGAGGTCAACGGGGTGAGTATGCTTCATGGTAAGGTGAGCAGGGAGATACTCTCGGGATTGTGGCCAGGCTACCTTCCGGATGAATTGCATGTGAGCCATGTGACAAACGGGGTGCATTACCCTACATGGACAGCACCTGAGTGGAAAGAGATCCACGCAGAGGTGTTTGGAGAAGATTTCCAAAGCCATCATTATGACAAGGAGTGTTTCAAAGGTATATTCGAAGTGGAGGACAGCACCATCTGGTATGTTCGCAATAAGTTGAGATCAAGGCTTATAAAAACAATCAAAAACTCTCTTTCCAACCCTGCTTCAACTGCACATTACACTCCACAACAGGTAGTCCACATAAAGGAGAGTTTGAGGGACGATGTGCTGACAATAGGATTTGCCAGGAGATTTGCCACATACAAACGCGCACACCTGCTTTTCACAGACCTTGAGAGGCTGGACAAGATTGTAAACAATCCCGAAAAACCTGTCCAATTTATATTTGCGGGTAAAGCCCATCCGGCAGACAAGGCTGGCCAGGATTTGATCCGCAGGATTGTGGAGATTTCTGTGATGCCACAATTTACCGGAAGGATTTTGTTTGTGCCGGGCTACGATATGACTTTGGCAAAACATATGGTGCAAGGTGCGGATGTATGGATGAATACCCCTACCAGGCCATTGGAGGCATCCGGAACCAGTGGTGAGAAGGCTGCCATGAATGGTGTCATGCATTTTTCTGTGCTGGACGGTTGGTGGGTCGAGGGATACCAAGAGGGAGCCGGTTGGGCCCTCTCCCAGGATAAGGCCTATGATAACCAACAATACCAAAACGAACTGGATGCAGCCAATATATACAACATCCTTGAAAGTGACATAATTCCGCTATTCTATAAGAAATCTGCAGGGAACAACTCGTTGCCTGTAGATTGGATAGATTATATCAGGAACACGATTGCCTATGTTGCATCCAATTTCACCACCAACAGGATGATGACCGACTATATAGAGCGGTTTTACAATAAACTTGCACAAAGACATGCAATGGTTATTGCAGAAGATTATAAATTTGCAAGGGAAATGGCCCTATGGAAAAAGAGGGTCAGGAAGGAGTGGCCTTTGATAGAGGTTCTGGAATATACCAAACCTGACTATTCCAAGACGGATATTGTTCTTGGAGAAAAATATGTTTCAAGGGTTGTGCTCTCAATAGGTGATTTGGACCCTGACGACATTGGAGTGGAAATGCTCATTGCAGAGAATGGCACTGACAATATCAGGAACATCTCTGCCAGGTATGAGTTTTCATTGGAAAGCTTTGACAAGGGGGTCGCTGAATATAAATGTGAAATAATGGTGGACAGTGCCGGAGCATTCAATATGGCCGGGCGTATTTACCCAAAGAATGAAGGGCTTCCACACAGGCAAGATTTTGATTTGGTAAGATGGTTGTAGCAGCTACAGGTTTTTTTGACGGAGTACACCGTGGACACAGGGCAGTTTTGGATACTGTCATAGATATTGCTGCCAAGCAGGGAAAGATTCCTGCTGTGGTAACATTTTGGCCTCACCCAAGGGCAGTTTTGCAACAAGATGCCGCCAAGTTCAGGCTGCTCACAACTTTGGAAGAGAAAAAAAGATTGTTGGGCAACCTCGGGATAGAACAGGTGCATGTGTTGCCTTTCAATAAAGAGTTTGCAGCCCAGACCACCCAGCAGTTCTTCCAAAAATATCTTGTGGGGATGTTTGGTGTATCCACTCTGGTTGCGGGTTACGATCACAGGGTGGGGAATGATTTGGACCAGACCCAGCAGCAGATGTTTGAAATTGCCAGGAGTTTGGGGATAGAACCTGTAAGGGTAGGGGAGTTCGAAAACACCAAAGACCATGTTGTAATAAGTTCTACAAAAATAAGGGAAGCTCTTTGCGGAGGTGATATTCCCTTTGCCACAAGCATGCTGGGCTACAGGTATGGATTGGAAGGTGCTGTGGTAGAGGGGAAAAAGATTGGAAGAACCATGGGATTCCCCACAGCCAACATAAAACTTTACGAACCTCTCAAATTGCTGCCTGCAAATGGTGTGTATGCTGTTTGGGTAGAGGTACAGAATAAGATATACAAAGGGATTACCAATATCGGAACAAGGCCGACTGTCTCCCTGGGCAATGAAAAGAGCATAGAGACACATATCCTGGGGTTCGACGAGGATATTTACGGATTGCCATTGAAATTGGAGTTTGTAGAGAGGCTTCGTGCAGAGGAAAAGTTTGCTTCCCTGGATCAACTCAAATCCCAATTGGAAATTGATAGTGGGAGTGCAAATGCAATTTTGACGGGCCAATCAGTCAAATTGAGGTAAAACCGATAATTATTTTTAACTTGCCCTTTGTAACCATACAATCTAAATACTCCAAAAATGGATACTATTCTTTACATAGTGATTGCAATTGCAATTATGGCCTTCCAGGTTTACAACGAGAAGAAGAAAAAAGAGAGCCAGAACACCTCTCCTGCCAGAAGGGGGATGCCCCAGGTGCAGCAAGATGAAGAGAGTGAACTCTCTGCATTTGAAAAACTCTTTGGACTTGAAATCCCTGACTCTGGCAGGGCTACGGTAGCTCAGGAGATCTTGCCCGACGAATTTGAATCGGAAGAGGTATTGAATGAAGGAGGGGGTATGGGCAAGCCTGCAAAAATTGAGGAGAAGCAAACCATACAGTCTGTGATTGACGGACAGGCAAAAGCAACAAAATTGGCAGGGGAAGATTTATACTCAAGTTCTGAAATTTCCGGAGACAAATTCAATAACCAGGAAGACGAGGCATTGGCAATAAAGCAGGAGTTCAATCCAAAATTATTTATACTTTATTCCGAAATAGCAAAACCCAAATTTCTGGATTAGTTTTTATTAATTAATAAAATTATTATCTTTGTACTGAAGAGTCCTGTATTGCAGGATTCTTTTTAATTTTCTAGTATTATGTCAAAAATTCATTATTTAACTGCAGAGGGTTTGGAAAAACTAAAAGCAGAACATCAAAATTTGGTTTCAGTTGAGCGTCCTGCAATCTCCAAGCAGATTGCCGAAGCAAGGGATAAGGGCGATCTTTCGGAAAATGCAGAGTATGATGCTGCTAAAGAGGCGCAAGGATTGCTCGAGCTCAAGATAGCCAAACTTGAAGAGATGATAGCAAATGCTCGAATAATTGATGAGTCCAAAATCAACACTACCCATGTTCAAATAATGAATAAGGTCAAGCTTAAGAATTTGACAAACAATACGGTAGTGGAGTACACCCTGGTGGGGGAAACAGAAGCCAATTTGAGGGAGGGTAAGCTTGCCGCAGCCACTCCTATTGGAAAAGCTTTGATTGGGAAGAAGAAGGGTGATGTTGTGGATGTACAGGTACCATCTGGTTTGTTGAGGTTTGAAATCCTTGAAATATCCAAATAGATGTCTTCGGTTTTTTCTAAAATAGCAGCAGGTGAGATTCCATCATGGAAGGTTGCAGAGAGTGAACATTTCTTTGCGTTCCTGGATATAAATCCCGTAAAGAGGGGGCATACATTGGTTATCCCCAAAAAGGAGACAGACTATATCTTTGATTTGGATAGTGAGAATTTCTCATCTCTTTTTGCTTTTGCACAAAAGGTGGCAAAAGGAATCAAGGAGGCAATACCTTGCAAAAGGGTAGGGATTGCAGTTTTGGGTATGGAGGTTCCGCATGCGCATATTCATTTGATTCCTCTGGACAAAGAGAGTGACATGGATCTTTTCAGTCCAAAATTGAAATTGGATGCCACTGAAATGATGCAGATTGCAGAATCAATAAGTTCAAAAATCATAATTTAAACTAAATGAAAAAAAATTTTGTGGCCGTACTTGCTGCCTTGGCCTTGTTTTCGTGTGGTAAGAAACAGGTAGCCAGGATAGATGGCAAGATAGAGGGGGCGGCAAATGGTGCTCTTGTTCTTAAAGTGTTGGATGTGAGCAAGCAAAGCATTGTGGATACATTGAAGTATGACAAAGACGGACGTTTTTCTGCCAATGTGAAACTAAGGGGGGAGTCTCCCGATTTCTACTACCTCTACTACAACGATAACAAAGTGGGTTCTTTTGTTTTGGTGCCAGGTGACAAGGTCAAGACCATATGTGATACAACCGGGAAAAAACATGAAGTGTCGGGATCCGATGAGTCAAGGTTGCTGGTTTCTCTGGAAAAGAGATTGTCTGCAACCAAGTATTCTTTTGACTCATTGATGGCGCTTTCGGAAAAGGCATTGTCAAGTGGTGATGAAAAAAAGGCAGAGGAGCTTAATTACGAGTTGGGCAGTCTTTATGTAAAGGCTAAGCAGGGTGCCATCAAACATTTGTACACCAATCCCAATTCAATCACCAACATGATCCTTATATACCACTCCTTCTCTCCCCAAATACCTCTTTTTGCAGATTCCAAGGATCTCCTTCTTTTCAAAAGGGTGTACGACTCTTTGTCTGTGAAATTCCCTGAATCGGTATATTTGGAGAGGCTCAAGGAAGAGATAGCAAACAGGGAGAACATAGAGATGTTCAACTCCAAAATAGCGGATGTCCCGGAGACAGGGTTCCCGGAAATATCCTTGCCAGATAACAAGTCACAGTTGCAAAAGCTCTCTGATTTGTCGGGTAAGGTTGTGATTCTCAGTTTCTGGACGGTAACAGAGACTTCACAAAGGATGCTCAACCAGGAGTACCTGGATTTGTACAGGAAATACAATAGCCAGGGTCTCGAAATCTTCCAGGTTTCGGTAGATACCGACAAGACTGCATGGGCAACGGCTGTGAAGGAACAAAAGCTTCCTTGGATAAGTGTTTGTGACGGACAAGGTCCAAATTCGGCACCATTGGCTGTTTACAATGTAACCCAGATTCCGGTCAATTTCTTGATTGACAAGAGTGGGACAATAGTGGCTAGGGATGTTTACGGAGACAAACTTGAGAGCACAATAGCAAAGCTGGTCAGAGAGTAGGTCTCAGGATATCCTTTTTGGGTTTGCCTGCAATAAAATCTTTGAGGTAGAATGGTTGGAAATAGGCCAGGTCCTCAAAGGTTTTTTTTATGTATTTGTCGTATGCCATTTTGGCCATCCCATGTGCAAGAAGCTCTATCTCTATGAATTTTGCATTTGGACTTAAAAGCAATGAGGAGACCTTTGGTGAACCATCCCCGCAAAACAGAAGGGTTTTGTTTGCCAGTAAGGAGTCGAAACTATCTTGGGTCACAACAAGAGGCTCCACTTGGGAAATAATCTTGCCTTTGCCCGAAAAACAGGCAGTGTAGACCTCCATCCTGCGCGCATCTATCATTGGTACAATAATGACATTATCGGCTCCCAGGTTGTCAATAAGCTCTTTTACCTTGTCGTTTTCCAAAGCAATTGAGGCAATAGTGTCCAGAGTGCCAACGGAAATAAGTGGCTTTGAAAGGGCATAGCAGAGTCCTTTTGCAAACGAGAGCCCTACACGCAGACCTGTGTATGATCCGGGCCCCTCGCTTACGGCAACTGCATCAAGTTCGTTTGTTTTGACATTGGAATCTTTTAAAAGCCCGGATGTGAGCACAGACAATACAGAGGTGTGGGAACGGGGTTCCCGGGAAACTTTTTGTGCTATGACTTTACCGTTGGAACTAAGAGCAACCGAACAGAGTTCGGTTGCCGTTTCTACAAGAAGTATGAGGTCTCTTTTATTTTCCACTTTCTTCCTTTTCTTTTATTTTTACTGGTTTTCCATCTTTCAGCGTTTTGCTGATGGCTGTGAATGGAGCAGTTACAATTGTTTCTCCCTCTTTGAGACCGGTGAGCACCTCAATGAAACCAAGGTCCTGTATGCCGGTGGTTATTTGCCTAAGTTCTACAGTGTTGTCCTCTTTTATAACAAATACTTGCTCTGCAATGAATCCGGTTCCCAAGGCGGTTTTGACCGAGTCCGACAAAAGGTCGGAACGGGTTGTTATGGATTGCAACGGTATGGCTATTATGTTTTCTTTACGGTTGGTCT
>Ga0265294_10001018_pt1 | contig 38118 bp, 32 predicted proteins | sample MunlanPumphouse3_FD_192504 | JGI IMG/M metagenome (GOLD analysis project Ga0265294, IMG submission 192504) | Groundwater microbial communities from a municipal landfill in Southern Ontario, Canada - Pumphouse #3 | ecosystem: Environmental > Aquatic > Deep subsurface > Groundwater | place... | reverse complement strand
GGATGATGAATGCGTTTTAATCCCTTTAGAGATAAAATCCTTAGCTACTTCTAATAAAGGATATTCGACTAGAGTTTCAAGTTCGCGCCCAGACATGACTGGATCAATCATGCCCTCTTCTATAGGTTCAACCTCTGACAGCAAAGCACTGTCAGAATATGTTTTATATTCATATTTGACTTCAAATTTTTTATTTGGCTGAATCTCAAATTTTTTATTTGGCTGAATCTCAAATTTTTTTTCATTCATATTTTTTTATTTATATAACAAAAATAGCACTAAATGTGCTATTTTGTCAATGTGCTCGGGGTCGCGGACGATGTTCGAATCAGTGTGACTAAGGTTAGATGAAGATTAGAAGTCTAATCTCAATATAAAAAATAAAAAAACGTTTAGTGCTTTGGATTATAAATCACAGTCCCTTTTCTGGTTTTATCATTTTCTTCATCTGCAGTATTAAAAACAACTTTAAATTCTAAATTATCCCCAGCCGAATTTTTCTTAATATTTACAGATTTCGGTTCACCTTCGGTCGGCTTATCAGAAGCAATAACTTTTACGTTATAAACCCTAGACATTTCCTCAGCTAATCCACCTTCAACGCCAGTGAGACAGCTAGACAGTACCAACTCCGCATTATCTTCAAATAATTCTTTTATTCTTTGTACCCCTTTGCCTTTTAAATCTTTTTGGAGAAACTTACGATCACTTCCTTCTCTGTCGCCCAATCCTATTACATCCGTATTGCCATGAACATGCATGTACATGAATTTTATTTTTTGATTATACTTATCGCGTAAAAATAGCAGTCTTTTAGCTAAATCTATTTTTCCATTTGCCTCAATTATTCTTAAGATAAAATCATTTTCCTCCACCTTCTCTCTAATATCCTCTGTTTGGTTTGATTGAGAAAAAGAACCATTCCAATCCATGACTGCTTGAAAACACAAGCCGTAAGGGCCCATATCATTCCTTTCTTGATACTGTTTTTTTAGTTCGCGCATTGTATATCTGCCAAAACTACGTATGCCAAAATTATCATACAGGTATTTCACTGATTTATTTTCAAAGCTCTCAAGACCTCTTATGTTTCTTAAATTTTGATTTATATACCAACTATCTGCATAATCATCTTCAATCGAAAGCCAACTTTGAATAAGATCATTAACTTCATTTTCAGAAAAATCAAATTTTTTTAATATATAACCAGCTAAATAATCGCCTTGGTTTATGTTTTTTTCTTTAGATTTATATAATTCTCTTTTACTTAAAATATCATCAGAAATTGTGCAATCAATATCACCACATATCATAAAAAGCCTAGAAGCCAATTCTTTACTGAATTCTGTAAGTAAACCAAACTTATCTGCAAGTTTAAAATACAAAGCATACTCACGATCCATTGAGAAATTAAAATCTGAATCTTCTTCTCTTTTAATATAATCTTTAATCCCTTCTTCAATTATCGGTTGAATTTTAATAAAAGACTCTTTAATTTCAGAAAATTCTTTAGTTTCAGATTGATATTTTAAAAGCTCTTTGGATAAGAAATGCAAGTCTTCTTTTGCTTTTTCAATGTTGTCTTCAGAAATATTTTCTTGAATAGATTTGTTTATATTTTGTTTTAATTCAAAATTTACTTCTTTCATTTTTTTATTATTATCTATATATAAAAATATATCATAAATATTCTGTTCTGTCTTTTAAAAAGAGGTTTATTTAATAAGTAAGCACTCCATCTGTCATGGATTCGAACCAGTATATACCAATAAAATCAATGGCTTCTTATATATTACTATACATTATCCAAAATATCCCAAAAATGCTCGAACCACTTTGGAACTTAAATGTGTCTAATATTAAAACAGAAACAGGTTTTAAAAACCTGTTTTTGCGTTTTGCTCGGGGTCGTGGACGAAGTTCGAAATAGTGTGGCTAATATTAAAGAAGATTTAGAGGTGTAATCCTACTTAGAACCTTGGAAATCGATAAGATATTTATAAATACTCTCAAAACCCTTTAAACTGGGGGCCCAATCATTAGAATTATTTTTAATTCCCTTTGCTATATCTTGAGCTGATAACCACTTTACTTCTTGAACTTCATTGTCAAAGAATTTTAAGTTATTAATATCCTCTAATCCTGGATAATAATAAACATAAGTAAATTCATTGTTTGGCAAATCATCTCTTTTTAAAATTGGCCCGGGAATAAATTTATTAATATCAGCCCTTAATCCGATTTCTTCTTCTAACTCAGATATAAGTGTTTGTTTTACATCTTGACCTGATTTTAAATGGCCACCGAAACGTGTGTCCCACATGTTTGGACACAAGTCTTTTTCTTTAGACCTTAGATGAACTAGAAAATAATAATCATTATTCTTCTTCATAAAATAATAAATATGAACCGCTCTGTGCCAAGAGCCGTCTTTGTGAATCAGAGATCTTAATTTCTTTTCTCCAGTAATATTATTATTCTCATCAACAATATCTAAATATTCTTCCATGGCGTTTAAGACAATATTTTCTTTCTTTCTTATCACCTTCAAAACCAAAAACAAAACTATTATATCAAAAGTAAAAAGATAGGCTGGATAAGCTACTTCCGAAAAATTGAAGTTTTCAATTGCAAAAAGCGATAATAGTCCGGAGGCAGTAGAGGCTAGCCAAGCAAAATATGTTTCGCTTTCCGGATCTTTATAGGTTTTAAGGATGGTGGGTAATCCAAAACTAAGATCAGCAATGATAGCTAAAATTAAAGCAATTATCGGCGACCCCGTCACCTGCCACAAAATTAAACCTAAAATCCCTAGACCAAAAAATAAAAAATCATAAATCGAGGTAGACCAAACTCCAACTTTCCGAACTATTGAATAACCAGCAATACCAAAACATAGCAAAGTATTAGCAAAAAGAAGTGCTACTACCCACTGGCTACCGCTCGCTAACATAGCAGAGCCTCCAAGTGCTGTAATAAAAGACCAGCCTAACCAAGACAAAATGTGTGGATGAACTTTCTTTTTATGAATATCAATAAGATAAGGAACTCCTCCAATTATCAAAACAACAGAAGAAAGAATTCCAAAAATAGCTTTTATTTCCATATATTTATTATAAAATAAACATAGCATTAAAAACGCTATTTTGTAAATCAATAAAAATGACCAGACGTGGATTCGAACCAATATAGACCAATAAAATCAATAGTTTTCTGTAAATTACTACAAATATTCCAAAAATGTTCTAACCGCTTTGGAACTTAAAATGTGTCTAATATTAAAACAAAAACAGGCTTTTAAAGCCTGCTTGTGTGTTTTGCTCGGAGACTGGGATAAGATTGGAACGGTTTTTAGTAAATAAAAAGGTTGTCATGTTTTTGACAACCTTGTAAAACGTAAATAATTAAAGCCTTATTTAAGTTTTTTTCCAATAGCTATAATGCTTTTTCACTTTTATTACGCCCCTTTAATAATTTAGGCCTAACTACAAAATCCAAAATAATAAACTTCGCTATGCCAACAGCTAAATACATAACTGGAAAAAAACCAAATGAAAAAGAAAAAGCGACATCCGGCGAGAAATAATAACATAAAAAATAAAATAAGGTTAAAAGAATACATGCAGTAATAACAGATATAATAATAATCTGCCCCAGACCTGCAATATCAGGAGCCATTTTTTCAGTTTCTTTTCTCAAGGAGGAATTAAATAATATACTATTTTTCATCTTTAAAAATTTTAAATGTACAACAATTAGCTTAACTATCAAAAAACATACCACAAGGTATGTTTTTTGTCAACGTGCTCGGGGTCGTGGATGAAGTTCGAAATAGTGTGGCTAAGATTAAACTATAATTTAACCTTTAAACCTCATGCGGTTCTTAGTCGTTTTCTGATTTATTTTTACCAGGATACTTATCATCATGTTCCATCGTAATAAAATTAAAGCCTTTTTTATTATAAAATGAACAATACTTTGCCGCACCCCAACGAAGTTGAGGAATGTCATCATTATTTATAAAAATTGGGATGTGTCTGCTAAACTCGTTGCCGTGCCAATTATCCTCTACTTTAATTGATTCTTGCCCTGTTTTTTCATTTTTTTTAATGGATAAATAGTTTTCAGCTTTCTCGTCTTTGCTGAATCTACCACCATATTTGTCTAAAAGATGAGAAATTTTATTAACATCTCCACCATGTTCCTCATCATAAAACATTTGATCTACTTGATTGTTAGTTGGGTCGGGCTCAAATTGATAAGATTTATCCACTGTAGTCTCTAGCATGCCAAATAATTTTAAAAACTCTCCCGTATAAAAATAACACCTTTTTTTCCCGTCTGGTTCTTTTCGAACACTATCGCTAGCAGTATTAATTTTTCTGTATTCATCAATACTCTTTAAAATATAATCTTGTAAATAATTATCTAAACTAAAACCGATCATTGGTCTTTTTGTAAGTAAGGTCGGTTGTCCGAAAAAAAATTCTTTCTCAGAAACATTTAAACCTCTATCAGCAACGTAAAAATAATTATCATTATTATAATTATTTTTATAATCCTCACTTGTTTCTCTTACTTTTAGATAAGACTTGTCAATTTTATGATTACTTTTATCAATTTTATGAAAATGAACTTGTTCTGGAGTCACATAAGTATCTTCATTACCAAAAAGTGCTTTTCCGGTTCTGTCTTTAAATTTATTATAAGACTCCATTCCAAATATTTTTTGCAAAAATAATTTATCTTCTTTTATTACAGATTCGCTGTTATTACCACGTGAGGGATCAAACAAGAACGAATTATCAGGGTATTCGTTATTAGATAAAGCTCTATATATGTCAGCCGTGATATTTTTAAGAAATCTCGCTATAAGTATCTCAGGATTATTGAAAGTATAGTCTTTATAATAATAAGAATCTTTGGTGAAATCGTAGCCATCTTTTTCTATTAATTTAGCTAAAGGGCTATAATCATTTCCAATTTCATCTAAATCAGAAACACCAAGCTCAGTTAAAGTTTTTCCAAATCTATTTTTCCAAGCATTATTCAATAAATCAAAAATCTGATCTTTATCAATCACCAATCTCTCATACCCCTTAATGCCCGTTTCTTTTTCTATGTTTTCCGGATAAGAAAAAACATTCTTTTTTGCTCTTAAAGAATACTGCTGACCGTCAATGGTAACATCAAATATCTTTATATTCTCCTCTTTTTCTCTTCTTTCATTTTCTTGAGGCAACTCTTCATTTATTTCTGTGGTTTCTGGTGTTTCTGGGATTTTTGGTATTTTGTTTATAGAATTCTCGAAATTCATAAAATAATAATTAAGGATTTTATATAATAAAAATAGCATGAAAAGTGCTATTTTGTAAATCAACCGAAAACAACTAGACAAAGATTCGAACCAATATTGATTAATAAAATTAAGACTTTTCTAGTAATTGCTTTAAGAAACCAAAAATATCACAAAAAAGTTAGAATCACTTTGGAACTTAAAATATCTTTAATATTAAAACAAAAACGAGCATTAATGCTCGTTTTTGTAATCTTGCTCATTTGGAGAGACGGCTTTCGAACTTGGATGGCTAATTATAGTGAAAATATAGAGACTAATTAAACTTCCAACTTTATAACTCCATTATATTTTTCACTAATAATTTTCCCGGAATATTTTGGTAGTGATTTCAAATCTTCTATTGGATAAATTTCTGAATACGAAAAGAATATTTTTGAACAAAAACTCTTTTTTAGTAAATCATTAGCAAATTGGCATTTGTCCAGATCTCCAGAAAAAATAACAAATTTTAAATCCTTGACTGTTTCAAATAATTTTTGGCTATATGAATCTATATTTTTTATTAACACCACTCTTTCTAATAAATCGGGAATGTTTTTAATTATTTCAATAAAATCTTCTTCTTTCTCGGAGTCAATTATTAAAGCATTTTCCGGGTCAGCGACAACCTGACTTCTAAACTCCTCCTTGGCCGCTGGGTGAGCGGAGAATAGAATTACTTTAGCCCACTTTTTAACAGATTAGCTAATAGACAAACTGTAAAAAAAGATGAACCCGTTTTCTCTGCTCCAGAAATTAAAACAGGCAAATCACTTAACAGAAAATCAACTTTTTTATCATTTAGTAAAATATTCATAAATTATTTAAATTATTTTATAAAATACACTCATATTATTTTCCAGTTTATATATCTCCTCGTAGCCCATGTTTTTGTAGAAATTATAAGCTGTATCTTTATATCTCTCAGCACTTCTAACGAATAACTCTAAATAACCCTGATTTCTGGCCTCTAGTTCTAGGTAATTTATCATCTCTCTACCAAAACCTTTACCTCGATGATTATTATCAATATAAAGTATTTTTATCTCTCCTGGATTACTCGTTTTAGCTAGTGGTAAAACAATTGGTAATGGCTTAGCTAAGCCGCCAACTCCAATAACTAATTCTTGATCTTTAACAACAAAAAAATTCATTGAATATTCAGCGCTTCCATTAATTTCTGATTCTATTCTAGATAAATACTTTTCAACCTCTTCTGACTCAGTCCATTGTTCTAATACAGAACGAATCATCTTTAAATCTTCAATTTTCGGTTTTTCTATTAGCATATTTACATTATAAGCTAAAACTTTAAAATTTAAAAACAGGCAAAGGGATTCGAACTTTTTTAAGCCAATAAAATCAAGGTATTTGCTAAAACATCAAAAATATTGTGTTATTTTCGAACCGATTTTACATAATAAAAACGGGCATTTCTGCGCGTTTTTATATCGATGCTCGGGGACTAGGATTCGAACCCAGATAGCCAGGACCAGAACCTGGAGTCCTACCATTAGACGATCCCCGAATAATAAATAATAATAAAATTATCTATTTTAACTATATTAATTCTCTTCTTTCTTTGGTTTAAGTAATGGAAATAAAGTTGTTTCCCTAACTGGTTTATCCATTAAAAAGGCAAAAAGTCTTTCTCCAAACCCAAAACCACAGGTCGGCGGTATGCCATATTCTAACATTTCCACAAACTCCCAATCGGGCATCATTGCCTCCTTATCGCCTCTATCAATTAATTCTTGTTGCAAGGCAAAACGATTTCTTTGTTCTTGTGGATCATTTAATTCTGAAAAACCGTTTCCCACTTCACTTCCAGCAATAATGATTTGAAATCTCTCTGTTAGCTCAGGGTTATCAAGCTTTGCCTTTGCTAATGGAGAAACTAATTTAGGATGATTAATCAAAAAAACGGGACCAGCAATATTCTTGCGACAATATTTCCATAAAGTATCCATTAATCTCTCTCGATTATTACCTTCATACTTAACCTGTAATTTATCTAGCTTAGATTTCATCTCATCTTCACTAGCTTGCAATACATCAATACCTGTTTGACGTAAAACTTCTTCGCGATAATCTAATTTTGGCCAATCTCCCGCTAAATCATAGGAAAAGTTTTTAGTGGTAAATTTTGTAGTGCCAAACGTTTTTTGCGCTATCTCTTGATACATGTCTTTTGCAATTTCCATACCTTGCTCAAAATCAGCATAGGCAAGATAAAATTCAAGGTTAGTAAATTCTTGTAAGTGATCCGGGCTTGACCCTTCATTGCGGTAGACTCGACCAATTTCAAAAGTTTTTTCATAACCTGCGGCCATTAATCTTTTTTGCCATAATTCGCCCACAGATATACGTAAATAAACATCTAAATCATAATCATTATGAAAAGTTTTAAAAGGGTTAGCTTCCGCGCCACCAGTAGTTGTTTCTAAGGTTGGAGTTTCTACTTCAAAAAACCCCCGTGCTTTCATAAAAGCTCTAGCCACCTCCCAAAACTTAGCTTTTTTATAAAACATTTCTCGCTTTTCTGGATTTAATAATATATCAAGATAACGTTTACGATATCTTTCTTCTTCGTCTTTTAATCCAAACCAAGCATCAGGAATGGGACGTATTGTTTTTGTTAATAGTTTCCAATCTTTAACCATTAAACTATTTTCCCCCTTGTGCGTCACAAAACAAGTTCCCTGTACCTGAATAAAATCTCCGTGATCAATTAACTTCACAAAATTCTTGTAACTACTTTCTTCTAATTCCTTTTTAGACAAGGCGATTTGAATATTGCCACTTTCATCCTCTAAATTAGCAAAAGTGAGATTACCGTGACTGCGAATACTTCGTAAACGGCCAGCAACAAAAAAACTCGCTTCACTTTCTGTTAAGTGAGCAAAATCTTGTAAAACCCTAGCTATTGAATAATCACGTTTAACCTTTGCCGTGTAAGGGTTAATTCCCTTTTTAACTAATTCCTCTAATTTTTTTAAACGCTCTTCTTTTTCGCTAGCAGGAGAACTTGATGATGTTTGATTGTCATTTTTGGCCATCATATAAATTTATTCAATTTTTAAAATTTTATAATTTACCACTCCTTTTGGAGTTTCAACTTCCACCTCATCACCTTTTTTATGATAAAGAAAAGCGACACCAAGCGGCGACTCATTAGAAATTTTCCCCTCTAAAGGATCGGCCTCATTAAAACTTACTATGACAAATGTTTTTTCTTTCCCCAAACTTGATCTAACGGTTACTCTTGAGCCCATTACCACCTCATGTTTAGAGCCGTTATTGGAAACAACGGTAACATTTTTTAAAATAGAAGCTAGCTCCAATATTCTCCCCTCATTTAATGCCTGCGCATCCTTTGCTTCACTGTACTCAGCGTTTTCACTTAGATCACCAAGCTCTTTAGCTCTTTCAATTCTATCAGCAATTTCACGCCTTTTAGTTGTGCTAAGAAAATTTAATTCATTTTTAATTTTATCATAACCTTCTTGGGAGATGATTTGTTCATTCATAAGTTTATTTATTAACTTTTTAACAATTATTATGCTTTAATATACTTTATTTTTAAAAATAAGACAAGAGCTAATGATAATAAAACCGATTCCTAAAGGATGATTTAGATAGGGAGTAAAAAAATGTGTAGCTGCTAAAAATAGCAATGCTAAAACCATTCCTTCATAAAAATAATCATTATTTTTTAATGCCGTCTTGCCAGCTAAAAAAAGTAATTTAAAAAGTAAAAAAAGATAAGCTAGGACTCCAATAATGCCAATTTTAAGCCACATATCAAAGTAGCCCCACTCAAAAGCATACGTGGTATAAAGACCGCTTTCATCTTGTTCTAATATTCTTGGATCTGAAGAGACATAAGTAACTGTCGCTCCAAAACCTTGACCAGTTATTGGATTTTTTATAATTTCCTTAAATAAAGGGGGCAAAAGCGACCATCGAGACGAAACCGCTGCTTCACTTTTATTACTTACCCGACTACTTATTTGTTCGTCAAAATTATCTTGAGCACCGCGAGGTATAACTGCAAAAATAAAAAGTATAGCTATAGTTGTACTTATTATCAAAAATAATACATTTCTTTTAAGCGCTACCCAATTTTTTCTCTTTATAATAAAAAATATGCTTGAAATAATGGCCACTAGCAAGCCAACCCAAAAGCTACGAGAAAGAGAAATAATAATTGCTCCTAAGAAAAGTCCGCTTATAAGTAAATATAGGTAAACATATTTTTTTTTAAAAAAGTCTTTTTCCAAAACCACTCGGCTTTTAGCAAAGAGAAAAAGAAAGGCGATGGCAACAAAATTTTGACTTTGAATAAATACTCGATTCCAACCACTTAGCATTGTCATCTCTCCCACTAAAGTTTTACGTAACCATTCATAAACAATAGGGGCAATATATAATTGATGAGAAAATATAAAAAGCAGAGCTAGTGTTTTGAAGGCAACCGCTAAGGCGCCAGAGACTAATATTAAACTAAGCTCTCGACGAGACGGACGCAATGAGAGCAAAGGAATAAGTAAAAGAAAATATAACCAATTATTAAAGTCTAGGAAAATATCAATTAGGTTATTTTGATAAGCAAAGGCTGATATTACTCCCAAAATTATTGTTAGAGCTAAAAATAAATAAGGCTTGAGAAAATCAAAATTAATTAAATTTTTCCAATATGGAGCACCTTTTCCCTCTTTTATGACTTGTTTTATAAAATGAAAAATAAAAACAATCATAAAAAGCGACCAAATTACCAGGCGCCAAGATAATAATTGCCCACTAGCCAGTGGGAAATATAAAAGATAACCCTTAGAACCAACAATTAACTCTAACAAAATCAAGCCTAATGCAAATTTTGGCTTGTAAATGGAAAGAGCGAGAAACAACAACGCACTACTGATAAAAACTGTTTTTAAAAATATTGGATTTAGGAAACCGTAAAAAGAAATAATTTCTATAGCAAAAAAGGCGAGTAAAAAAAGTAAAATTGTTTTTAATTGAGATTTTAATTTTAACATGATCTAATTTTTAAAATTTCCGTTATCAATATCGGGCAACATAATTTTGTCTCCCTTGCTAAGTCCTAGGCGCGTGGCCTCACCAGCGTTTAGCTCTAAAACCAAATTAACCGGACCATCACTAGAATATATGCGCTCTGGCGCACTTCCTTCTGGTGGCGCGTTATAATATATTTTATCTATCACATTGTCATTGATAAAAACTATATCAAGAGGAAAATTCATATTTCTCATCACAAAAGATTTAGGGCTAAAATCTGAAAATACAAACAGCATTCCACAATCCTGACACAGACTTAATCTATTTGATAAACCCTCATATTGTTTTAAAGGATTGGAAGCAATTTCAAGCTGCAAATTTCTTCCTGCCTGCTCCCAGGTAACGGTCGCTTGTGTTATTGATTTTAATTTATCTCTTTTTATCAAATAACTGGCATATATAAAAGCAGTGCTAAGTAGTAAAACAATAATTCCGAGTAATAAGTACTTTTTGTAATTATTAAGACACTGAGAATGTGATTTAATTCTCCAAGCCATATTTTTGTTTAATTATTTTCATTGCTGCCTTATATTTTTTAACTGTCTTTAAAAAAGGAAAAAAGCGATAAGCGAAAGCTGGTAACCAAGAACTCATACTGCCGCCTGTTTTTATTTTAAACAAAACTTGCGGTATCCATATTCCAATGTGTCCATCTTGTAGCATCGCTAGCCATAAATCCCAATCTTGAAATTTTTTTAAACTTTCATCCCAACCAGACGCTGGAAAATGTTGACGTCTTATCAGAGACAAGGAATGAATATAGGGCATTTTTTTTAAACGCTCGGGATTAAATTCATCTAATTTAAATAATTTTTTGCCCCAATTAAAAGAAGAATAGGCATAACTTGCTTCTGGATTATCTTCAAGAGCTTGCCGCATTGTCGCTAAGGCAGAAGGTGACAAAACAGCATCGGCATCACAGAATAAAACATATTCCCCTTGAGATTTTTTAAAACCATGATTGCGCGCGGCTGGCGCTCCTCGATTAGCCTGGTTATAAAAATAATAAGAACGTGTGCTATTTATTTTTTTTAAATAATCAGCTACTACTTTCTCCGAATCATCAGTTGAACCATCATTTATAATAATAACTTCAAAGTCTTGAAAACTCTGATTTTCTAAACTCTGCAAAGTATCAATAACTGTTTTTTCTCCATTGTATAGAGGGATAATAACGGAAATCATAAAATTAATTATCTATTAAATCTTTAAATTCTTGAGCTTTTCTTTGCCATAAAAAATCATTTAAAGCCCGCTCTCTTCCCTGTTTGCCCAAGCTAAGTCGCAACTCCTTATCTTGAGATAAAGACATTATAGCCTTCTCTATGGCGACTATATTTTCCGGATTAACTAGTAGTCCTGTTTTATTATGAATTACAGCATCACGCACTCCACCAGAAATACCAGCAATAACTGGTTTGCCCGCTAAATTTGCTTCAAGATACACTATACCAAAGCCCTCAAAATCATTTTCAATTTCTCGGGCAGGCATTATAAAAATATCACTAAATTGAAATAATTGCCACTTACTTGCATCAGTAATGGAACCTAAAAATATAACTTTATTTTGCAGCTGATATTGCCTGACTAATCCCTTAAGATACTTTTCGTCATCACCACTACCTGCGATTAAGTATTTTATATTTCCCAGACTCTGACGAGCCAAAGTTTCAATCACTTTATCAAAGCCTTTACGGCGCACCAAACGGCCAACACTAAATAAAATTATATCATCTTTTTCAAACTGATAATATGTTCTCAACTGAGTTCTTTTTTCCACTGAAAGTGGTTTTATTTCAACTGCCTCTATGCCAGGATTTAAAATTGTAATTTTTTCTTTAAGATGATTATCAAATTCAGTTACTAAATAAGCTACCTGGGAATTTGCGCATATTATTTTATCTGCCTTTTTCAAAATCAAACGAGTAATAATTCTTTTCCGTTTTGTTTTTATTGCCATAGCAAAGTCTAAGCCATGTAAAATAATTCCATACTTAAATGATTTAAAAAAGCTAGTAATATAAGCAGCGGTTCCCAGTGGCAAAATGTGCCCCACTAATAAATAGGAAAAAGCCCCTTCTTTCTTTTTTTTCCATAACAACTTAATTGTCTTCAACCAAGGAATAGGAAAATGTCCCGAACACAATTGCCCTTTATTATTGGAAACAACATCCAGACCTCCCCTTTGCGGCCAATACTTTGCTAAAAGTCCATAATAATTTGCTACCCCACCCTTAAAAGGTGGATATTCTAATGTAATAAGCAAAATCTTCATAAACGCAATGATTTAAACACACTTTTGATATCAGCGCTTGCTATCCCCTTAACTAAAAATAAAGTCACAAAATAAATAAGAGCACTTATAAGCACTGTAACCAAAAGGGGTAGGCTGTGGGCACTAAATATTATAAAAAGGCCCATAAAAAAGACTGCCAATAACACTTTAGCAAAAATAAGCAAATTATCTTTAAAATTATATTTCATTATTTTTGGCACCACTGCCAAGCCTAGAACAAACATTAAAATATTGCTAAGCAGAACAGAAATACTTGCTCCTACTACCTGCCAGCGAGGAATTAAAAATAAGTTTAAAACAAGGCTAAACAAAGCGGCAATTATCATGTTGAAAGTATTACGTTTTGGCCGATCACAAGCATTAAGCAGGGAGCCAATTGGAAAATTAAGAAAAATAAAGAAAAGGGCAAAAATACTAATTCTTAATGGCAAAACCGCTCCTTGATAACCATCTTTAAATATCATAACTATTTTGTCAGCTAATAAAAAGGTACCAGTTATAATTGGCCATGAAATTATGGTTAGATAATTAAAGGCACGTTTAAAAGTTATAGCCAACTGTTCCCTGTTGCTCTGCCAATAAGCAGAAAGCGCTGGATAAAGCGAGGCCGTAAAGGCAAGTGGTAGAAATTGTAAGGCAAAAATAATTTTAAAAGCAATTTGATAAAGGCCAACCGCTTCATTACCTGCCAAAAAAGAAAGTAAAACGCTATCAAGGTAGGTATATAACCTTTGAAAAACTGCATAAAGAGCAAAGGGCCAAGAAATTAAAATAATGCTTTTAAGCAAATCCTTGTCATAGACAAATTTAATTGGTACTCCAATTTTAAACTTCGCTACCCAGAAAGAGTAGATAAAATTAAACAAACTAGCTAACGCTAAGGCTGTCATTGTTAAAACTAGGCTACCACTTAAACGTAATGCACCATAGCCAAATAACAATACTATAAATTGAAAAATAATAGCCGCTATACTTTCATATTTAAGATTATGAAAACCACGGCTGGCTGCATAAAAAGTGGTGGTAAAGGAATCTAAAACCATTGAAATTACAGAAATATAAACTAATAACTTAACAAGCTCATCGCCACTGGTTAAATTAATTATTAAAACAGATCCGGCGATTGCAATTAGAGTAAGTGGTATTTTTAAAGCTAATATGCTACCGATTAATCTACCTGCTCTATTTTGAGCCTTAGCTACCTCTCTTATTAAAACATTAGCTAAGCCTAAATCAATAATAATCGCGAAAATAGTTGTAAAAGAGATAGCAAAATAATACTTTCCTAAAGATTCAGGACCAAGAAAACGCGCCAAAAGGGTAAAATAAAAAAAGGAAATAATCTTTTGGATTATTAGCGCAATTGTCAAATATGAAGTATTTTTTGCTATATTGTTGATTTTGACCATAAAAATAAGCTCTAAGCAATTTTATTATAGCAACTATTGCCTAAATTTTAAAGCTATGCTAGCATAATGATAACACAAAAGACAAAAAATAACGAGTTAAGATAATTATAATAAATCGTTATAAATTTTTTTTATTTATATGAAAAAAGACATCCATCCTCAGTATTATACCGATTGCAAAGTAAGCTGCGTTTGTGGCAACACCTTTGTTACCGGCTCAACTGAAAAAGAAATCAAAGTTGAACTTTGCTCACTTTGCCATCCTTTTTATACTGGTAAGCAAAAATTAGTTGACAGCGCTCATCGTGTTGAAAAATTTGCTGCCAAAGTAAAGGCAAAAGAAGAAAATAAAACTATTGGCAAGAAGGTTAAACGTGCTAAAAGAGCAGAAGAGAGGGCAAAAAAAGAAGTGGTTGTTAAAACCAAAGACATCAAACGCATTGCTCAAGTAAAGTTCAACAAAAAATAAGACAACTTAGAAAAACAACCAATCATTTAATTTTTTGGCAATTTTTGTTAAAATAATTAAAGACTGGTTGTTTTTTTATTTACTATTATGTACGAAAAAATAAAAGAAAAATTTGCCCAAATAGAATTAAATTTATCTGACCCTTCAATTATAAATGATCAGGATAAAATGATAAAACTATCCCAAGAGCATGCTGCTTTAAAAAAGATAGTTGATTTGATATTGGATTTAGAGCAAACTGAAAAAATAATTGATGAAAATCAAAAAATTATTCAAGAAGAAGATGGCGATGAGGAAATTAAGACAATGGCCACAGAAGAGGTGAACACTTTAACAGAAAAAGTAAAATTATTAAAAGAAACAATTTTTGAAGAAATTAACCCACAAAATCCAAATGATAAAAAAAATGCCATAATCGAAATCAGGGCTGGCGCGGGTGGAGATGAAGCCGCTCTTTTTGCTGGCGATCTTTTTCGTCTTTATTCTCGCTATTGTGAAAAAAAAGGATGGAAAGTGGAGCTAATTAATACTAGCAGTATTGGGATAGGCGGCTATAAGGAGATAATCTTTAACGTAAAAGGCACAAACGCCTACGGTTTACTTAAATTTGAAGCAGGCACGCATCGTGTTCAACGTGTGCCAGAGACAGAAAAACAAGGCCGTGTTCACACCTCAACAGCGACAGTTGTAGTCTTACCAGAAGCAGAGGAGGTTGATATTGAAATTAAGGCTACAGATATTAGAATTGATACTTTTTGTTCCAGTGGCCCAGGCGGGCAAAGCGTAAACACTACCTACTCCGCTATTCGCATTACTCACCTTCCCTCTGGTTTAGTAGTAAGTTGTCAAGATCAAAAATCTCAACATCAAAATAAAGAAAAGGCGCTTCAAGTTTTAAGATCTCGCCTTCTTGCAAAAGAAGAAGAAGAAAGGTTAGAAAAAGAATCAAGTGCTCGTAAAAATCAAGTTGGTGCTGGTGACAGATCAGATAAAATTAGGACTTACAATTTTCCTCAAGATAGAGTTACCGATCATCGCATCAATCAATCATGGCACAACATAACCGGCTTAATGGAAGGCGATCTTGATGATATTGTCTTAGCTTTAAAAAAAGCAGCCCGTGAAAACCAAGAAAAAAATGACGCTTAAAACGCTTTTATCCTCAACTAAGATAAACTTAGCAGAAGCAGAAACAATTCTGGCTTTTCTATTGGGAAAAAATCGAGAATATATAATTACACATCAGCAAATAGAGCTTGATAGAAAAGTTATAAAAACCTACCAAAAATTTGTTAAAAAAAGACAAAAACATTACCCACTTGCCTATCTTTTAGGCTATAGGGAGTTTTATGGAGAAAAAATAATAGTTAACAAGCACGTTTTAGTGCCACGCCCAGAAACTGAGCTTATGATTGATTATTTATTGCAATATCTTGCAAATAATAAAAACGACAAATCTTATCAATTTATTGACATTGGCACTGGCTCGGGAGCAATTATAGTCACTCTTGCTAAAACTCTTAACAAACAACTAGGGCAAATATATAAAAATAGCAATTTTTTAGCCAGTGATATCTCCCAATCAGCATTACAAGTAGCGAGAAAAAATATAAAAAATTACAATTATGAAAATAAGATTAAGCTAAAAAAATCAAATCTGCTGGCACAAATTCCTTCCACCTATTTAACTAGTAATAAAACTCTTATTATCACCGCCAATCTTCCCTATTTGAGCCATAAAGAGGCAATAGGTGAGCCCACTATCATAAAAGAGCCACGTTTAGCTCTAAGTGCTGGTTTAAATGGAGCAAGGCTCTATAAGAGGCTATTTAGGCAAATTAAAATAAAAGGTATTAAAGGTTTTCTTTTACTAGGCGAAATTAATCCCGAACAAAGAAAAGATATCTTAAAACTAAAAAATGACATCTTAAAAGACTGCTCGCTAAGCTTAGAATTTCTACAAGATTTAAGCCGAAGAACACGCTTCTTCATTTTAAAAGATTAAATCTAATATAATAAAAACTCCCCTTTCTTGGGGAGTTTTTTATTTAAATAAATATCATTTATTCCGTTTTTTTCTCTTCCTTCTTTTCCGCCTCGTCTGTCTTTGTCTCCTCTGTTACTTCAGGGGCCACTTCCTCTTGGACCTTAGGTTCAGCGATTAAAGCAATCGTAGTTTCTGGATCTAATAAAAGCTCCATCCCCTTTGGCAATTTAATATCACCAATTTTAATTATTCCATCTAGAGTCTCTAAGATAGTAATATCTACAACCAAGTGATCAACTAAATCACCGGGCAAACACTCTACTTTAATTTCATGGACCTCTTTAATTAAGATACCACCTAACTCCTTAACTGCCTTTGATTCACCAACAAACTTAAGAGGAACATCAGCGGTTACCTTTTCTTTCATGTTTACCTCGTAAAAATCAACATGCGTTACAAAATCCTTAACTGGATCTTTTTGCATGTCTTTAACTAAAACTTTAGCGACTTTTCCGTCAATATCAAGATTAATTAAGTTTGTTTCTCCTGCCTGTAAAAAAATCTTTTCAAATTCTATACGGTTAATTTTTATAGAGCGGTTTTCCAAACCTTTTCCATAAACTATTGCGGCCAAAAAATCAGCTGCCATTTTTTCATTTTTTTCGCGTTTTTGCGCGCTTAATTTTAAATCCATAATTTTAATAGCTAGTTTTATTTTTTATAATAATATTCTGTATTATGCCCATAATTATCATAAGTGACAACAATGAACTGCCACCAGCACTAATAAATGGTAAAGGAAGCCCAACAACTGGCATAATACCTAAGTTCATACCAATATTAATAAACATTTGAATAAAAATCAAGCCCATGGCGCCAATGAGAAAATAAATGGCGAAATCATTACTTGCTGACCTTACCGCCCGCAATACTCGCCAAAATAAAAGACCATAAAAAAACAGGACCAAAATAACTCCTAAAAACCCTAATTCTTCAGCAATAACAGCAAAAATAAAATCATTTTGTGCTTCCGGTAAAAATTTTAACTGTGACTGCGAACCAAAACCCACCCCTTTTCCGGTTAAACCACCTGAACCAATAGCTATTACTGATTGAGAAATATTATAGCCGGAATCAAGTGAATTTACATTTGGTGAAACAAAGTTAATAATTCTCTCCTTTTGATAAGTTTTAAAGAAAAAAAACCAGGCACTAGTAAATAAGACAATAGCACTTAATCCAATTATTAAAAAGTACTTTAAATTAAAGTCAGCGGCCACAATTAAAACAAACCAGATACCTATTAAAATTAGAGCCGACCCAAAATCAGGTTGCAACATAACTAAACCAGAGAATATGGCGGTAATAATAAAAGAAGTTATAAAATGACGATTATTTTTTACCTTTGTGGCTAAATTTGCAAAATAATTGGCTAAATAAATTATTAATATCGCTTTTATAAACTCAACCGGCTGTAGAGAAAAGCCAAATAGATTAAACCAACCCTTGGTTCCCCGAGCGGTGTCACCAAAAAAAAGAACGGCTATTAATAAAATAACTCCACCCCAAAATAAATAAGGACTCAAGCTACGTAAAAAATAATAATCAACAAATGAGAAAAATATTAATAGGGCTAATCCTAGTCCAGCGAAAAATAATTGTTTGCGAAAATTAAGCAAATCTAAACCACCGCGCCCTAAGGAAACGCTATAGATTTCAATTAAACCAAAGGCAATAAGAAGAACTAGACTCGCAATTATAAACCAATCAAATTTATAAAAATGTTCTCTTAAACGATTAAGCATAGACTAAAAAGTATCCTGAAATTTCAAATAAACACTATCTAAGATTATATTAACACGAGGCACTATCTTTACTTGAGAAACATCACTTAAATCACTCGGCCAACTTAAAGTGACTGGTCTTTTTTCGCCTGCTTTTATGTTTTCTCCAAAGTATTTCTGTGCACCAATTAAACGTTGGTCAGCGTAAAACAATATATCAAAGTCAACTTGATAATAACTATAGGGACTATTATTTATAATATCAAATTCCAAACGATTTAATTTTAAATTCTCCGATAAACCACTTTTTAAAGCATTAAAAAAGCTAATATTTGAAAATTCAAAATTAATCCGCTCTTGATAATAGGTGGGCCAATCAGCTATCTGTCTTCTATTTATGCGGCTCCAAAAAATATCTTCAATTTTAAAATTAATATCAGCCGTATTTTCTAAATCTACTCCCAAAGTGGTAAGACGATAATTCTCACTGGGTAAAATAAAGTCTCGCTGACAATCAATTTTTTTCTCACCTTGATAAAAACAATAATCAAATTCTGCCCAAAAATTATCATTTTCATTTACTAAAGTTACAACAAGATCGTAGTGATTTCCCGCCTTGAAAATCTCTAGAACACTTGGCTGCATCGGCTTAACAACATCACGCGGTGACATTACCTGGTTATCTGGCAAATTATCTATTGGGTCGCTCATAAAATAAATTATGTAGCCATAGGTAGAATAGATAAAGAAAAAGGCTGAAATCACAATTAAAAAAACCGTTAAAGCCCGAGTTAAAAAAGGACGATTTTCTGCTATCCACAAACCAATATTCATTTGACGCACACTAACTCCACTTAAATCCTTAAAGTCGCGTAAATCTTCATCTTTATTATATTTATCATTTGCCATAAAATATGCTATAATAATTTTAACTTGTTTACTTATAGACAATTACTATAATAACATAATATTAGCTATTTATAAACTATTTTTTATATTATGAAAAAAATAACCCCCCCTTTAAGCGTTCCTCTTAATAAAATTAAGGAATTTAAAAAAAACTGGCAACTTCTTACCGCAAATAGCGATAATTTATTCTTAATTGCTGGTGATCAAAAAATAGAACATTTAAACGATGACTTCTATGGTCCACAAATAGCCAAAGAAGATAACAACCCACGTCATCTTTTTAATATCGCTAATAATTCAAAAGGAGGAGCCCTGGCAACTCATTTAGGTTTAATAAGTCAATATGGTCAAGAATTTTCTAATCTAACCTATATTGTAAAAATAAACGGTAAAACCAATATTGGCCCTAATGATGAGAAAAATTCTAGTCAACCTTTATGGAGCGTTGCTGAAGTTTGTAATTTCAAAAAAAATAGTGGTCTTAAAATTGCTGCTATTGGCTACACTGTTTATCTTGGTCATAAATATGAGGCGGAAATGTTAAAACAAGCTGCAGAAGCAATTTATCAAGCACATCAAAATGGCTTAGTAGCCATATTATGGATGTATCCTCGAGGCAAAGGAGTAAAAGAAGAAGACATACACACAATCGCTGGTGGCGCTGGAGTTGCGGCGAGCCTGGGCGCTGATTTCGTTAAAATAAAGTACCCCTATCAAGCTAAAAATAAGAAGAAGGCGGCCTTAGATTTTAAAGAAGCAGTTGTTGCCGCTGGCAAAACGCGTGTAATTTGTGTTGGTGGTAGCAAGCAACCAGCAAAAGATCTTCTTTCTTTCTTGGAGCAACAATTAACAACAGGCACTCATGGTTTAGCCATTGGACGCAACCTGCATCAACGCTCTGAGACTGAAGCTTATCGTCTCGCGCAAGCTATTAGCGCCATGATATTAAAAAAAGCTAACTTAAAAGATGCTTTGGCAATTTATCAAAATAAAGTAAAGACAAAAAGTAATAAAAAAACAAAAAAAATACTGAATTTATTTTAAATATAATTTACACAAAAAAAGAGTCAATGTTTTACATTGACTCTTTTTATATACTTTTATCTCTTATTTCTTTATTTTAATCTCTATTCTATCGACCAAATGTGGCGCCTTTTCTATAAAAGAAGGGTAAAATTTTAAATCATAATTACTAATTTCTGGATAATCTTTTAAATATGTTTTTATTTGCTCTGCTGTTAAATTAACTAAACTTTCTTTATCTATTACATCAGCATCTGAACTTAAAATCATAAAACTTGAAAAATTAGCTCTTACCTTAGCTAAACCTGTCTCAATATCAATACTTTCTACCGTATAAGACAGACTATCAGGGTTAAACTCTACCAACTCCCTATCATCAGGAACTAAAACCCTTAACTTAGAGGTAACTAATTTTTCTACCTCATCTTCAGAAAAAGAAACTACTAAAACTTTTGCCTCATTTCTTACTAAAAAAGAATCTTCCTTATCGCCAGCCTCAACTTCAATCTTAGTATCGATTGGCTCAATAACGTCATATATAACCTTATCTTGACTACGTAAAGCTTTTAATGATTTCGCTTTTTCTAGTATTAAATCATAGGCCTCGCTTTTCGCTAATTGAATATCTGAGGCTTTTACATATTTTTCCATTTTTTGCTGATAAGAAAATGCTTCATCTGAAATAGCATAAATACTATCTTGTAAGCCCACCCATAGACCAGGAATAATAAAACGAGTTGGAGCAATAGCCATTTCTCGAGACACGGAATCGGCATAAATATCAACCTCTACTTCGCCTCCAGCTGGAACATTAACTGCCTCTTTAATACGAAATAATTTATTATCCGGGGAAAGCAATCGTGTTGTTGCTACCAACGCCTGACTACGACTATAATTATTAACAATACGTACCCTACCGACTATCTCTTCCCCAACAAACTCTTCGCCGGTTGCCATATATTCTTTTTCCATCTCAATGGTTAATTCGTTGACAGATCCGCTAACTTGATCACGAGCATCACCAGGCTCTACCTCTTCTTGAACATTAGCAATCTTTAAATAAAGAGTGTCATTCATGGCCTCAACCTGAGGTGTGATTAGAATTGTTAATTTAGAAAAAGAAAAATAAAAAACAAAGGCAGCTAAAATCCCTACTAAAATTAAAAATTTCCACGCTAAAGAGCGGTACAATCTGATACTTTTCTTATTTTTATAAGTTTTTTCTACCCTTTCATCATTTGCATTTTCCCCTCTCTGCTTAATTTCCGTTACTAAATCTGAAAAAAATTGTTTTTGTTTATCTGTTTCTTCGGCCGCCTCAAAACCTCCCTCATTAGTCGAAGCCTCAACAAGGTCAGCATCTAATTCTGTACGTGGCACCTCGCCTTCTTCAAGGTCAAGAAAAAATTCCTGCGCCTTTTGAAAATCAAATTCGTCTTTAGCTAAGGTGTCATCAGAAAAGAAAGTTGCCTCCTCTAAATCCTCATCATTTATAACATCCACAATGACTGGTTTCACTTTTCTTGTTTTTTTGGGAACACTTTTTTTCTCAGTCTTAACTTTCTTTTGCTTCTTTGCTGAACCAGTCTTAGTCTTGGCGGCTTTTTTAGAAGTAGTTTTCTTTTTTGAATCTGATTCAGATTCATTTTTTTTCGTTCTTGGCATAAAGTCGCAACAAAATTAAATTAAAATAGTGATAATTTATTTATAAAAAATAAAGAAGTAATAAATTAAATCAACAAAAAAATTGACTGTTTTAATTATAACAGAAAAACAAAAGACAGACAATTTATTATTATATTTAGTCAGCAATAGTAATTAAGTTTTTAAAATTACTTACTATTTTTTCTTTTAAATCAGACTGATTATCTATGCGATAAGTTGTTTTTATCACTTTATATTTATCATCTTCAACAACTCGAAAATAGACCTCGTCATTGCCGGGAAAATCAGAAAATAATTGTTGTAATTTTTTTAGATGTAAGGCAGAAAAATTTTCTGTTAAAGCTAGGCGCAAAGACTGGGGATTAGGTAACGGTAATGTTATTTTTTCATTTTTGTTCTCACCAGCTTGAGCTTTACCTGATTCAACAGCAGTAGCTGCTTTTATTCCGTTACCGTTATATCTTTTCTTTAGTGGAGTATCCATCATCATTCTTTTAAAATCATCTATCGATTTTTTTGGATTTAAAATATCAATAATAGCGACTTTATCTGCCAAGATCTTCAGGTCATGGTCTTTTTCTGATATTGAGCCGGCCACCAAAATAGCTTTACCCTCTATCCATAACTCCATGGTTTCTTTATATAATCGGGGAAATACTAAGAGCTCGCAGGCGGAACTTGCATCTTCAATTTTTACAAATATCATTGAATCTCCTTTTCTGGTAATGATTTTTTTAATTGTGGAAATAATTCCCGCCGTCGTTATTCTCGCCTCACTTCTGTGGCCCGATAAATTGGCTAATAGTAGAGCGTAACCATCTAAATAGGGCTTGAAAAAATTAAAGGGATGCTCACTAACGTAAAGCCCCAAAAGCTCTTTTTCCCAAGCCAATTTTTCATTTTTATTTATTTCTGGAGCGGATATTAAATTTGGCCTTGCTTTTGTTACTTCGCTTAAATTTCCGAAAAGACTTTCTTGACCCGAGGCTTTATTCTTCGCTTCCTCTTTATTAAAATTTAAAAACTTTTCCATATTCGCCAAGAGAAAACCTCTTTCCCCAAAACTATCAAATGCTCCACTTTTGATTAAGCTTTCTAATGATTTTTTATTCAAGTCTTTATCAGTCACTCTTTCTAAAAGTGAAAAAATATCCTCATAAGGACCGCTCTTTTTTCTTTCTTTTATAATTTCATCAACTATGTGTTCGCCTACATTTTTAATAGCCTTTAAGCCAAAGCGAATAGTATCTAATTTTGCGTCTTTAGAAGTTACTTTATTCTCCTTGGTTCCCTCTGTTACAACGGTAAAAGTACCAAATGATTCATTAACATCAGGCGCCATAATTTTAATTCCCATATTACGACATTCTTCGATTTCAATAGCTATTCTGTCTGTATCACCCTGATCAGCTGTTAAAAGAGCAGCCATAAATTCAACCGGCCAATGCGCTTTTAAATAAGCTGTTTGATAGCCTATTAAAGCATAGCAAGCAGCATGAGAACGATTAAACCCATAGCCAGCAAAAGGCTCAATAAAAGAAAATACTTTTTCTGCTAGTTCTTTAAATACTCCATTTTTAACACAACCGTCTATAAATTTTTCTTTTTGCTCTGCTAACAGAGAAACAATTTTCTTACCCATGGCTTTACGCAAAACATCGGCTTGACCCATAGAAAATCCAGCTAAATCACGCGCAATTTGCATAACTTGCTCCTGATAAATAGCAACACCATAGGTTTTTTCTAAAATACTTTCTAGTTTTGGATGAAGATAAGATATTTTTTTCCTCTTATGTTTGCCAGCAATATAGTCGGGAATCCACTCCATTGGTCCGGGGCGATAGAGTGCTACCATCGCGATAATATCTTCAAAAATAGTTGGTTTTAATTCTCGCAAATACCTCTTCATTCCCGAGGATTCAAATTGAAATACACCCGTTGTTTCTCCTTTTTGAAAAAGTTTATAAGTATCATCATCATCTAGCGGTATCTGGTCAATATCAATTTCTAAACCTCTTGTATTCTTTATGATTTTTAAGGCTGCTTCAATAATGGTAAGGTTCTTTAAGCCAAGAAAATCCATTTTTAACAAACCTAAATCTTCAACCGGGTGTAAAGAGTATTGCGATATAATAGATTCATCGTCAGAAGAGGCTCTTTGAATTGGAACATATTCAGTTAAAGGTTTATTGGTTATTAAAACCCCACAAGCATGAGTTGAGGCATGACGCGCCACCCCTTCTAAACGTTTTGCGTAATCTATTATTTTTTTTGCCAATGGCTCTGTTTCATACATCTCTCTTAACTCAGGCACTGTTTTTAAAGCCTCATCTAACTTGGTAAACATGGGTATGCTTTTTGATATCTTGTCACAATAATCATAGGGAGCATCAAGTACGCGACCAACATCTCGCACTGCTGCTCGTGCCGCCATAGTCCCAAAAGTAATGATTTGCGCGACGTGATCGTGCCCATATTTTTCACCGACATAATGTAAAACCTCACCCCGACGCGTATCAGCAAAATCCATATCAATATCAGGCATGGAAATTCTTTCTGGATTTAAAAAGCGTTCAAATAATAACTCATACTTTAATGGGTCTATATTGGTAATCCCAGTTAAATAACAAACTAGCGAACCAGCCGCACTGCCACGTCCGGGACCAACCACAATTTTATTATCTCGAGACCATCTGATAAAATCTGCAACAATTAAAAAATACGAAGGCCACCCCATTTTCGCAATAACCCCCAGCTCATAATCCAACCTTTCTTTAACTTGTTTTAATAAAGAGTCGGGCGCCTTGGCGTATCTGGTCTTTATTCCCTCCTCACACCAATAACGCAGATAGGAGTTACCGTCATAACCTTCAGGAACGGCAAAAAAGGGTAGTTGTGTTTCGCCCAGCGCAAGCTCGACATTACAGGCATCAGCAATTTTTAAGGTGTTTTCAATTGCCTCAGGAACATGAGCAAAAGCTTTTATCATTTCTGCATTTGAGCGCAATGAATAATCACCACTTCCTATCATTTTCATTCTATCGGTATCAGATAATTTCTTTTTATTTTGCAAACAAAGTAGAATATCTTGAGCTTCATCATCCTCCTTTCTAAAATAATGAACATCATTGGTTGCCACCAAAGGCACTTTAAGTTTTTTAGAAAAATTAATTAAAGCTTCATTAACCTTTTCTAACTCTGGCAGTTCAGGATGATGCATCAATTCTAAATAAAAATTTCCACGGCCAAAAAGAGCATCATATTCTTTTATTCTTTTTTCTGCCTGAGCCATTTGACCAGCATTAATTAAACGTGGTATTTCCCCTGCTAAACAGGCTGATGAAGCAATCAGGCCTTCATGATGTAAAGTAAGAAGTTCCCAGTCTATACGCGGTTTATAATAGAAACCTTCAAGATGAGCCAAAGATACTAATTTAATCAAATTTTTATAACCTGTATTATTTTTTGCTAACAACAATAAATGAAAAGAGCGCGCATCTTCTCGGCTCGTCTTATCAAAACGTGAATTTGGGGCTAGATAGGCTTCTACACCAATAATAGGCTTAACGCCCGCTTTTTTGGCTTTTTGATAGAATTCTACCGCACCATACATGTTGCCATGATCACTAATTGCTATCGCTGGTGATCCCTGCTCCTTGGCAAAATTAACCATTTCATCAATTTTAGTCAAACCATCTAAAAGAGAGTAATGGGTGTGATTGTGAAGATGAACAAAAGACATGAAAAATTAAGTTAAAACTAAATAATTACTAAAAAATAACTAAAACATTTAAATAAACTGTCCCCTTTATTTTAATATAAGATTGTGATAAGAGCAAATTAAAAAAGAGGGGTAATTTCCCCTCTCTTTTTAGTAATTTTCTATTTTGCAGTATTTTTTTTTAATTTATTTATCAATATTGAAAGCTCTTCAGCGCTATAGAAATCAATAGTTAATTGCCCACCTTGACCACGTCTTTTTAAAGCCACCTTAGTACTTAATATCTGGCTAAGTGTAGTTTCTAGCTCTCTGTCATCTTCACTTTGATAGTTACTAGCTCTTTTACCTCTTAACCGTTTTATTTCCTTATCTGTATCTGCCACGGTCAAGCTATAGCGCAATATTTTTTTTAACATATTAAGCTGCTTGTTCTCATCATTTAAGGAAAGTAATTGTTTAGCATGTGCTTCACTAATATTACCTATCGCTAAGGCATTTTGTGCTTCCTGTGGCAGTGATAAGAGGCGCAGAGCGTTAGCCACACTTGAACGCGCTTTTCCAACCTTTTTTGCCACTTGATCTTGAGTTAAATTAAAATCATTTATCAATCTTTGGTAGGCAATTGCCGTTTCTAAAGGATTTAAATTTTCTCTTTGTAAATTTTCAATTAAGGCAAACTCTAATTTTTTCTGATTACTTTCTTCGCGCACAATAACTGGAACTTCTTGCAAGCCAATAATTTTGGAGCTACGTAAACGTCTCTCACCGGCAATTAGCTCAAACCTGTTATCATCTTTTCGAGTAACAACAAGGGGCTGTAATATCCCATGCTCCTTAATTGATTGCGCTAAATCATTTAACGCGGCGTCAGAAAAATAACTTCGCGGTTGAAAGGGGTTAAAATCAATTTTATTAGGACTGATTCTTAAAATTCTATCATTATCAGAAATAATTTCATTTTTTGTCTCCACGCCAGATTCCTTTTCCGAAGAAAATGGATTTTGACCATATGAAACTGTTTTTTTGGGAATTAAGGAACCGAGTCCTTTTCCTAATCCTTGCGCCATAGAATATTTATAAATTATTTAAACTTACCTTTCTAAACTTAAAATTTCTCTAGTTAAATTCTCATAAGCCCTTCCTCCCTTTGATTTTGGATCATAGTGCATAATTGAACGACCATAACTTGGCGCCTCTGCCAAACGCACTGTTCGCGGTATCACAGAACGAAAAATTTTATTAGGAAAATACTTATAAAGCTCCTCCATTACTGCACCCGATAATTTATTACGTTTATCAAACATAGTAATTACAGCCCCCATAATTCCCAATTTTGGCTGCAAATTATTTTGCACTAAACTTATAGTTTCCAGTAATTGGCTTAATCCTTCAAGAGCGTAATACTCGCTTTGAATTGGTATCAAAACTTCATCTGAAGCAACTAAGCTATTGATCGTTAATAAACCTAAAGATGGGGGGCCGTCAATAATTATGTAATCATAATTGTCTCTTTCTTCATTTAATATTTTGGCTAAACGGAATTCTCTATCTGATAGATTTACCATTTCAATTCCTGCTCCCGCCAAAGCTGGAGTTGCTGGTGCAATTTTTAAACTCGGCTGTATGGTTCTTTTTAAAACCTGATAAAGGGGTTTTAAGCCAATAAGTGCCTCATATATTCCCAGGTCTAGTTCACGATGATCAATGCCTAAACCGGAAGTGGCGTTAGCTTGAGGGTCTAAGTCAATTAAAAGGACTCTTTTTTTTAAATGCGCTAAATAAGCGCTCACATTGACCGCTGTTGTTGTTTTTCCGACTCCTCCTTTTTGATTAACAACCGAGATAATTTTTCCCATAAATAAAAACCTAATTATTTTTATTATAACTCATGGAAGCACTTTTGACAATTTCACTAGCTTAAAATAAATAAATATAACTTTAAGTAGTTTTTGACAAATTATACGCATTTTATTATACTGGTACTAGTTAATTTGCCGCGATGGCGGAACTGGTAGACGCGCACGACTCAAACTCGTGTGGAGGAAACTTCATGAGGGTTCGACCCCCTCTCGCGGCACAAAAAAACAGGTTTTATCCTGTTTTTTTAATATTTTATCTATTTAAGTCTTTTTGAAACGAACGGTAAAAATAGGTTCATACTCCACTTTATTTTCATCAACTAATCGTCTTAATTTTCCTTGACTAAATTCGGACAAAGCAAGATCAGAAAGCAGCTGATTATCAGAAGCAATATTTAATTTTAAACCTTCTAATTTATCAAACTCTTCTTTGAAATCAGTTTTAATACTATTTTCTAATTGCTTTTTTTTATTTTTTAAATCTTCTAATTCTTCACTTACTTTCTGATAATTACCATTTGTTGCTAAAGCGTCTCTGTACATTGCCTTTAACTCTCTTTGTTGTTTCTTTCTTTCTTGCATGCGTGAAAAAACCGCGGATAAATCTTGTGCCATAATATATTTTTTTATTTTTTAATTACTAAAAATAATTATATCACTTTATTATCCCACCGCCTAGAACTTGATCTTTATTATAAAACACAACACTCTGTCCTGGGGTAATTGCTCTTTGTGGTTTTTGAAACTTAACCAAATAACTCTTTCCAGTTAATAAACTTACCTCGCAATTTTCTGATTTATGTCCATAACGAATTACTGCTTGGCATTTAATTTTACCTTGTACGGGCTCTTCCTTAATCCAATTAACATCAATTGCTATAAGCTCATCTTTGTATAATATATCTTGATTCCAAGTTTTGACAACATATAATATATTTTTTTCTATATCAAAACCAGAAACATAATAAGGTCCCGTTCCTCCAATTTCTATTCCCCGCCTTTGTCCAATGGTATAAAGAGGCAAGCCTTGATGCTGGCCAATTACTTTATTATTATCATCAACGGAAACTATATCCCCTCCTTCCAATTTTAAATATTTTTTAAGAAAATTGTTATGCGAGCCTGATAAAAAACAAATATCTTGACTTTCAGCCTTACTTTCTACGCCTAATTTATATTTAGCCGCTAACTTTCGTACCTCACTTTTTTTATACTCACCTAAGGGAAATAGAAGATGACTTAACTCATCTTGAGAAAAAGTATAGAGAAAATATGACTGATCTTTAGATTTATCTTTAGCTCGCAATAGCTGAAAAGATTCATTTTTCTTCTGTAAACGTAAATAATGTCCAGTTGAAACATAATCAAAGCCCATTGCTAGAGCTGACTTTATAAGTTTTCCAATTTTTATCTGCTTATTACAAACAACGCAGGGATTAGGGGTTCTGCCGATGGAATATTCGTGTAAAAAATTATCTACCACCTTTTCCTTAAATGGTTGTGAAAAATCCAAAGTATAAAGCGAAATGCCAATTTTTGCTGCTACTTTTTTAGCATCAAGCAATGACTCTAAAGAGCAACAGCGGTTTTCATTTGCATTAGGGCTATCATCTTTCCAAAAATTTAAAAACACGCCAGCCACCTCGTAACCCGAATCTACCAACAGCTTAGCGGCCACCGACGAATCAACGCCACCACTCATACCAATTAAGACTTTCTTTTTTTTATTTTTATTATTATTTTTTACATTTACCATATGATTTATATATTTTGCCACAACTTCAGATAGGCTTTAGCTGTTTTCTCCCAAGAAAATATAGCCGCTTGTTTTTTTCCGCGCTTAATTAATTCTGCCGCCAAAGCATTATCTTTTAAAACTAAGCTTAGTGCCTCTTTTATCTCATCAGGGCGAAAAGGGTCGACCAGTAAAGCGCTACTACCTAATATTTCCGGCAAACTAGAAACATTGGAGGCAACAACAGGCAAAGAAAAGCTCATCGCCTCTAAGGGGGGAAAACCAAAGCCTTCATAAAATGAAGGGTAGACAAAAACAGAAGCTAGTTGATATAAATATTCTTTCTCCTCTTTACTTACATAACCTAAGAATTTTATGTCATTTCTGTAGGGTGAATTTTTCCAAGTCTGATAAATAGCTTTGTGTTTCCAACCAGGCGCACCAGCAATAACAAGTGCCACATCCGCTAACACTGACTCTTCTTGACGCATCAGGTTATAAGCTAATATTAAATTACTTAAATTTTTACGTGGCTCTATATTTCCAATAAATAATACGAAACGTTTTGGTAAATTCATTTTTTGTCGGTAACTTTGACTAGCCTTGTTATTGTAGATAGGCAAAACCTCATAGTTGTTACCGGAATAAATGACGGTGATTTTTTCCTCCTTTATCTTTAAAACTTCAATTAAATCGGCTTTAGTATTAGCCGATACAGCTACTATTGCGTCTGCTCTTTGTAACAGCTTCTTTAAATGCAAAACTTGATGCCAAAAATTTTTACGCGAACTAAAAAACTGAGGATGACGTAAAAAAGAAATATCATGGATGGTTATTATAAACTTGGTATCCTTTTTTAAATTTATAAAATTAAAGTGAGGCGAATAATATAAACTAACGCCTCCTAAAAATTTGTCTATCTTTGGTCGTTTTAATATTTTTTGAAACAAATAATTATAAATCTTATTTGGATATCTGCTTCCTATTAACTGGCAATTTGAAGATTCAAATTTTTTTAACTTTAAATATGAATTATCAAAAGAATTATAAAAAAGATAATACTGAGAACTAGTATCAATTTTTAAAATTGCCTCTAATAAATTAGCGGCATATTCTGCTACGCCGCTATAATGCTTATCTAACAATACTCTAGCGTCTATGCCAATTTTAGTCTTCATAGTTATTTTTTATCTTTGCAATAACTTCCTTTATTTTTTTCTGAAAATTTGATAAAGAAAAATTCTCAGCCCAGTCCTTGATTTCAACAGGATTAAAATTTTGTTGATAAAATGATTTTATCGCCTGATAGATCGCCTCTTTGCTTTGCTCACTAAAAAAGACTCCTGTTTTACCCTCTATAACTGTTTCTGTGGCGCCCCCCTTTTTATAAGCAATTACCGGCCTTCCCGCCGCCATAGATTCAACTGCGGTAATGCCAAAATCTTCTTCCTGAGGATTAATAAAAGCTTCAGCGTGACTATAAAGCTCAGCTTTTTCTGTTTCACTAACTCGACCAAGAAATGATATATTCTCAGCCTTCCCTGCTATTTTTTTTAAACGCTTAAGATCAACTCCATCACCAAAAATTCGCAATTTATACTCTGGCAATAGATCTCGAAACGCTTCAATTACTATATCCACTCTTTTATAGGGCGCCAAACGACAACCGATCAAAAAATATTTTTCTGCATTTTTATCAGATTGCGCAATCACAAATTTGGAAGTTTCAACTGGAGGATAGATAACTTCTGACTCACGTTGATAATATTTTTTTATACGTTTTTGTACAGTTTTAGAATTTGCAATAAAATAATCTACCCTATCTGCTGCTAATCTATCCCAAATTCTGATCCGATTTAATATCAATGAAATAATCTTTTTTAACCATTTATTATACTTAAGCTCATTAATATATTGATGAGTATCACTCCACAGATAACGAGTTGGCGTATGACAATAACAGATATGAGGCACTTGTGGCTGCGTAATTACTCCTTTAGCAAATGAACTAGTATCAGATATCACCAAATCAAAATTACGCAAATCAAAAAACTCAACTGCCATAGGCATAAAATACAAATACCATTGATAGTGTTTAACGCCACCGGGTAAGCGCTGTATAACTGATGTTTCTATTTTTCTTCCTTGAAAATACTTATTAACATTTTTTTTCTCGTATAGAAGAGTATAGATTATTGCTTCCGGAAACATGTCAGCTAAAACTTTAAGCACTTTTTCGGCACCACCATCTTGAGCTAAATGATCATGTATCAAGGCAACTTTCATAGTTTATAATTATTCCACTTCCCTATGCTTAAAAACAGCAAGTGGTGTTTTAAATAAAATTGACAAATCTAAAATTAAAGACCAGTTTTCAATATAATAAATATCTAACTTCGCCTCTTCTTCAAATAATAAATCACTACGACCAGAAATTTGCGCCAAACCAGTAATTCCAGGTTTAATTGTTAGTGTTTTACGATGATAATTTTCATACTTAGCCACTTCTTCAGGTAAGTGTGGCCTTGGGCCTACCAAGCTCATGCGACCGATAAAAACTAAAAACAATTCTGGCAACTCATCTATAGAAAAACGACGAATAAATTTACCAACTCTTGTAACGCGAGGATCATCTTTAATTTTTACCATCGGCCCATCTGAACGAACATTACGATCAGCTAACTCTTTATAACGCATGCTATCGGAATTTGGAATCATGGAACGAAATTTAAAGTATTTAAAAGGTTTCCCTCCTTCACCCACTCGATATAAATAAGACCCATCATCACGACGAGAAAAGAAGATTGGGCCTCGTGAATCCAGTTTAATCGCTAAGACAGCTAATAACATTACTGGCGATAGAATAATAATTAATACCCCTGAACCAATAACATCAAACACTCTTTTAAAAATTCGACCCCAACCATCTAAAGTGGTACGCTTTACCTCAACAATGGGTACACCCGCTATTTCCGATACTTCCGTGCGCAATACTTTTACCTCTAATAAATCAGCAACATAACGAAAAGTAATATGATTATCATTGGCAAAATCATATAAACGTAAAGTTTCCGCTTTTGTTAAATTTGGATCACCTTGAATGATTTCATTAATTTGCCTATCTTTAATAAATTCCAATAATTCCTGCGCTGTTTCTAAAGAAAAGTCACGCACCCTCTTTATTACCTCATAACCTGATTGTTTATTACTAGAAAATTCTGCAATTAAATTTTCTGTAGTTTTTGAATTGCCAACTAAAATAACATTTCTAACACCTATGCCATAGGCAAAAAGACGTCTTTGTAGCCAGCGAATAAAAGCTCTTACTATTATCAAATAAAAGAAAGCAAAAATAAAACCAATTAAAACTATAAAACGAGAATCAAATAAATCTCGAGAAAGAAAAATGATAATTGCAACCAAAGCTAAACCAGCAGCACAGGAAACAAAAATACGCTGTATCTCCTGAGCTAGCTTACGAGCACTTTTAATTTGATAAAGTCCAGAAATAGCAAAAATTAAAATACATAAAAATGAAATAAAAAGTAAAGAAAGAAAATATTCGTTAAAAGGTAGGTTAAAAATCACTGGACGACGAGCCACCATCCATGATGAAAAACGAAGATAATAAGCAGAAATGCCGGCTAAAACTAAAGCGGCAAAATCAATAGGAATAAATAAAACCGAAAAAAACAATTCGGGCTTTTTCATATATATTACATTAGCTAATTATAAAATTATTAGAGCAGTTGTAAGCCGGATTCTGTTTTAGGCGACATTTATCTAGGTCTACTATTACTAGTAAACTCAAGCGAGCTACTTTGTCTTTTTCTAAAATAAATTAAAAAAAGTTTGCTCTTGCTTCAGATAGGGTTTACCACGCCAACTTCGTCACCGAAGGGCGAGACCAGTAGCCTTTTATAGACATCTGGCCCCTTTTCACGTTTCGTTTCTTAAAAAGAAACTAGTATAGTCTCTGTGGCACTTTCCCTAGAAACGCCCGACTATAACCGTAGCGTCCCGGTGGGCATTACCCACTATCTTAAATGAAGTCCGGACTTTCCTCCCCTTTTTATTACAAAAAGGAGTAATCGCCCACTTACCCTAATAACGTTATAAATATTACAATAAAAGGCTAAAAAAAGCAATAAAAACTCGATTTTACATCATTTATTGACTAATTATTGAGCCAGTGTGCTTTGATAAAGATTAGCTATTTGTAAATCACTTAAAGTGCCCTCCCAAATTGAAATATCGTCCAGTTCCACTTTATTAAGTTCTGATCGAATATTTAAATTATTCGGCTCTTCTCCATCTTTAATCCATATAAATGGTAGACTTCTTTTTTGCTGACCATCAACATACATTTTTAATATGTAACGATAAGAGTCATAGGTGAAAGTAAAATAATGCCAATTATCATCATTGGGAAGATCAACATCGAGTCCTTCGCTAAAAATGCCATATATTCCATTAAAATAGAATGAGCGACGATAAGGGGCCGGAGCAAAAGAAAATTTATCATGGTTATTATAACGTAGAGAAATTAAAGAGCGACCATCATCATCACTATTGCGCCACCAAAAAGCTAAAGATAAATCCTTACCTTGTATACTTTCTGGAAAATTAACAACAATATCTTTTTCCCACCTATTTTTAATTCCCGTATTATCTTCACCGCGCCATATCCACTCATTATCACCAATATCTAAAACCAGACCATTTATTTCATCAACCGCCTCTTTGCCTCCACCGCTATTTATTAATTCTGTCCCCTCATTAAAATCCCAATAATATTTCAACTCAGGCGCCTTTTGGGTTGGCCTTTCATTATAAGGAGCAAAGGGGGCTTGAGCTTGTATTTGATTATTTATATCCGCATTAGTTAAGGGGACAGAAAAAAGAGCAAATTCATCGATTGCCATAGAGTCCATATCCCCCCATATTTCTAAAGTAGAATAATTATTAGGTAAGTTTTGAATGAATTCTTCACGATAAGTTTCAACCCCGTTAAAATATACCGCCCAATAATTTTGCGCCTCGTTAATAACCAAAGCGAAATGTTGCCAAGAATAATCTTCTCCGGTAAAAACTGGGGTATTATAATAGCGCCATTTAGAATTGGGCAAATTTTCTATCTGCAATAATTTTTTCTGTAACTCTATTGAAACAAATTGATTTTCTGGATTTTTAAAAACAATATTTAATTTTGGTGAAGCGTTACTAAGATAGGTATTATCTTTAAAATAAAAACTAAGCGTAAGGTTATTTAAATCAAGTGGTGTTTCTAAATTTTTTTCATATTTACTATGTCTAAAACCAAATTCAGCAGCACAGTCAAATTTTCCAATTGTATATGAATTCTCACCATAGCATTCATCATAATGATTTAATAAAATCAAATCTGAATTTATAATTGGCTCCGGAAAAAGAAAGGGAGAAAAATTTGAGTTTTCTTCAGTCTCTTCTTCGACTTCAGTATTTTCCTCAGTCTCTTCTTCGTTTGCCAAAGGCGGCTCTTCTTCAACCCCTTCCCCTGTTTCAATTTCACTTTCTGCTTCCTCCTCAGTTTCTGTGTCAATAATATAGTCATCCCAAACTATACTCGGATCAGCTGAGGGGAAAAGTTTAAAATCAATTTTATTATTATTTGAAGAAGAAATGCGGTCTAAATAATAATTATCAAATATTTCTGGCGCTGGCTCCTCTCCTAAATAAAAGTGAGCATTGCCAAACCCTAGCACATCAATGATATCTTCATCAGCGCTACTACTGATTGCACCTTTTCCCAAATACAACGTATACCCGTTGCCGGTAAAACCAAATTCATTTCTTTTAACAATAGCGTCTGCTCGAGATAAAAAATAATTACTAGCATCATCTCGTACTAATAAATAATAGCCACGGGCCTTAATTTTGGTTCCCCCGGGATAAATTGCATCTTCTTCTTTACCAATACGAACGGCTATGCTTGGATTTTCTGCGGTCTTCGTCTTTTCAATACGAAAACCAGCCTCAGCTAAATCAAAGTCGTAATTAGTGGGATTATATAATTCAATAAAATCATTCATGCCAGTTGCGTAAACTTTGCTAATTAAAGCAGTGGGCGTAAAACTCGGCACAGAATCATTAGAAACATTTTCAATATTAACCGATTCAGGCTCTTGACCACTACCTATCTTAGAGTTTTGTATAACAACACTTGAAACATTATCTTTTATTTCATTATTTGTTTCAATTTCTTGTTTTTTTACTGTTATTTTTTGCAATAAATCTACTTTTGTCTGAACTTGTTTTTCTGGCTCCTTATCTTCTAAATTGTCACTATTTTTTATAGCTTTTACTAATGTATCGTCATTTTTGTTTTTTTGCTCTTTCTCTTTTTTTTCATCTATTTCTTCACTAATGATCGATTTGGCACTTATCTTAGAATTTTTGTCATCCACAATTTCATTAGACTTTAACTCTAAAACAACATCATTATTTTTCTCATCTTCAATATCTGAATAATAATCATTTTCATCTATTTTTTGTTCATTAAAAACTAAATCGGTAGAATTTTTTTTAAAAATTTTATTCACTACTTTTTTAGCATTTGTACTAATTATGGAAATAGTATTTTTTATAGATGACATTGGATTGTTAACCAAGCTCCATCTAAGCATTAAACTGATAATCGGAGTCTTTCCTCTTATTTTCTTATCTTCAAACGAGGAGCTTATTTCCACATTAACAGGCACATCCTTTAAAGTGGGTTGCAAATATTGAGTATAGGGAATAAAAAAATAGCGCTCTCCTTTATATTCTCGCCCTGCATTAAAACCAACTTTTTCGGGAAAAGGTAATACTAAATCTTTTCGTCGTGAAATCATTGAAAACTCCCTTGTTTTAGAAAAACAATCACCATCAGCATTTACAAAACTACTATTATCAAAACCATCTGGAGTAATATCTATTGCGTAACGAGACTGATCATATTCAAGGTCACTTAAATTATTAGGATTTAAAATATTAGCGCTTTCATATATTTTTTCAATCAAACCGACACAAGTCCAATCACCATCACCAGCTCCTTTTTGTTTTTGGAAATTAAAATCATAGGCAAGATTTAAATTGGCTAAATTTTTTGCAATTTTAACCACTTTGATTTGTTGAGCTGTTGTTAGCGCATAAGGAATTTTAGCGCCTAAAAATTTTTCTCCTAAAGATTCGTTAACAAAATATTTTGCTGGGGTTTTAACTATACCTGTAGCTAAAGCTTCAACTACATAATCTTCTCCGTTTTCCTTGCCAATATATATTCCAACATGCCCAGGATATATATGACTTAAAATGCCATAATTTATATCTAATAAATAATTACTTGAATAACCATACATAATGCCGTTACTTGAAGTTCGGTATAATATCGCCCCTGGTGTCAACGCCCAAGCATCAGCTCCTCTTAAAATAAAGATCAAGAAGGATAAAAATAAATATAATTGCTTAAACTTCATATATTAATAATTAAAATAATTAGAGACTTCTTCTGGGCTAAGCGAAGGCAAAGGATAATTATAATTTCCCAGTGCCTGCAAACCTTCAATGGCAAAGTAAAGTAAAACTTTATCTTTCTCTTGGTTTATTACCGACATCAACACTTCTTCCAGCTCCTCTGTTCGTTCACAATCTCTCAGTAAAAACAAGGCGTCGAGCTTTACATCGATTTCTACATCTTGACGATTAATAAAATCCTTTATTAAATATATTTTTTCAGGGCTACATATATCTATTGCATCTTTTTCATTTGTTAAAGAATATATTGCCGCTGAAAGTAATTTTTGATTATTGCTTTCAAGTAAGTCCAAGGAATATGCACTTAAATCATAGGATTTTAAATTACTAAAATAATATACTATATTTGCTTTAGTGGCATCAGTTATCTCAGAGCTAGCCAGATTTTCAATTAAGAGTGGACAAATTTCTTCCCGACTACTTGTCTCATAAATTAATGCTAAAAGTAATTTTTGCTGTTTTTCATTATTCGTTAACACGGCTTCATGCCAATAATTTTTAAAATCAATAAACAATTTATCTTCTTTTGGCCAAGCTAAAATAATAATATTTTCTTTTTCTGTACGATCTAATATACAAGCTTCATGGCAAATTCCTATACTTTTATAACTATCATTTAAGTTAGCAAACAGCACACGATTTGAACTAATACTTGTTAATGTATAAAAAAAATAAAAGAAAATTATTAAAACTATAGAAAGGATAATTAAATAAGCTCTCTTTATTTTTTTGTTTTTTTTACTTTTTATAAAGCTTTCTATTTTTTGTTTATATTTTTTCAAATTTATCATATTGTTATCTATTAATTTATCCTGACATCTTATAAATGATAACAAATATGAGCTATCCCTCCTTTAAATATAAACTAAGCCATCTTTAAAGTTTAAATAAGTAGTAATAAAAAAAACCACCTTTTTTACAGGTGATTTTTTTCAAAATAATATAAATTTCTAAATTATTTTTTTTGCTTAGCTTTACGAAATGGGTCAACTTCAATTATAATATTCCTCTCATCTGAATTATCATTTAAGAGTTTAACATTTACAGTTTGTTTTAATAGATTATGTGATAATATAATTCCGCGACGACCATCTACCTTAACTTTAGTGCCAACCGGTGGCAACTTGCCTGCCAATTCCTTGTATCCTTCATATTCAAAAGCCAGACAACACATTAAACGTCCACACATTCCAGAAATTCTATCTGAACCACGATGCACAACTTGTTGAGTTTCCGCCATTTCTGAGGTAATTGAAGAAAATTCACACAAAAATTTCTGACAACATA
>Ga0265294_10001017_pt1 | contig 38118 bp, 32 predicted proteins | sample MunlanPumphouse3_FD_192504 | JGI IMG/M metagenome (GOLD analysis project Ga0265294, IMG submission 192504) | Groundwater microbial communities from a municipal landfill in Southern Ontario, Canada - Pumphouse #3 | ecosystem: Environmental > Aquatic > Deep subsurface > Groundwater | place... | reverse complement strand
AGGTAAAGGTAGCGGTTATGCATTTGATGTCTTAGTAAAATATATTAATAGTTTGTGTTTATTAAAACAAGAAATTTATATTCTTAAAATAGATATAAAAAAATATTTTTATAGTATAAATCATGAAATCTTACTTTCTAAAATAAAAGAATATATAAAAGATCCTAAAATATTAATGATCGTAAAAGAAATTATTAATACAACTAATGAATCATATTTAAATAATGAAATAGATAGACTTAAAAAGATTGAAATAAATAAAGTTAAAAGGATGCAAATTAGTCAAAAAGAAAAAAATATAAAGATTAAACAAATCGAAAATTTACCAAAATATCAATATAAAAAAGGGTTACCTATCGGTAATATGACTAGTCAAATTTTAGCCGTTTTTTATTTAAACGGTCTTGATCATTATATTAAAGAAGAATTAAAATGCAAGTATTATATTCGCTATATGGATGATTTAGTAATACTTGATTATGATTACAATAAGTTAAAAATTTACTTTAAGCTAATAACTGAAAAAATAAATGACCTTGACTTAGAAATAAATAACAAATCAAATATTTCTAAATTAAGTAACGGTTTTACATTTTTAGGATATACTTTTAAAATTGATAATAATTTAACAATAAAATGTGCAAACAAAACTTATTATCGAATAAAAAGATATTTAAAAAAATTAAAAAAATATAATCCGGAAAAATATAAACGTAGTATAGCTAGTTATAAAGGTTACTTAGCTAAAAGCAATTTAGTTAAGTGAAAAAAACATAGCAAAACCTGATAATAAAAAAATATATACTACATATAATATAAATATAGAAGAAATAATATAAATGCTAACATAAGAATACCCAAAAGTGTGCAGTTAAGAGTACCCACTTTTACTCACACTAAGGTATTCTTTTTTGATAATATTAATATCAAGGAAGTGATTAATAATGACAGGAATAATAATAAATAAAGTAACCTGTTTAGAAGATTTACTATTATTTAGTAGAGCATATAAGGAAGGAAAAATTAAAGTGAATGTATCAAAAATAGCAAGACATTTAAAACATGATAGAAAAACAATAAGAAAATATTTGAAAGGAAATATTCCTAAAAAAACAAGAAACAGAATATCATACTTAGATGAACATCGGGATTATATAGTAAAAGTTTTAAAAAATGAATATCAGAGTTTCGACTATATAGATCATCTCTTTAAATACTTAAGACGAGAAAAAGGAATTGAATGCTCTAGAAGTACATTTAATAGGTTTATAAGGAAGGATGATGAATTAAACAGTATGTTTAAAGAAAAAAAAGATAATAGTTTTACAGAACGATTTGAAACCGCTCCTGGAGCACAAGCACAATTTGATATGAAAGAAAAAATGAAACTGATAGATATTAAAGGAAATATTACTTCTATAAACATTCCTACTCTTACATTATCTTGGTCAAGACATAATTCACGTAAATTAGTTTTAAATACTTTAACTGATAACTTACTATCATTTCTAGCAATTTCCTTTGAGGAAATCGGAGGTGTTCCAAAAGAGTTGGTTATCGATAATTTAAAACAATTTGTAGAAACTCCTAGAAGAAATGGAAACCAGCTGTATTAACAGTTAAGTTTGCAGAGTTTTGCAAAGATTATGGAATAATACCAAAACCCTGCATACCAGCTAGACCTAAAACAAAAGGAAAAACAGAGACACAAAATAAAATAGTGAATCAATTAAAAAATTATAATGGGAAATATTTAGATATATATGATATGCATGAAAAACTAGAAATCATTAATAATGAAGATAATTTAGATATTTCTCAAGCTACTAAATTTCCAAGAAACTTTTTATTAGAAAAAGAAAAAGATGACTTAATGCCTCTTCCTAGAAAAGAAATAAGACAAAAATATCACCTTACATTAAATGAAGTTGCAGTCTCAAATGAATCGCTAGTTTCTTACAAGTCTAATAAATATTCTGTTCCTAAGAAATTTATAGGTTTAAAAGTAGGATTAGCAGTTCAAAGAGATAAACTTCTTATATATTATAACAATAAAATCATAACGATACATCAAATAAGTAACAATTTATTAAATATTAAAGATGAACATAATTTGAAATATGATTATAAGAAGGAAATAAAACTTGATGAAGAGGTAATATTAAATGAAATGAGGAACATAGATTATGATTAATGAAATACTAGAACAATTAACTTATTTGAAATTAAAATCTGCTTATACATATTTAAAAGAACTACATATATACGATGCGATTAGTAATACTGAGTTAAAAGGTATTCATAAAATTTTAGAAAAAGAAGTTATAGCCAAAGAAGAAAACAATAAATTATATAATGTTAAAGTAGCAGGATTTCCATTTTTAAAAACGATAGATGATTACGATTTTTCTTTCCAACCATCTGTAAAAGAAGAAAAAGTGAAATCTATTATAGAATCAAATTTTTATGAAGACGGAACCAATGTAATTTTAATTGGTAATCCAGGAGTTGGTAAAACACATTTAGCTATAGCCATAGCATACTCCGTTGCAATAAAAAGAAATAGTGTATATTTTATTAAATTTAATAAACTAATAACTACTTTGAAAAATGCTTATAATGAAGGAACAATAGATAAAAGAGTGAAAAACTTTTTCAAATATAAATTACTAATAATAGATGAGGTTGGTTTTAGTGAAATATCTCCCCTAGAAGCAAAATTATTCTTTCAATTAATCGATCTCAGATACTCCAAAAGATCGACCATAATAACATCCAATATGACATTTGAAAAATGGCCACAAATATTAGGAAACGATGAAATGATAACCAAAGCAGTTTTAGATAGACTACTTCACCACTCATACTTATTCAATATATCTGGACCATCTTATAGAATAAAAGATAAAATTAAATTAAACAGAACTGAGGAATCTTAAGTGCACAAAAGTGGGGAATCTTAAGTTGACATTTATAAATAATACTACTGTCTAATTAATCAGTGTCAATAACTTTTGATTATGTCCTATAAAAAACAATATATTAACTTGTGAAAATGTCCTATTCACAAGTTAATTGCTAAATATTTATAATTTATTCCAATTTCCTTTTGATTAATAAATTTTGTTTGTTTAATCTATATCGTTTAAATTATTACTTTTTAAAAAACATAAAAGTAATAATTAAACTCCATTAAGGTAACAAACAAAATTTATTAATCAAAAGTTTTCTCGGCATAAAATATAAATAGCATTATGATGTTTAGTATCGGTTCAGATTCTTTGTCATTATAAGAAATCATTTCTGTAGCTATATTTTTAATTTTTAAGCTATCTAAATTTAAATAAATTAGCAAGTCAACAATCCAGATGACTTTAATTATACCAATCTTATGACTAAATAATATATTAACTTTAACATTTGGCATGATTTTGTTATCAATTATTTGAAATCGATTATTTTGAATGGTAAAAGTCCTTGCTTATCAATTACTCTAGTTTATTGACTAACTAATAAAAGATTTAAATTAACGTGTTTTGGGATAGGCATAAATGATGTGTCTGAATTTGCTGGTAAAACTGCAAATTTTTTATTGTATTTTCTATATATTTGATTAAGAATTTGTTGGCTTGCTCAATAGTTTTAATCTTCACTATAATTTTTCTGATTTGTCTATCGGTAATATTTAATAATTAAGCTGCTTCTTTTTGAGACCTTCTAATGAGGTAATATTATAAACTAATTTAGAACATAATCATATACTAATTATAATAGGACATTATCAAATTAATTACACAGTCTAATTAATCTGTTTACTTTTTAAGTTTTACATTATATAATAAGGTCTATCTTAAAAGGAGCAGTATCTATGAAACTAAGTGATAGAGCTTTAACATTTGCTATCAAGGCTCATGAAGGAGCTAGTAGAAAAGATGAAACGGATAAACCTTTTATAATACATCCAATGATTACAGGAGAAATATTAAAATCTGCTGGTTTTGATGATGCTGTTATTGCAGCTGGTTATCTTCATGATGTCCCAGAAGATACACTTTATACGTTAGATGATATAGCAAAATTATTTGGTGGTGATGTTGCAAGTTTAGTTATGACTTCATGCAATCACGATACAAATTTACCTTGGAAAGAAAGAAAGATTCAAAAAATAAAATTAAGTAAAGAATTACCATCTCGTAATAAAGCTGTTATATTAGCAGATAAAATATCTAATTTAGAAGATGTTAAAAATTTTAGTATAAAATCAGGAAAAATAAATTTTGATAACTATGGTGGGGATTTTGAAGATCAAAAATGGTACTATGAAAGTATGTACGATAGTTTAGTACATAATGTTGTTGATCCTTTATTATTTACATTATTAGATCGCTTTTTTGATAATATTACGGAAGTTTTTTATACTGATATAGCAAAATTATCTTCTCATAAAACTAATAATAATGAAAAATATAAAGCTCAAATTAATGAGCTTTATATGTTAAAGAGTATAATTAATACTTCTAAGCCGTTTATAGTTGAATTTAATAATAATAAAAAAAATAATTCTAACTTAATTGATATTTGTAATAATTTTTTTAATGAAAATAGTTTTAAAATTAAAGTAGTTAGTTTTAATAATGGTTTAGTTGATGATAATGCTTTAAATTTACAAGATAGAAATTCATTAATTTTAGCAGAACTAGAACTAAATTTTTTAACCCAAATATCAGAAGGTCAAGATATCATTATCATTGATGGAGCTTTATTCAATAAATTAACATTAATACAAAGATTAATAAAAGGATTTAAAATAACTGATGAAGAATTCGAATTATATTTAAAATATTTTAAAGAAAATATTGAATACGTATTAGTGAATTTTCAAAATAAAAATAAAGAAACATCTATTGAAGCTATTTCTAATTATATCGATTTATTAGATATATATAATATTAAATTAAATAATTCTGATAAAATCTCAAATCAAAATTATAAAATATTTGATGCATTACTTCCAATTATGAGAAAGGAATATATTAAAGAATTAAAATTATATTTAGAAATCAAAAAAAGATAATTAAATATCTTTTTTATTTGTTCGTGTTTTCATAATAATTTCTTTCTGATATTTCATCAAGAATAATCTCTAATTCTTCATCTAGTGTTTCTTCGTAAGCTTCATTAATTAAATATATTAAGTTATTTAAAGAAGTAGCATTTTTATAGTCTATTTTCATTCGATCTAAAACACTTATTTGATACGAGGTTAAATTTAAATAATCATTAATTTTTTTGAATTTATTTGACTCGAAATCGAGATTGTTAATTAAATCTTTAATATTTATATCTTTTATATTCATATTAATTAGCGCTGTGTAGCTTTATGGCTTTATCATTAATAGGAATAGAAAGAATTGCCTTACCTTCTTCGTTTGCAACAGAAACTACTAAGACTTCTCCATTTTCTTTAGTTAAGGAAATATTATCATCCCTTAAAGTATAGGTTCCAGGTATTTCAATACTATTACAGGTGTTATTTATAGTATCAAAAGTTATGCTGGTATATAAAAACGTTTTATTTTCATTAAGGATTAGAGCGACAGGTTTATTTGGGCATGTACTAGGTTCTGATTCTTTATATAATCCATATGTAATGATAATTTGTTCATTAACTTTAGTAGTTGTAGTGGTATTTGATTCTGAAAAAGGTAAATTTATACCTGCTGGTAATTTTATATTATTTGGCATTTTAATTATTCCTTGAGATATAAAATACCAAAAGGCAGCAAAAATTGCTCCTAAAATGATTAATAAAGCAAAAAAACCAACTATTGCATTTCCTTTTTCTTTTTCTTTTTTTACGGGTTCTTCAATAACAATCTTTTTTTCCAATTTTACTTCTTGATTATTAGGCTGATTATCTTGAAATGCGCCTGTTTCAGGTATAGGAGTTACAAGATTGTTTTGAGATTGATCAGGTGTAGCAGGTTTAGAAGCAACATCAATAGGTTGCTCTACTATAGGTTTTTCTTCTAAAATATTAGGTGTAGCACCATTAAATATATTGCTATTATCATTTATTTGTGTTTGCTGAGCAACAATTGGCTCCTCTTTAACTTTTGGAACATTAGGTGTTAAAGTTGGTTCAGGATTACTTAATGGAACAGAATTATTTTGGGTTTCATTATTTCCGTATGATTCATTCTGATTTGAAAAAACATTTTGGATATTATTATTTGATTCAAAAACAGGTTCTTCTTTTACCGTTAAATTATTAATGTTTTCTTGATCATTTTGAGTTGTGGGTTGTGAAAAGGGAGCATCACTAAATCCTGTTTCACTATTAGGTATTTGACTATTATTGGTTTCATCTATTTTTTTAGGTAATTCAAAATTATTTTCTTCATTATTCATTTTTACACTCCTTTTTATTATATGAAAATTATAACATAATTATTTTATTTCTTCAATTTCTTTTTTATTACTTTTTTATTAATAAAATATGCTAATAATAGTAAAACAAATAATATTATTTCCGAATTAGTAATATTTTTTTTAAATTCAGCTTTTAATATGATATCATCATTAATTCTAGTATTAAAATCAAAATTTTTATTATTATAATTCCATCCAATAAATTGATAGCCTTTTTTATGAGCTTCAAAGTATTTTAGTTTATCATTTTCAAATACTTCTTTAGTAATTATTTTATCATCTATATGAAATTCTACTTTATAAACAAAATCCTTAGTACTCCACATACCTAATTTCTTTTCTTTTGATATATCTTCTGATTTAAATAGTCTATCTAAATATTTATAATCTCCATAAAGATAGGCAAGCTTAGCATATCCTAAATTAATTAGCTCTTCTTGAAGTAAATGATTATCTATCCAGATCCAAGCTAGAACCCGCTTATATTTATCATATTTAGAACTGGCTTCATCATATTCTAATTTTATATTTTTGGCATTGTTAATTTTATTACATGTATACTCACTAGCTAATAGTCCAATAGGATCTTTTCCTTGATTAGGATGAACAGTTTCTGGAGTATCTATTGCTAAAAATCTTACTTTAATATCTTCATTATTTAAAGTAAACACTGCTGTATCTCCGTCAACACATTTTTTAAATTTAACACTATCGATATTATATTCTTCTGCATTTACATAAGTAATAAAGAAAGTGAAACATAATAAGAAAAAAATAGTCTTTTTAAATAATATTTTCATAATAGCCTCTTAATATTGTATCACATTTTAAATCATTTATATATGAATTGTAAAGATACTTTTTATTTGAATGTTAACTAATAATATGCTAAAATTACTTTATAGTAGAGAGGTGATATATTGAAACCGATACAAATATTATTAGATGAATTAACAAAACGAATAACAACGACCACTTCTCTAATTACTGAATTAGAAAGAAATAAAAATGTCGTATTAGCAATTGAAAATATTCTGTTTAAATATAATATTACTGAAGATAAATTAAAAATAGATGATATAGTTAAAATAAATGATCAAGATTATAGTAATATATTAGAAGAAATGGGAGAAGAGGATATATTAAAATTAACCGAAACCTTTTCCAAAAATAAAGAAATTATTAAATTATATCGTGAAATAACCTCTACTCATGGCAATGTTGCTGAAGCGCCTCAATATAATCAAGCTATCGAAGAAACAGAAAAAATAGCGCTCCACATATCAAATTATTTATCTCAATATAAAAATGAACAAAAAGACCATATCTCTTCATTAGAAGAAGTGCTTGAATCTTACAATGGATATCTTGATAAATTCAAAGGTGGACAACTAAATAAGCCCATTTTTGATATGAATGATTTTAATGATATGCTTAATAAGTGTGGTTTTGATTTATCAACTAAATCAGTGATTAAAAAAGAAGTGGGTAAATTAAATTATAGTTTAGTTATTAATAAAGGAATATCTAAAGATGAAGATGAGAAAGTACTTGATAAATATAGAGTAATTGTAGAAAGAAAAAAACAAGAATATGGAAAATCACTAGAAGAAGTAAAAGAAATATTTTTATCAAGAAACTTAACTATAAATATAGATAATATTTTAATGAGAGTTGATGAAATAGCCAAACAAACTGAAAAGCCTTATAAAGTAATTCAAAATGCCCTAGTATGTTTAATGCTAGAAAAAGAAATAAATGCTTATGATAAAATTATTTTAGAACGAAAAGAAATTACTTCTGATATAAAAGAACAAGCAATAATTACATGCGAAAAAATATTAGAAATATCTCGTACCCCTGAACCAATTTTAAAAGATGCTAAAATTAAAGCAGCGGGAAAAGAATCAAAATCAATTGAAAATGATAAAACAATTGAAAATGATAAAACAATTGAAAAAGATGAAAATACAATACTAATTGAAAGAATTCAAGAAATTATTATCGAAGAAACAGAATTATTAAAAAGTTTTAGTGAAGATGATATAACAAGGCTAACTAAAATTTCATCTTTACATGAAAAATATGTAGATGAAGAAGAATCTTATGAAAAGAATAAGGTTACCTTAGCTTATATAGCAGAAACTTTAAGATTGAATTTAATTTTCTTCAAACAAGTATTAAAAAATTATAATGAAGATTATAAGCAATATGAAATTGAATATAAAAATATGGTTGGGGATTTAAAGGAATATTTAGATACATATGATATTGTTAAAAAAAGAATATTGGAATATAGAGAAAAAGAACCAAAGACGTTAAAAAAATAGCCAAAGAATAATAAAGGAGGGAAAATTATGTTGTCAGGAAAAGAACTATTAATTAGTATTATCAAGCCAGCTTTGTCTACATTAGACAATAATCAAATTCAACAAATCGCATTTGATAATGCCGAATTAAATACTTTTTTAAATAATTTTAACCATCCTGAAGATATTATTAATTTAACAGAAAGTGCTCTTAATAATTTAGTAAATAATTTAGAACCGCTTGAAGCTCGTAATTATTTTTTAGGTAATATCAAATTTATTAAAGGTCTAGCTGAATTAGCAAAGCAAAATCAAACTAAATTGAATCTAAATAAAAATCAATTGCTAAATTTAGAAGAATTAAAAGAATTAATTAAATTAACTATTTCACGAAATGAATATAATATTCAAAATGCGAAAGAAAAAAGCGAAAATCAAATTTCTGATTATCGCAAAATTTTAGGAATTGTTCAAAAAGAAGAATTATTTACTGAAAATGATTATAACATAATAGAAAAAATTGTACGTAGTGAAACACCTAATGATGTCGATAACAATTTAGATAAAATATATAGTTTTGTTAATGAATTTAATGCTCGAAAATTAAGTGAAATATATACTGGAATAAAAGAAAAACAATATATTAAACCAAATATAACTATAAATTTAACACCGATCAAACTTATAGAAGAACCAGAAGAAGTAATCGTTACAGAAAGAATTATCGAAGATTATAACAAAGAGGAAGCAATTGAAGAAATAGAGGTTACACCTTTAAATTTTGAAGACACTGATCCTTTTCAAGATATTTTTAGTTCGATTAATTTAAGAAAAAAGAAACCTTCTACTAAGTTAGTGGATGCTGAACATACCCAAAAATTAAAAGAAATATTATCTTATTTAGGTTATAATTATGATATTTTAGAAGATGAATTAAAACTTAAATTAACAAGTGAAGATCTAACTAAAATGGAAGAATTTGCTAAGTATTTAAAAGAAGAAAATAAAGTAATATTATCTAAAATTAAAACTAATAACATTTACTCATCGATATTTATTTTGACAAAATCATCTAAACAAAGAATAGAATTAATACTTAGCACGCTTTATAATTATTTTGGAATAAAAAGTGCTGGGGGAGAATTGTTTAAGATAGTTAATAATGCCACAACTATTTTTAGTGAACAAGGATGTCAAAATTTTGTTGAAAATGCTAAAATATTTAAACAATATAATGTTTTGATTAATAATATTATTGATAAAAATATTAATTTTTTACATATTGATAATGAAGAATTACTATTTAATATTGATTTACTTATTAATTATGGTGCTGATATTAGTATTTTGATTGATAAATGTAATCTTTCGCTATATACTCATAACTCTTTTAACAGCTTTTCTAGTTTAATTAAAAAGAATTTAGATGTTTTAAAACAGTATTGTTTTGATTTAAAATTGTTTTTTGAAGAAAAAAATTCTTGTTATACTATATTAAATAGCGTTGATTTAGCATCTAAAATTGATCAATTTATTGAAGTTGGTCTAAATGAGTTTATTCATAGTAATAGTAAAAATTCCGGTAATATATTAAAGACATTAATAATCAAAAGAATATATTATGCTTATAAAAATAAAATGCCTGTTTGGGAAAATATAAATATTGAGTATAAAAGATTAAAAGATTGTAATTTTGGTGATGAAGATTCTAGATTGACTTTCCAAGAATTTAATCAATTAAAAAAATATATTAAAGATGAAGATAGTATTATTAATGAATCTGAAATTAATATGATAAAAAGTGATTATTCAATAATGGAATTAATAGATGAAGGAAATAGGCCGGCCATTTATTCGAATTCACCACTTACTTTAATAAAAAGGAAATTAGAACTAATATTTGATACTCAAATAATATCTAGACCAAAAGCTTTTAGGGTTTTTAAACTATTAATGGCAGATGGTTTTAATGAAAAACAAGCTTTATTATATGCTTTAGTGTATAATTCAATTTTAGAAGAAAACGAATTTATTTTTATTAAAAACTTAGTTGAAAGAATGGGAGTTGAGAAGAAGGATGATGAATTATTTAGAGCAGTTTGACATTACCGAAGAAGACATCAGTTTATTAAAGCAAAATTTGAAACCTGATGTAATTTTAAACTTTGAAGTAATGAGAAATAATGTCATAGAAGTTTTAACATATTTAAAAGAATTAGGAGTTGCTAATTTATTAAATGTCATAACCTTTCGACCTGATTTATGTTTTAGAACCGTCCATACTTTAGAACAAGAGCTAATTAAAATTGATAAAGAACTTTTATTATATATTTTTAATAATACAATAGATGATTTAACTAACTTTAATATTTAACCTAATTAAAATTAGGTTAAATATTTTGTCAACTTTTAGCACTTATGGTTGACAAGTGCTAAAAATATGATATAATAAGATTATGAAAGGAAGTGGATTAATGAATTTAATTCCAAGAAGTTTTTTCTTTAATGATGATTTTGATGACTTTTTTATTACTTCATCAAAAAGGAACGATATGAAATGTGATATTTATGAAAAGGATAATATGTATCATATTGAAATGGATATTCCCGGATTCGATAAAGAAGACATTAATATTGAATTAAAAAATAATTATTTAACAATCAAAGCATCAAAAACTAAAGAAGAAAAAGAAGAAGATAAAAATTACATCAGAAGAGAAAGAAGTTATGGTGAATATTCAAGAACATTTTCATTAGGAGAAGTAGATGAAGATAAAGTAAATGCAAAATTTGATAATGGCACATTATTAATTACAGTTCCTAAAAAAGACCAAGAAGAATTAAAGAAAACCATTGAAATAAAATAAAGAAAAAACTTAAAACAACGTTATAATCGTTGTTTTTTTATGGCAAATCTATTTTAAATAAATGCAAATTATGATATATTAATTAATATGAAAGAAGGCATAAAAATGGATTATAAAAAATTAGCGGTTATGTTATATCCAAATATTAATAAAAACATTAATTATTATGAAGAAAAATATCCTAAAAGAGATTTGCCTTCTAATGCTGTAGTAACTAGATTTGCTCCTTCTCCAACTGGTTTTGTTCATATGGGAAGTTTAAGAACTGCTTTTATTGCTAAAAAAATAGCTGAAGATACCCACGGAGTATTTTTTTTAAGAATTGAAGATACGGATTTAAAAAGAAGTGTTGATAAAGGGATACAAGGTATAATAAATGATTTGGCAAATTTTAACATTGAAATTAAAGAGGGAAGAATAAATGAAAATGAAGATAAAGGAAATTATGGACCATATTTACAAAGTAAGAGAAAAGAAATATATCAAACATTTGCCAAAAGTTTAATTGAAAAAAACCTAGCATATCCTTGTTTTTGTAGTGAAGAAGATTTAAATCAAATTAGAATTAATCAGGAAACTAAAAAAGAAAGATTGGGTTATTATGGAAGATATGCTAAATGTAAATATTTATCATATGAAGATATAGAACAAAAAGTAAATCAAGGTATTCCTTTTGTTTTAAGATTAAAATCACCAGGAAACTTTCATAAAAAAATTAGTTGCCAAGATTTAATTAAAGGTAAAATCGATTTTCCGGAAAATGATTTAGATATTATTTTACTTAAATCAGACGGTATCCCAACATACCATTTTGCTCATGCTATCGATGATCATTTAATGAGATCAACACATATATTAAGAGGCGATGAATGGTTAAGTTCATTTCCAATTCATAAACAATTATTTGATTTATTAAATTTTGAACTCCCTAAATATTGCCATTTAGCTCCCGTTAATAAAAAAGACGGGGATTCAATTAGAAAATTATCTAAAAGAAAAGACCCTGAAGCTGCTCTTAGTTATTATCATGAAAAAGGAATCCCTATTAAAGCTGTCGAACTTTATTTAATGACAACTGCAAACTCTAATTTTGAAGAATGGTTAAATCAAAATTTGGATAAAGGAATAGAAGAATTTGCGTTTGATTTCAAAAAAATGTCAGCAAGTGGTTCTTTGTTTGATTTAGAAAAATTATTAAATATTTCGAAAAATTATATTTCTAGATTAACTGCTAATGAAGTTTATGATAATATTTTGGTATGGTCATCTATTTATGATAAAGAATTACATGATTTATTAAAAAAATATCCTGATTATTCAATTAAGATTCTAAATATTGAAAGAGAACAAAAAAAACCTCGAAAAGATTTTGCATCATGGTCTGAAGTTAAAGAAAATATTTGGTATATGTATGATGAATTATATGACAATAAAATAATTAATTTTGTCAAAGTTAATAACTTGGAGAATTATAAACAAATTATTAATATATATATTAATAAATACTATGATTACAATGATGATAAAGAGAATTGGTTTAGTAAAATTAAAAAACTAAGTGAAGAAGTAGGATATGCACCTGACATGAGACTATATAAAGAAAATCCAAATAATTACAAGGGTAGTGTAGCAGATATTAGTAATATTTTAAGAATAGCTTTAACTACAAAAGATGTCTCACCAGATTTATTTCAAATAATGAAATTATTAGGTGAAGAAAAAATAACTCAAAGATTTAAAAAAATATGTGGATAAAATTAAAAATAATCAGAGGTAATTATGAAAAAGTCTAAAAAAATAATTAATATAATAAAAAAACAAAATACATATTCAATAATTACTAAATTATTAATCTCTCTTATCTTTGTATCATTAATAGAAATATTGTTTTTTAAAAATTATTTTTATACTAGTGCATTTTTTAATTCTATTTCTTTTTTACTGCATCTTTTAATAATTATATTAGTGTTTTTATTATTATGTTTATTTTCTAAAAATAAGTTATATAAAGTATGGGAGCCTTATATATTAATTTGTACGTGTTTATCATTATTTATCGTTACAAATGCAGTTGCAGTAAATTTTTATTATGCCCTTATTTCCTCCATAATGATGGGAGTCCTTATTTATTATTATAGTAATAAAATTAAAAGTTTTTTCATTAATAGAAAAACAACCATCATAATATGTATAGGTTTAGGCATATTTTTTGTAGTATTTATCTCTTCTTTAACAATCCTTTATTATCTTTCTCATTTAACACCTAGTTATGATTTTGCGATTTTTTCGCAAATGTTTCATTATATGAACGAAACATTAATTCCCTATACTACTATTGAAAGAAGTAAGTTATTATCTCATTTTGCAGTTCATTTTTCACCGATTCTATACATTTTTTTGCCATTTTATATAATTTATTCTAATCCAGTAACACTTCTTATTATGCAAGCAGTAGTAATAGCATTAGGGCTTATTCCTATTTATAAACTTTGTAAACATTATAACTATAGTAATAAGATAATAATAGCATTATCCATTATTTATATATTAATGCCAGCTCTTATAGGTGGAAACTTCTATTATTTTCATGAAAATAAAATCCTGACCGTTTTAATATTATATTTATTTTATTTTATTGAAAAAGGTAATTCTAAATTAACCGCTTTATTTGCTTTATTAGTTATGTTGGTTAAAGAAGATGCTGCTATATACGTAGGAATTATAGGTTTATATTTATTATTTTCTAAAAGGAAAAATATCAAAGGATGGTATTTAATAATTGCTTCAATAATATATTTTGCTTTGGTAACTACTTTAATGCAAATATATGGTGAAGGAATAATGACCTACCGTTATGAGAATTTTCTTTTTAATGGGGAAAACAGTCTTGTTTTTGTTATAATTAATATCATTAAAAATCCTGCTTATTTATTTTATCAATTAATGAATATAGAAAAATTAATTTTCATTATTTATATATTTGTCCCTATGGCAATGTTGCCTCTTGCTATAAAAAAACCATCAGGGCTTATTTTATTACTACCGCTTGTGTTAATAAATCTCATGACAAATTATGTTTATCAATATGATATTGGCTTTCAATACACTTATGGTAGCGTTGCTTTTCTGTTTTATCTTGCAATAATTAATATTAAAAATTTACCTAAAAAAGTGGTTAAAAATCTTTTAATATGTGGAGTATCATCCTCTTTAATATTTTTTTCAGCAACTTATTTTTCAAAATTTACAATAATTCAATCTTATATTAATAATATAGAACAAACAAAAATAATAAATGAAGGTTTAAAATTGATTCCAGATAATATGAGTGTTAAAGCTACAACTTTTTTCGTGGCTAATTTATGGTATATAGATGAACTATACGATTATGATTATACTAATAAAGAAACCGATTATGTAGTATTGGATCTTCGTTATAATAAAGATAATTATAATTTAAATAATTATAAAACAAATAAATATGAAGAATTATATTATTTTGATAATATAATTGCAATATATAAGTTAAAAAAAGAGTAAGTATCCAAATTTTAGTAAGTTAAGGTTGACTTTTAATAATTAATTTCATATAATTTAAAGCGGTACATTTTATACTTTTTTCTTTTATGACCTGGGAAATCATATAGAGAATAGTATAGGAAGGAAATATTGAAATGAAAACATTTATGCAAAAAAAAGAAGCTGTTGATCGTAAGTGGTATTTAATAGATGCTAATGGGCTTCCTTTAGGTAGAATGGCTACAAAAGTTGCACACATATTAAGAGGAAAACATAAACCTACCTATACTCCCCACATTGATGGTGGCGATTTCATTATCATTGTTAATGCTGATAAAGTTAAATTAACAGGTAATAAAATTAACAACAAAATGTATTACAACCATTCAGGATACCCTGGAGGATTAAGAGAACGTAATGCAAAAACTATGATAGAAAGTTATCCAGTTGAAATGGTAGAAAGAGCTGTTAAAGGCATGCTTCCTAAAGGACGTTTAGGTAGACAAATGTACAAGAAATTATTTGTATATGCTGGGGCTGACCATAAACATCAAGCTCAAATGCCAACTGAAATAACAATTGATTAGGAGAAAAATATGAAAAAAAATGAAATTACTGCTACTGGCAGAAGAAAAGAGTCAATTGCTCAAGTAAAAATGAATCCTGGAAAAGGAAATATTATTATTAATGGCAAAGACGTTAATGAATATATGCCTTTTGCAACTTTAGTTATGGATTTAAAACAACCATTAGCACTTACTAATACTGAGAAAACCTTTGATTTTATTATTAAAGTCAAGGGTGGCGGATTTAGAGGTCAAGCTGGAGCTATTAGATTAGGAATTACCAAATGTTTACTTGAATATGACAAGGATGCTGATCAGACAAGAGATGATGCTTTTCGTAAAATACTAAAAATTGAAGGTATGATTACTCGTGATCCACGTGTTAAAGAGCGTAAAAAGTATGGTCTTAAAAAAGCTCGTAAAGCACCTCAATTTAGTAAAAGATAGGATACTAAAACTCGTAAATATATTATTTACGAGATTTTTTATAATAAGTGATATAAGATAAAAATAGAAAAAATTAATATAGAAAATATCAAGAAATATAAATAATTATCCGAGATGATTTCCTGTTGAAATAAAAAGACAAAAATTATATACTATTTGATAAGTTGGTGAATCTAATGAAAGATGCTATGAATTTAATAAAAAATTTAAATATTAATAATCAAGATTATGTTATTTTTGCGTGTTCTTATGGACCTGATTCAATGGTATTATTAGATTTATTAATAAAAAATAATTTAAATATAATTGTAGCTCATGTTAATCATAAATTAAGAAAAGAATCTGATCAAGAAGAGCTTTTATTAAAAAAATATTGTGAAGCAAATAATTTAATATTCGAATTAAAAACAATTAAAAAATATCCGATGGGTAATTTAGAAATGAATGCTCGAGTCATAAGATATAATTTTTTTGCTAATTTAATTAAAAAATATAATGCGAAATATTTACTTACTGCTCATCATGGTGATGATTTAATGGAAACAATTTTAATGCGATTAACAAGAGGGTCTACTTTTAAAGGCTATGCCGGATTTAATATTTGTACTAAATATGATGATTATACATTGGTACGCCCACTAATATTTAATACAAAAGAAGATATTATTAATTATGCAAGATTAAATAAAATATCGTATGCTTTGGATTCTTCTAATGAAGAAGATAAATATTTACGAAATCGTTTCAGGCACTATATATTGCCGGAATTAAAAAAAGAAAATCCAAAAGTTCATTTAAAATTTTTAGAATTTAACCAAAAAATAAATAAATATGAAGAATATTTTAATAATGAAACTATTATGATATATAATAAAATATACTTAAATAATATTTTAGACTTATTAGAATTTAATTTGTTAGATGAAATATTCAAAAAAAGGTTGCTTCAAAAAATACTATTAGAAATATATGATAAAGATATTATTGATATTAATAACAATCATATAGAATTAATTTTTAAATTAATTAATAGTGATAAAAAAAATGCTTATGTAATTTTACCAAGAAATTTAAAAGTAAATAAAAATTATAATAAATTAAAATTTATTTTTAATGCTAAAAATTTATTATCTTATAATTATCTTTTTGAAGATGATTTAGAATTATCAAGTGGATATTTATATTATAATATTAAAAATAATGAAGAAAAAAGTAATTTTGTGATAAGATTAAATAGCAAAGAAATTAAATTACCATTATATATAAGAAATAGAAAAAATGGTGATAAAATTAAAGTTAAAAATCTTAATGGTACAAAAAAAATAAGTTCAATTTTTATAGATAATAAATTATCAATGCAAGAGAGAAATTCTCAACCAATATTAGAAGATAGTAATGGCGAAATATTGTGGATTCCAGGAATTAAAAAAAGTATTTTTGATAAACAAAAAAATGAAATATATGATATAATATTAAAGTACAAAAAAAAGGAGAATATTAATGAAGAATAAAAATTATCAAAGACAAACAATACCTTATATTTTATTATTTATGGTGATAATAAGTGTAATGATATTTTATAATTTATCTAAATATAAGGTTAATGAATTTACCTATAATGAATTTATTACTGAATTATCTAAAGGTACAGTAGAAAAAATTGAAATTACTGAAAAAACTAGAGCAGGAGTTTATTTTGTTACCGGTCAATTAAAAGAATATTCAGAAATGGAAAGCTTTAAAGTTAATGTGCCATTATCTGAACCAGTATTAGAAAAAATATTAGTTTATATTAGCGAAGATGAAATAGAAATGGTTACTACTCCTAATCCTGAAAATAGTAGTTTTGTAACAATTCTTGTTAATATTATACCAACATTATTATTAATAGGAGTAATGATTTGGTTATTTACCAAAATTGGTGGAAGTAATAAAAATAGCATGGATTTTGGTAGAAGTAGGGCTAAACTTAATGAAGAAGGAGGAACTGTAAAGTTCACTGATGTCGCTGGTTTAGTTGAAGAAAAGCAAGAGGTTTCAGAATTAATAGACTTTTTAAAACATCCGAAAAAATTTCAAAAACTTGGTGCTAGAATTCCAAAAGGTGTTTTATTAGTAGGGCCTCCAGGTACAGGGAAAACTTTACTTGCAAAAGCAGTAGCTGGAGAAGCAAATGTTCCATTTTATTATATAAGTGGATCTGATTTTGTCGAATTATTTGTAGGTGTTGGGGCATCTCGAGTTAGAGATATGTTTAAACAAGCTAAACAAACAGCTCCATGTTTAATATTTATTGACGAAATAGATGCTGTCGGACGCCAAAGAGGAACAGGTTTAGGTGGAGGACATGATGAAAGAGAACAAACTTTAAATCAGTTATTAACTGAAATGGATGGTTTTGGAGTAAATGAAGGAATAATAATAATTGCAGCAACAAATAGACCAGATGTTTTAGACCCAGCATTATTAAGGCCAGGAAGATTTGATCGTCAAGTAACAGTAAGTCTTCCGGATCAAAAAGAAAGAGAATCTATTTTAGGAGTTCATGCTCGTGGTAAAATTTTTGATAAATCAGTTAATTTAGAAAATTTATCAAAAAGAACTCCGGGATTTAGTGGAGCGGATTTAGAAAACTTACTTAATGAAGCAGCACTTCTTGCTGTAAGAAGAGATTTATCATCTATTTCAATGAATGAAATTGATGAAGCAACCGATAGAGTATTAATGGGGCCAGCTAAAGAAAGCAGAAAGATAACCGATAAAGAAAAAAAATTAATTGCAATTCATGAATCAGGTCATGCTGTCATAGGAATTAAATTAGAATATGCAAATGAAGTACATAAAATAACTATAATTCCACGAGGTCATGCAGGTGGGTATACTATGATGTTACCTAAAGAGGAAAAATTTGCAGTTATGACAAAAGATGAATTACTAGCTAGTATTACTAGTTTATTATCGGGGCGAGTTGCAGAAGAATTATTTTTAGGTCAAATTACAACTGGGGCATCAGATGATTTTAGAAAAGCAACTTCGATAGCTCGTTCTATGGTTACTGAATATGGTATGAGTGATTTAGGACCTGTTCAATTTGAACATAAAAGCGAAGGGGTATTTTTAGGAAGAGATTATAACAAATCAAGAAATTTTTCAGATACAGTAGCTCTAGAAATAGATCAAGAAGTAAGAAAAATTATTGATTCTTGTTATAAAAAGGCTTCTAAAATCATTAAAGAAAATGAAGATTTAGTTATGTTATTAACAGATAAATTAATGGAAAAAGAAACATTAACTAGAGAAGAAATAATTGAATTAGTTGAAACAGGAAAATTATCAGGTATAAATAATCCAAATGATTTAAAAGCTCAAGCTAAAAAATTTGGTATTAGAGGATATACCAAAATGACAGAAGAAGAATTAATAAATGCCCTAGATAAAGTTAAAAGTAAAAAAGACACCAACTAAGGTGTTTTTTTATTTTATTTCTGAAAGTAATTTAGTATAATTATTCATAATATTTTGAATAATATCATTAACTGATTGTATTTCGTCTATATTACTAGCTACTTGACCACACATTAATGAACCATTTAGAGCATCTCCTTTTTGAGCCGCTTTTTTTAACGCTCCTGTTGTTAATTCTTTAAGTTTTTCAACCGGTTCTTGTTTTTTTTCTAATTCAAAATATTGATCAGTAAGATTATTTTTTAAGCATCTTACTGGTGCACCAATATTTTTAAATATTATAACTGTAGCATCTTCTTTAGCATTGATAATAGCATTTTTATAATTTATATGGGCAGGACATTCATGAGATGCTAAAAATCTAGTACCCATTTGAATTCCACTTGCACCAAGAGCAATGGCAGCTAATAGTCCACTTTCATCACATATTCCGCCAGCTGCTATAACTGGTATATTTATATGTTTAGTTATTTCAGGTATTAAAACCATACTTGAAGTTTCTCCTATATGTCCTCCGGCTTCACTACCTTCTACAATTATGGCATCGACACCTAATTTCTCCATTTTGATTGCATGTTTTAATTTAGAAACAACTGGGATTACAATAATATTGGCTTTTTTAAAAGCTTCTAAATAGCGTTCAGGGGAACCAGCGCCTGTTGTTACGACTTGAACTTTTTCTTCGATAATTATTTTTACTAAATCATCACAATTCTTTTCCATTAACATTAAATTAACACCAAAAGGATTATTAGTTAAATTTTTACATTTTATTATTTCATTTTTAAGATCATCTTTTGTCATTCCGCCAGATGCTATTATTCCTAGTCCCCCTGCATTTGAAACCGCAGAGACCAAAGGGGCATAAGATATATGTGCCATTGCACCTTGTAAAATTGGATATTTAATATTTAGTAATTCCGTTATTTTCATGTTTTTCCTCCTAAAATTTGTTATATTAACATATTAACATAGGTATTAATTTAGAGTCAATTTTAATTATTTTTGATTTAATAAGCTTTTCACTTTTTTTAGACTTTTACTATCTTATATGATAAAATATCTTTATATATGGAATTAAGAAAGCAGTGATAAAATGACTAAAATAATATCTTTAGTAAATCAAAAAGGTGGTGTAGGTAAAACTACCACAAGTATAAATTTAGCTGCTTCATTAGGAAAACTAGGTAAAAAAGTTTTATTAATAGATTTAGATCCTCAAGGTAATACTACAACTGGTTTAGGTATTAATAAAGGTGATATTAAACATAGTATTTATGATGTTTTAAATGGTAGTACTAATGCTAAAAAAGGGATTTTTAAAACTAAGTTTAAAAATTTATCAATAATACCTGCTACTATTAATTTAGCTGGTCTTGATATTGAGTTAGTAGAAAAAGGATATCAAAATGCAGCTTTTAAAAAAAATGAACAGTTAAGAAATGCGATATCAAATATTAAAGATAATTATGAATATATTATAATAGATTGTCCTCCTTCTTTAGGGCTTTTAACTACTAATGCTTTAGTTGCAAGCGACTCAGTTATTATTCCTGTTCAATGTGAGTTTTTTGCTCTTGAAGGTATTACGCAATTATTAAACACTATTATAATGACTCAAACAAGATTAAATCCGAATTTAAAAATCGAAGGAGTATTGCTAACATTACTAGATTCTCGAACTAATCTAGGATTAGAAGTTGTTGAAGAGGTAAGAAAATTCTTTAAAGAAAAAGTTTTTAGTACAATAATACCAAGATTAATTAGATTAGTAGAAGCTCCTTCTCATGGAGAACCAATAAATGAATATGATCCAACTAGTAGAGCAGCTGAGGCATATCTTAATTTAGCCAAGGAGGTTATAGATCGAAATGGAAACTAAAAGAAAAGCATTAGGAAAAGGTTTAGAACAATTATTTAATAATGAACCTATGGATTTTAATACTATGAAAGAAGAAATTATTAATACAACTAAAGAAACAGATGTTGTATCAATACCTATAAACGAAATTAGAAGTAATCCTTATCAACCGAGAAAATATTTTGATCAAAATACTTTAGAAGAATTAGCATCATCTATTAAAGAACATGGGGTACTTGAACCTATTATAGTTAAAAAAAGTATTAAAGGCTATGAATTAGTAGCAGGTGAAAGAAGAACTAAAGCAGCAGCTATTGCTGGACTTAATGTTGTTCCTGCGATTATCAAAAATTTTAGTGATGAACAAATGATGGATATTGCATTGCTTGAAAATATTCAAAGAGATGATTTAACTCCCGTTGAAATAGCTAGGGCATTTAAAAATTATTTAGATAAATCAGGTATTACGCAAGACGAATTATCTAAAAAATTTAGTAAAAGTAGAAGTTATATTACTAATCTTTTAGGGTTATTATCTTTACCTAAAAATATATTGAAATATATAAATGAAGGTAAGATATCTCAAAGTCATGCTAGAGTATTATCTAAACTTGAAGATGAATCTTTAATTGAAAAGCTTGCCAATAAAATTATAACAGAAAATATTTCAGTTAGAGAATTAGAACAGCTTGTTATAAATACTCAAAAGAAAAAACCAATCTCAAGAATAGAAACTAAGACAACAAAACAAATAATGCTAGAAAATGTTTTAAGAGATTTAATTGGTTCAAAAGTAACGATTTCTAAAAACAAAATTACTATACCTTATGATAGTGAGCCAGACTTAATGAGAATTTTAGAGATATTAAATATTAATATAGAAGGAGAATAATAATGAGCGAAAAAATTATCCAATTTTTATTATCAGAAAAATTTATTACTCCTATAGTTGTTATTATTGTGGGAATTATAATTTATAAAATAGCTGAAAAAATACTTAATAAATCAAATACTAAAGGTAAAAATGATCTTTATAAAAAACGTCGAAATACCGTTATCATTTTGTTATTAAATGTTATCAAATATACGATTATTATTATTGGTTTGATTATCATTTTAGATGCATATGGAGTAAATACCGCCTCATTAATAGCTGGTTTAGGGGTAGTAGGAGTAGTAATTGGATTAGCATTCCAAGAAGCACTAAAAGATATAATAAACGGTATAAATATAATAATGGATGATTATTATGTTGTAGGCGATGTCATAATATATAATAATTTTAAAGGAACAGTTATTTCCTTTGGATTAAAAACGACTAAAATTAAGTCTGATGCTGGAGAAGTATTAACTGTTGCTAATCGTAATATTAGTACGATAACTAATTTAAGTCAAAAAAAAGCAGTTTTATATATAGAAATACCTACATCAATAGATTCTGATCAAAAATTAGTTACTAAAACAATTAATAAAATTATTGATGAGATATCAAAATATAATTATGTTGAAGCTAAAGAAAGTGAATTTTTAGGAATCGAAAAAATCAATTCAACAACTATAAATTATTTATTTAAAATAAAATGTACTCAAGGTAAAGAAAAAGAATTAAGAAGAGACATTAATAAAAAAATTATTGAAAATTATCAAAAAAACAATATTGAATTAAAAGATTGAGGTCTTATGAAGAACAAATATGATTTAAATAGTATAGTTATTATGAAAAAAAATCATGCTTGCCAAACTAATAAATGGTTAATAACTAGAGTTGGAGTAGATATAAAAATTAAATGTATAAATTGTAACAGAGAAATAATGATGGATAGATTAGAATTTGAAAAAAAACTTAAGAAGGTGGAACAATGAAAAGAATAAGACGGGTAAGAGATCGAATAGTACTTCATCCCATTATGAGTTTTTTAATACTAATTTTAGTTACTGTTGTACTTAGTGGAATTTTAAATTTATTTAATGTAAGTACTACATATAATAAGGTAACTGCTAATGGTAGCTATGAAAATGTATTGGTCTCAGTGGAGTCATTATTTAATTTAAGTGGTATAAAATATATCTTTAGTAATGCTGTTTCTAATTTTTCTTCATTTATGCCATTATCTATGTTTTTAATAACTTTAATTGGAATCGGCATTATGGATAAAAGTGGCTTTCTAGATTCATTTTTTTATATTTTAACAAAAAAAATGAGTAAAAGAACTGTAACATTTTCTTTATCATTAATTTGTATCATAGCATCAATTATGGGAGATATTAGTTTTATTATATTAATACCGCTGGCCGCATTATTATTTAAATATGGTAAAAGGAATCCTAGAGCAGGAATTATTTGTGCTTTTGCTTCACTTTCCTGTGGTGTAGGAATTAATATATTTATGAATGCCATAGATTCAACTTTGTTAGGTTACACTACTATGGTAGCAAATATGATTACTGCTGATTATGTAATAAATACAACCAGTAATATGTTAATCATGTCAGTAGCTGCAATTTCTCTTGCTCTGATAATAACTTCAATTACCGAAAAAATTACAGTACCAGATATAGGAACATATCAAATGGAAGATGAAGAAGAAGATTATTTAACTAAAAGGGAAAAAAAGGGTTTAATAATATCTTGTTTTTGTGGAATTATCTATGCTTTGATATTTATCTATAATATTATTCCTAATATACCTTTTGGAGGTAATTTACTTGATTATTCTCAAATATTATATATAGATAAATTATTTGGTTATAATTCTTTCTTTAATCAAGGGTTTGTATTTGTAGTGACATTATTATTTATAATCCTAGGTTTAAGTTATGGTATTGTTAATAAAACAATTAAAAATCATCGTGATTTATGTGCGGGATTGAGTCATTCGCTTGATGGAGTAGGAAAAGTGCTGGTTTTAATATTTATGGCTTCAATGTTTATATTTATTTTTAAGAAAACAAATATTGGACCGGTCATAGTAGCTAGTTTTGCTAATTTAATAGCTAATTCTAGTTTTACTGGCATTCCTTTAATTTTACTTGTATTATTTATTAGTGCTTTAAGTGCTCTTTTAGTACCTGGTTCAGCTAATAAATGGGTAATATTAAGTGGTGTATTAGTTCCTGTTTTTATGAACTCCGGAATGAGTCCTGAATTCGCTACTGTTGTATTTAGAGCAGGGGAATGTATTACATACGGATTAACACCATTAATGGCTTATTTTATTATTTATATAGCTTTTATGGAATTATATAGTCAAGGTGAAACTGATTCTATCACTAGTAATATAAAATATATTATTCCTTATTCAAAATATACAACTTTACTATGGATTGTTATATTAATAGCATTTTATATCATAAATTTACCTTTAGGAATTAATGCTTTTCCAACAATATAGGTGAATTATGATAATAAAAGGATATATATTAACTTATTTATATTTATTTTTAATTATTTATATATCTAAAATATTAAATGAAAAGTTTAAAATAGATAAAATATATACGAGGAAATTTGTTCATATATATGTGTCATTGGTATGGATAATAATGTATTATTATTTTAAAGATTCTTATCATATAATAATTCCGCCTTTAACTTTTATCTTAATTAATTATATTTCTTATAAAAAGAATATCTTTAAAGGGATGGAAGAAAAAGAATCTCTAGGAACGATATATTATCCAATTAGTATATTTATTATGGCTTTATTAACTTATATAAATAATGAATTTTATCCGTATTATGCTATTGCACTTTTTTGTATGGCTTTAGGTGATGGAATAGCTCCTATTATAGCAAACAAGTTTAAAAGTAAAATTATTTACAATAATAAAACCATCTTTGGAACACTTACTGTATTTATTATTTCTATTATTATTACTATAATATTTAATTATTATTTTGAACTTAGTTTTGATATATTAAAAATACTTTTAATAGGATTAAGCGCAGCTATTTTAGAATTAATTGGTATCAAAGGATTAGATAATTTAACTTTACCATTAGGTTTATTCATTATACTAATATTAATAGGAGGATTATAATATGTATTTAAGTATTCTTTTTCCATCAATTTTAGCTCTATATGCCTTATATAAAAATAAAATTACTATCAGTGGTATTATATTAGCGTGGTTACTTGCCATAATAATATGTTATTTAGGTGGATATACTGCTTTCTTAGCTCTTACTACATTATTTTTATTAACGATACTTTCTGATAAAATAAAATCAAATAGTGAAGATAAAACTAGAAATATTATGCAAATAATTAGTAACGTATTAACAGCAGCCATTTGCATAATATTATATTATGTTTCTAATAATAATATCTTTTATATTATGTATTATTGTGTAATAGCTGGTAGTTTATCTGATACTTTAGCAAGTAGTATAGGAACTTTATCAAAAAGTAAACCTATAAATATATTCACTTTAAAAAAACTTAAGATTGGTGAATCGGGAGGGGTATCTCTATTTGGATTATTTATTTCTTTAGTGGGAGGCATGATAATAGGGGCAATCTATTTAATAGTTGAATTTAATTTAATCAATTTCATTATCATATCACTAATGGGTTTTCTTGGATCTTTTTTTGATAGTATCGTTGGAACTTTATTTGAAGCTAAATATAAATGTTTAAAGTGTAATAAAAAAACCGATAACAAAATTCATTGCCTGAAAAAAACCAAATTAATAAAAGGTTATTCTTTTATAGATAATAATATGGTTAATTTGTTAAGTAATATATTTATTTTTATATTAAGTTATCTTATTTTAAAATAAAAACAATCAAAATGATTGTTTTTTTATTCTATAATGTTTTCGATAATATCATTTATTTCTTCGTCATTATTTTCGATTATCGACTTAGTGGTTGTTTGAATATATTTTTCTTCTACTTTATTTTTACATATAGTAACTGTTAGCGAATTAATATTTGATATTAGAGATGTTTCTTTAACACTTTGATTTAATATTTCATTATCTATACAAATGTTACTTATTTCAGTTTTTGTATTAATATTTAAATTTCTAGTACTATTCCATTGGGTTAAATATTCATAACTTTTACCTATAAAGTTAGGTAAAGTTTCTTTTCTTTTAGTTGAATAAGACTTTTTACCAATTATTTCTTCTTCATATAATTCATTTACTGAGAATGTAAAAGTTTTGATAATTTTGGGTTTTTCTAAATCTAAATTAACTCTCATAGCTTTTGTTATTTCATTTAAACTTTCTTCATAGTATTGAACTGTACTACTACCATTAATTGTTAAGTCATAGCAATTTAAAAATGTTTTTTGAATATTAATAAATTCATTTTCACTAAAATTATTTTTAAATAATAAGGATTTTCCAACATTATAGAAATTCAACATTTCTTTAGTTTGGATATTAGTATCTAAATTTTTACTTACGGCTTTAAGTACTTTATGAAAATCGTTAATATTACGAATTGATTTAGCTTTTGTTACTATCGCTTGTAAAACTAATTGTTGATTTTGAACTCTTTTAAAATCAACTATACGAAATGCACCTCTTACTCTAGCCAAAGCCAGAGCTTTTTCACCATCTAAGACTTGGGGTCCTTCGGTAAGACAAACATTACGGGGAATTCGATTACTATCTTCAAGACAATACTCTGATTTAAAATCGGGTTTAGGAACATCTACATAAATACCGCCTAAAGCATCTACTAAATCAACTACCCCTTTAAAATTCATTTTAACATAATAATCAATATCTATTTTAGTTAAGTTTTCAATTGTATCAATCATACATTTTGTACCGTAACCAGCCGCTGAGTTGATTTTGTTTTCTTTATTATTATTACAAGCTATAGGAACATATGTATCTCTTGGAATGCTAAATATAACAGCACTTAATGTTTTAGGATTAAAACTAATTAACATTAATGCATCACCATTAAATGAAGCATTTTTAGCTAAACCATCATATTTAGAATCAACTCCTATTAATAGAGCTGTAAATGGTTCGGTTACTGGTTTGTTTGTTCCTTCAATAAGATCTTGATTTTTCATTTTTTTACTATAACTATCAATTACTTTAGTGTCATCTTTTATAGTATTAAATTCATTATTATACATTAGGATATAATTACTAGTAATAAATAAGCCATCAATATCATTAGTATATAAATCATTAATTAAGTTAATATAATCATCATAAAAGATTAATTCATATTTTTTATTTTTATTTTCAATATATTCTTTGGGTAAAATATAACCTTCAATATCTTCTTCATTAGATATTATTCCGACCTTAGTAATTTTATTAGTATCTTTTAAAGAAATTAAATTGGTTGTATAGGTTATTTCATCTTTATTAATATTATCAATAAAATTATAAGTTTTATTAATATAATAAAATCCTAAACAATTTATAACGCTAAATATTATTGCTGTAATACCGGTTATTATTATCCAAATATGTTTTTTTAATATCAAAAAAACAAAATTACCAACTATATATAGAATTAGTACGACGATAAAGGTAAATATTAATACATAGCGGATAAATGATTCAATCCCGCTTAATAGAAGTAGGCCTTGGGAAATTAAAACGATACTTATTAAAAATATCACTAAGATAGTATAAAAATAAAAACGATAATATTTATTAGTCTTTTTTAATTTTTTCTTTAAGTTTTTCATAGCCCCTCCTCAATTATAAATTATACAATAAATTATATGATTAATAAAGTAGTAAAAAAAGATGTAAAATATTAATTTACAGCTTTTTTTGATAAATTATTAAAATAATTTGATTTCATAACAGCATCATTTAAGGTCATTTTTCTTTTTACATTAATATTATTTTCATTTAATTTATCAATACTCATTTTTTTACCAAATTGATATTCACCATTAGCAATATAGCTTTTACCATTATACCAGCTTCCATCTGGAAAAAATATTAATTCTTGATAATTAGGATCTAAAATATCATTACCAATATAATAATTAGAATAATATTCTACTCCAAATAAATTAAAGATGGTAGGTAAGATATCAAGTTGAGAATTAGTTTTTCGAACTGTTTTTTTATAATTTCCATTACTCCAGATAAAAAATGGGGTTTTATTTATTAAATTATTATCAGTTACTTTATACTCATCAAGTAATGATTTATCTTCTAAAGTATATAGATAATGATCGGTAAATGCTACGATAACAGTATTATCTAGCATATTATTTTTTTCTAAATTTTCAAGTAATAATGACATAAAATAATCAGTTTCTTTAGCTTGTAATTTTAGACATTCATATTCAGTCAAACCTGGTTCTTCTGTTAACATACTACATGTGCCTCTTGTTGTTTTATATGGCATATGAGCTGAATATGTAATAATAAATGACATAGATAAACCTTCATTATTAAATATTAATTTATTAAATTCACTATTAAGTATTAATTCTCTATCTAACCAATAGTCCGTATTTTCATTATATTTAGAAATGTCTTTTAAGCCATAATAACTGTCAAAACCGAAACTTTTATAATTAACTCCTCGAGAGTAGTATTCTCCAGTATTCATATGAAAGGCATTAGATTTATATCCTGATTTTCTTAATAAATTAGGAAGTGAATAATCATAATTATTTCTACTAAAAGAATAAGCACTTTGATTATAATGATAAGCCGATGAATACCCTGTATTAACCATAAACTCAGAATTAAAGGTTGATCCCCCACCAGAAGTAAATGAATAATGATTGGTAAAATTGATGGAATTTTTCATCATTTTGTAAGTAGTAGGCATAATTTTTGAATTAACTAAAAAATCATCAATACTTTCTAATTGGATTAGTATTATATTTTTATCTTTAAATATCCCGGTATAATTATTAATATTACCAACTTTTTTTTCTTTAAAATTTTCTTTTAATAAATTAGTTTCTTCTTGATTTAACTTTTCGGAATTTCTAATAAAATTAACATAAAAATTTCTAATATTATATTGATACATTCCTGAAATCATCATGCTTTTATTGTTATCATTAAAAGATTTATAAATACTTCTTGGATTGCGCCAATCATCCCACTCAATACTGTCTCTTACATTTCCTAATAAAAACGGTATAACTGAATAACAAGTAATAAAAATTAATAATATACTAATAATTCTAAAAGGTTCAAATTTATGATTATGATTAATTAATTTAATCCCTTTTATTGTTAAATAAATACTAATAATGGTTGTTATTATAACCCATAACTTGATATTTAATAAAATAGAATTAAGATAAGCAGTTCCTTCTCCAGCTAATGTTATAACACTCCAATCAAAGTAGATATTAAAATATGAATAATAAATAGCATGAACTAAAAATAATATTAAAGATAATATATAAGAAACAAAATAGATTATTTTTCCTAATTTAGCTTTGAAATTATAAGTTAATAATAATATAAAACTAACCCATAAGATTGTAAACAAATTAGGTACTAATCGATACCAACCATAAAAATTAATGGAACTATAATAAAATATTCTTAAGGCTAAATCAAGAATTAACATTGAGAAGAATAAATAGGTATACCCCCGGTTATTAATTAAGAAGATAGATATTCTCTTAGATATATTTTTTAATATAGTTAATGCCTTTTCATAAATTATTTTTATTTTACGTTCTAATTTATTATAAAATATTACGCATATAAGTAATATAAGACCTATTATAGATACAATAATACCATGCTTATAAAAAGGGGCATTATAAATTATTTCAATAGTATGATTTCCTTTTTCAATTTCAAAACCAATAAAAGTGTCGTCTACTTTGATGCGAGGTACTCTTTCACCATCTACATATGCTTTAAAACCTTTTTTTTCATAAGGAATTGTCAATTTTAAGTAACCATCTTCTTTTACATTAATAGTGCCATAGATAGAATTAGAAGTAGATTTATTTTTATCAATATTAAATGCTGATATATTATGATTAAGATTTTTAATATAATTATAATCTATTGTATAAAGTTTCAAATCACTTAATTCATATTCTCCTTTTGTAAAATAGACATCTAAATTATTAAATGGTTTATCTTTTGATATTACATATTCAAAAGTATAATTATTATTGTGATATTTCCAGTTAGAACAAGATAATGAATTAGTAGTATTATTTATAGTTATATTAGTGCTACATACATTACCGCTTTTTTCTTTATTCATTTTAAATTGGATAATTAAGATTTTATTATTAATTTCTTTATTTAAATTAAGATTAAAATAACCTTCATCTAATGAATTAATATATAAATGATTATTATCTTTTATTTCATAATTTAAATTATTATGATTGGTTATAGTAATATTGTGATTAAAAGGATTGATATTTGATTTATAAACATTATCTAAGCTTTTATTGACAATAATATAATTAAGAAGAGCATCTATATTATTAGGATATGTTAAAGTATCAAATTCTCTTAAACTCATTATATTTGAACTAGCATATCCAATAGGAAGGACATCATTATTTTCATATAATACGAGATTGTTTTCTCTAGCAACTTCTTTATATCCAATTAAAGGTTCTTTATTAGTTATTAAGTATTTAGATCCATTATAAATATTAAATAAGACGTTTGATGATTGAGTTATAGTTGCGTAATCTTTATTAATTATTTCATTTAGAAAATTATCTCTGACAAATTTTAAATAATTTTGATTCGAAGAAGAAGAATAAATACTTGATGAATATTGATTAGTTTTATATACTTTATTTACTTGATTTAATAATGATGAATCGATTGAAGTTCGGTACATTTCATCTTTATTAATATAATTAAGTAATTCTTGATAGGAGTAATCATTTATTAATTTACTATCTTTTATAGTTACATAATTATCAGTTAAATTTAATTTTAAGAAAGAAGTAAAACTAATTAAAATAATTGGTATAAATATTAACTTACTTTTTTTAGTTTTATTAATAATGATTAAAAATAACATTATTAAAATAATATCAATTATTAATAATGATGCAAGATTATAGTTAGTAGCGCTACATAACATAATAACAATAATAGGTATTAAATGATATATTAATTTTTTTAAATTAATTTTATTCTTAAATAAATCATTTAAAAAATAACTAATAATTATTATGGCAAGTGGTAAAAAAGGAATAAAACATTTGCCATCAATATACATAAAGCAATTTAGAATATAACTTATTCCCGGCATAAGCATACATAAAAACAAAATAATACTTAAAAATATATTTTCTCTTTTTTTGTTTATAAATGAATAAATTAAAGAGACCATGTAAATAAAGGTGAGACCTAGAGAATAAGAATAATAGAAGGTTAATTTATAGTTTAGTTTTGGCATAAACAAATTAAATAAATTAATAGATACTGATGTATCACTTCTTCCGTTATATAAAGCATACATTGTTGGAATAATTATTATACCTGATAGTAATATTCCAATAATAACATAAAAGATTATTTTACCTAGTGGTTTAAAACTTTTTATATTTAATTTCTTTTTATCTTGTAGTATTTTATAGATAGTATATATTCCAATTACTAGAATACTTGGAAAACTAAAATAAAAGCTACTCATAATGAGTAAAAAGATACTTAAGATAAATAATATTCTTTTCTTTTTTATAAAATATATATCAATTAAAATAAGTGCACCTATTAAAAAAGGTAAATAATTAACAAACATAATATGTCGATGAGCATGAAATAATAAAGGCCCAGCTAACATGAAAATAATTGTTGAAGCAACAGCAACTTTAGAATCATATTTATTATAAATCCATCTATACATTAAAATAACACTTGCTATAATACTTAAAATAGTAATAATTTGAATATAATCTATCATTTTAATAAATGGTAATAAATATGAAATTACAATATAAGGACTAAATAAACCATAATAAGTAAAATTAAATATATTTTGGCCTAATCCTAAGTTTATACCAAATTGGGGAATAAATTCTTTAGTTTCATAAAATAATAATCTAAAATATTCGGGTATTGATACATGTTGACTTATCCAATCCATATTTGATCCAAATAAAAAACCTTTATATCTTAAATATAAAACAAAACCAGTAATAAATACAATTAACAAACCTATATATATATAATCTATTTTATTGATTTTTTTCATAATATGTACCTCAAAAAGCTATTAAATTATAACATAATTAACTTAAATAGTAAATTTTTGCTTTTTAATTATATGAAAATAAATTACTTATTAGAAATAATATTAAAATTTTATAGTTTACTATTTCTTTTCGTGATATACTTATTTAAATAAGGTAGGTATTATTATGAAAAATTTTTGGCAGTTTATTATTCCTTTATTGATTATTATTGTCATTGGGTGTGTAATGTTTTTTAGCAGTAAATCTTATGATGAAACAAAAAAATTATTTATTAAATGTGATAATGTTTCGGAAAATTATGAAGTGTATAGTAATTTATCATTTACTTTTGCCAAAAACCATAATAAATGTAAATTAGATATTGAAGTTACTAATGTTGATCAAGAATATGTTAAAATTAATACTAAATACTTATGGGGTTTAAAATATGATGATACTATGGATAATTCAGAACCAAACAAAGGTAATATCATATCAACTAATAAAAAAACCACATTATATTCATATGATAAAAAAACAAAATATATATTTGAATATAAATAATTGATAAAATATTAGAAATATATTATAATTATAAAGAATAGAGGTTATGTTATGAGCAAAAAGGAACAAAAACCTAATACGGTTAAAAAAACTAATAAAACAGCTGCCATAAAAACTGGAAAAGCTAAAAAAGTATCAGCATCTATTAAGAAAGATAATATTAAAAAAAATATCTCTAAAAAAGCCCCAGTTAAAAAAACAAAAACCAAAATTATAGAACCAAAAAAAGATATTGTTTTTCTAGATAATGTTTCAGCTAATAAATGTCGACATTGTCATAAATTTTTTGAAAAAGAATTAACAATATGTCCATTTTGTCATAAAGATCAAAAAGATAATCTTGGTAAAATTATCATCATAATATTATCTATAGTGCTATTATTATCTATTATTGGAACTCACTTTTTAAATAAATATTATGAAAATAAAGTTAGTGAAGATGAATACAAATTTAATTGTAAATTATTATCATATGAACAATTAGTAAGAAAACCTAAGATATTTAAAAATACTGAAATTAAAATTATTGGGAAAGTTGTAAAGGTTGAAGGTGTTGATGTTTCTTATGGAAATGTTATGAATGTTACAATAGATGCTAACCTTTTTGAAGAACCTCATAAACAATTAATAACATTTGAATATGTTGATAAAAATTATGAAATTGGTTTTATAGAAGGTGATTTAATTACTGTTTACGGAGAATATGATTCAATAAATGGAAATATACCTTTTGTTAAAGCTAAATATATAGTAATTGGAACTTAAGGCACTTAGTGTCTTTTTTTATGATAATTTTATTTTATTTAAGCATAATAATTTTATATATTAACTTGACATCGTACGATTGTTTGAGTATAATCAGCATGTACTGAAAGGACTATATATGAATGAAATAATTATAAAAGGTGCTAGGGAAAATAATTTAAAAAATATTAATATTACTATTCCTAAAGATAAATTAGTAGTTATGACTGGAGTTTCTGGTTCTGGAAAAAGTAGTTTAGCTTTTGATACTATTTATGCTGAAGGTCAGAGAAGATATGTTGAAAGTTTAAGTGCATATGCAAGACAATTTTTAGGAAATTCTGATAAAGCTGATGTTGATTCGATTGAAGGATTAAGTCCTAGTATTGCAATAGATCAAAAAAGCACTAATAAAAATCCACGTAGTACTGTTGGAACTGTTACTGAAATTTATGATTATTTAAGATTATTATTTGCTCGAATTGGAGTTCCATATTGTCCTATTCATAAAAAGCCAATTAAAAGTCAAAGTATTGAAGAAATGACTAATAAAGTTTTAAGTTTGGAAAAAGGAACTAAAATAGAAATATTAGCTCCAGTAGTACATGGCGATAAAGGTACACATCAAACTTTATTTGAAAATTTACGTAAAAATGGATATACAAGAATAAAAATAAATGGTGAAAATCATGATTTAAGTGAAGATTTTAAACTTGATAAGAATAAAAAAACTAATATTGAAGTTGTTATAGATAGAATAGAAGTTGATTCTAGTGAAAAAAGTAGAATTTTTGAAGCTATTGAAACAAGTACTTCTCTAGCTGAAGGAAAAGTTGTAATTAATGAAATAGGTAAACAATCTATAGTTATGAGTGAAAATTATGCCTGTCCTCATTGTAATTTTTCTCTTCCTGAACTTGAACCGCGTTTATTTTCTTTTAATGCTCCCTATGGAGCATGTCCTGAATGTAAAGGAATAGGAGTAAAACAAAATATTTCATTAGATTTATTAGTTCCTGATAAAACAAAAAGTATTTTAGATGGAGCGATTAAAGGTTTTAGCTTAGATGGAAATATCTATATGACTAATATATTAACAGTTTCGAAGCATTTTAATATTGATTTAAAAAAACCTTTTAAAGATTTAACTAAAAAAGAAATTGCTATATTATTTTATGGCACTGATACGGAACTAGAATATGAATATACTAGTAAAAATGGTAATAAAAGGTTTACTAAAGATAGTTATGAAGGAATAGTAACTAATTTAGAAAGAAGATATATAGAAACTAGTAGTGGCTGGGTTAGAGAATGGATAAGTTCATTTATGGTTGATTCAACTTGTCCTAAATGTGATGGGGCTAGATTAGACGATGATGTTTTATGTGTTAAAATAGGTAAAAAAAATATTTTTGAAGTAGCTAGTTATTCTATCAAAGATCTTTTAGTTTTTTTTAAAGAATTGAAACTAAATAATGAACAACAAAGTATTAGTGACTTAATATTAAAAGAAATAAATAGTAGATTAACATTTTTAGATAATGTTGGTTTAAATTATTTAACTTTATCAAGAACTGCTACAACTTTATCTGGTGGTGAAAGTCAAAGAATTAGATTAGCTACCCAAATAGGAAGTAGGTTGAGTGGTGTTTTATATGTTCTTGATGAACCAAGTATTGGGCTTCATCAAAAAGATAATAATAGTTTAATAAATTCACTTAAGAAGATGAGAGATTTAGGTAATACTTTAATAGTTGTAGAACATGATGAAGATACAATGATGGCAGCAGATCATTTAATTGATATTGGCCCTGGTCCTGGAGATCAAGGTGGTTATGTTGTTGCATCTGGTACTCCAAAAGAAGTAATGCAGAATAAAAATAGTATTACTGGTCAGTATTTAAATGGTAAATTAAGAATTGAAGTTCCTAAAAAAAGAAGAAAAGGAAATGGTAAATTCATTGAAATTATTGGGGCAAAAGAAAATAATTTAAAAAATATTGATGTCAAGATTCCTTTAGGGGCTTTTAGTTGTGTTACTGGGGTTTCTGGTTCAGGTAAAAGTTCGTTAATTACCGATATCTTACTTCCAGCTTTAAGAGCATCTATATATGGAAGTATTAATTTACCCGGTAAATATAAATCTATGAGAGGGCTAAAATATGTTGATAAAGTTGTTGCAATATCTCAAGATCCAATTGGAAGAACACCTAGAAGCAATCCCGCCACTTATGTTGGCGTATTTGATGACATAAGAGATGTTTTTACTGAAACAAAAGAATCAAAAATGAGAGGGTATAAAAAAGGTCGGTTTTCATTTAATGTCAAGGGGGGAAGATGCGAAGCTTGCTGGGGAGATGGAGTAAAAAAAATAGAAATGCATTTTTTACCTGATGTATACGTACCATGTGATATATGTAAAGGCACTAGGTATAATAGTGAAACCTTAGAAGTGAAGTTTAAAGGTAAAACAATTTCTGATGTTTTGAATATGAGAGTGACAGAAGCTATTGATTTCTTTGAATTTTCAAGTAAAATTAAAACCAAATTGCAGATGTTAATTGATGTAGGTTTAGGATATATTAAACTAGGACAATCAGCTCCTACTTTATCAGGAGGTGAAGCAGGAAGAATTAAATTAGCTAAAGAATTACAAAAAAAACCTACTGGGAAAAGTGTTTTTATTTTAGATGAACCAACAACCGGACTTCATACTGATGATATTAAAAAACTATTATCAATATTAGAAAGAATTGTAAATAATGGAGATACGGTTATTGTTATTGAGCATAATTTAGATGTGATTAAAACAGCCGATTATATTATTGATTTAGGTCCAGATGGTGGAGATGGCGGTGGAGAAGTTATTGCATCAGGTACTCCAGAAGAAATAATAAAAGTCAAAAACTCTTATACGGGTCAATTTTTAAAAAAGAAACTATTATAAATTAAAGATAATATTCTGAATTTTTTTGGATATTTTCGTAATTTCATTGAAAAAAACCTTAAATAATTATATACTAATTATGGTGAAGATAAATGTTAATATATACAGAAAATAAAGATTCTAAATGGGTTATTATTGAACTTGGATTAAAGTTATTAATCAATGCTTTAGTATTATTAATGGCAGCAAGTATTTTTAAAGGCTTTTTTATCGGTGGCTTTTTATATGCTTTTTTAGGAGCTTTAATAATTATGATATTAGATATGACTATAAAACCATTTATTAAAATATTAACTTTACCTATTACGGTATATACTTTAGGGTTATTTTATCCTTTTGTTAATGTAATTATATTAAAAATTACTAATTTAATAATTGGAAGTAATTTTGTAGTAGAAGGATGGATTGTACCATTTTTTATATCAATATTTATTTCATTTATGAACTTAATATTAGATATTACTATAACTAAACAAATAGTAAGGAGTAAATAATGGACCCAGTATTATTAACAATTAGCGGTTATGAAATTAGATGGTATTCGATTTTATTAGTTTTTGCTGTCATAGTAGGTATTTTATTATTTCAAAGAGAAGGTAAGAAATTTAAAGTTAAACCTGAATTTGTATTTAATATGGCTTTTTGGGCTATAATATTTGGTCTTATCGGAGCAAGATTATATTATGTAATTTTTAATTGGGATTATTTTGGTAATAATTTAAATGAAATTTATCAAATATGGGAAGGTGGATTAGCAATTCACGGAGGAATAATTGCTGGGTTTCTAACGGTTTTAGTATATTGTAAAAAATATAAAGTTAGAGTTATTAGATACTTAGACTTTATTGCTGTACCATTACTTTTAGCTCAAGCAATTGGAAGATGGGGGAATTTCTTTAATAGCGAGGCCCATGGAGTAGCTACCACAGTTGAACATTTAAGAAAATTATTAGTTCCTGAATTTGTAATTGATGGCATGAATATTGAAGGAGTATATTATACACCAACATTTTTTTATGAATCGGTAGCTTGTTTGATATTATTCATAATTTTTATTATTATTAGAAGAGGTAAATATATTAAAGTTGGAACTTTAACCGGTTTATATTTAATTGGCTACGGAGTCATAAGATTCTTTATTGAAATTAGTAGAACAGATGCGTTATTGTTAAGTGGATTTAAAATAGCCCAAATAGTTTCTATAATAATGATAATTATTGGATTAATAATTATTATTATAAATAGTAAAAAAAGT
>Ga0265294_10001014_pt1 | contig 38140 bp, 34 predicted proteins | sample MunlanPumphouse3_FD_192504 | JGI IMG/M metagenome (GOLD analysis project Ga0265294, IMG submission 192504) | Groundwater microbial communities from a municipal landfill in Southern Ontario, Canada - Pumphouse #3 | ecosystem: Environmental > Aquatic > Deep subsurface > Groundwater | place... | reverse complement strand
TGAAGCCGGAATCGCTAGTAATCGTGAATCAGCTATGTCACGGTGAATACGTTCTCAGGTCTTGTACTCACCGCCCGTCACATCAAGAGAGTCGGTAATACCCGAAGCTCCTCCGTTTAATAGGGGGAACCACGGTAGGATCGGCAATAAGGATGAAGTCGTAACAAGGCATCCGTAGCGGAAGCTGTGGATGGATCACCTCCTTTCTAGGGATGATTAAGAACCGTAAGGTTCTAACGACCCGAGGTCGCAAGACTATCTGTATAGTCTTCTATAAGCAGTTTGAGATTACTGCTTCAAACAAAAGCTCCTCAGAACGACTACATAAAGTTTATAAGATATGTTACCAAATTTTCAAAGAATTTTCAGGAAGACTGCCTTGTGAGAGGTGGTTTTTTGTTGTGGATAATATTGTTGACAGAAATATAACGGCAAGCTAGCATATTATGACAAGTTTATAGAGATATTTTAAGGAGCTAAATTGGTTAAAAATATGGTATTAATCAGCTTAGCCTCTTAAAAACGTTTTAACTAAGGGGCGTGGGGGAATGAATATAGTTATTGAAGAAAAGAGTTCGGCTATTGATATATTAGCCGAAAAATACAGGCTTTTTCAAGAAGAAAAAGCTAGGCAAATAGAAGTTGCCGAAGAGATAGCAGTAAGGCTGATCTCGGAGGCAGTTGAAACTATGAGCGATGGAGAATTTGAGAAAATGGAGAATGGATCAAATCCTGTCGTCGAAAAACTCATAGAGATCCCTGAAAGGGATTGGACTGCCGTGAAGGTGGTTTCAGAAGGTAAATATGCCGACCTTAGTATTAAGTCAGCATCTGAAATCATTCGAGACGCGGCAAAAAGGCACATAGATGCCCTTAACAATCTTCTGGGGCAATTCTTTTTTGAATATTCTCACAAGGAATGTTGTGGGAATACATTTTTCCTGCTGATTTCTTTGAAAGAAGCAGGAGAAGAACAGGGGAAAGGAGGTGATAAATAAATCACCTCTCAATTTTAAAGAAACGAGAATGGTGAATAAATAATTCATCTCGCTTCTCTATTATATTCCTGGTAAAAATACTGTGTGATTATCTAGGTAAAGTCTCTTTAGAACGACTACACAAAGTTTATAAGATATGTTGCCAAATTTTCAGGGAATTCTAGGAAGATTGCCTTGCGAGAGGTGGTTTTTCTGGTTTTGACAAAAACGTTATAAAACGATATCCTTTAGTTGGAATAGAATAGGCAAATTGCTAAGTATATTAAATAAAATTATTAATTTATAATTTACTATTATTATGAATACTTTTGAAGGAGGATCTTTTAAAAATTCATAAGAAGAAATAGGAGAGAAGGAAAATTCTGAAATTATTCCAGAAAAGGAATCTGGTAATTCAGTTTTAAGACAATTGGTTGAAGATAATAAAAAAGAATATATTATTGAAAAGCGTGATGAACTAGGTTTTTCTCATAGTGATATTGCGTTAGAACTTATTAAGAATGGAGAAGCATTTTTTGTGGCACAGAGCGTACGCAGGCTTAATGGCCTGAACAACGGGTAGCCCTAAGGCTTATTGAAAATGATTGTAAATATGCTGTGCTTTCAAATTTAAAAAGTTTCCAAGGACTCCGAAAGGAAATTGCATCAGAATTGATAAAAGATAAGGATACACGAGGAGCTATTGTTGTCTTTGAAAATTTCGGTAGTTTTGAGGAAGGAGATCGTGATGATATTGTTTTTGAGCTTATTGAAGCTGGGTGGGCTGCATCTATGGCTGATTGTCTACAGGGATTAGGAAAAAATATCGCGTTAAAATTGATTGAAAAAAAACAGGGGTGGGTCGTAGCCAAATATTTATCAAGCTTTGAAGGGGTGGACAAAGAAATCGTTGAGAAAGTTTTAGGGGATATGGATAATTGGGAAGAAGATGTTAAAAATAACCCTTCTATGAGCGAGGATTTAGAAAAAATGAAGGAATCGGTTGGGTTATAGAATATAGAAGATAATGTATGGTAAATTAAAATTTTACAATGTTTTCTGTTTGACAAAACCTGACGGTTTTTGCTAAAATCAACGACGTTAAGCCTATAAAATATGAACAAAACTTATTGCGTTTATATTATCACCAATATCAACAATACGGTTTTGTATATCGGCGTGACTAATGATTTGAGGAGAAGAATTCACGAACACAAAAAACGGGCTGATGAAAGGCAGTTTTTTCAAAAGATATAAATTATGCAAATTGGTCTATTGTGAATCGATGAGTGATGTGCGTGCTACGATTGCGAGAGAGAGACAATTGAAGAATTGGAAGCGAGGGTGGAAACTGGATTTGATAAGAAAGGATAATTTGGAGTTTAATGACTTGAATGTCGATTAGACGATTGGTAGCGTAAATTCCAGGCTAAGACTAGGGCAATAGACAAGAGGTCTGACCTTTCAGATGCTCAAGGTCAGACCTCGTCAATGTCAAGATTGTTTTCCCCCTTGCGTAAAAATAAAACCTTGTTATAATTACAAATGTATTTTTGAAATACAGATTTTCGTTTTGGAAAGTTTGGGCGCATAGCTCAGTTGGCTAGAGCACTACACTGATAATGTAGAGGTCCATGGTTCGAGTCCATGTGCGCCCACTCGGTTTCTTTTTTATTATGGGCCCGTAGCTCAGTTGGCTAGAGCACTTGCCTTGCACGCAGGGGGTCGCAGGTTCGAATCCTGTCGGGTCCACCCATAAAAGTTTGGTTTGCAGGAGTATAATCTATCATAGTTGAGACAAGGTATTACGCCTTGTTTTTTTGTTTTAGGTAGTAAATATAGTTAGGAAAATTATTTTGAGTTACAGAATACTTTACTTGTCATTTTCGCAAAGTCGGGAATCTGGGATTAATAATACGAACGAGGCTTTACGCAAAATTGTGTCTGAATAGATAAAATATAGATATTAATTATCAAAGAAACCTGTGTCAGACAAAAATTCTGTTTTTTGCGCGTGAAACACTGGGGCAGACTTGAATTTGTTCTCTAGGGTTTGATTTATTGCGCGGGAACCGTGTCTCTGACCGGTTCCTTTCAGTTCGATTTCAAAATAAAAACTTCTTATGGCAAATAAATATCATAATGAAAAATATCTTATCGAAACTTAAAAACGTTATGGATCGGGTCGGAGACCGCGCTCCTGCAAGAAATAGATGTTTTCAGATACAATTATTTAAACAGTCGCAATAATATTTAAGCCGAGTATTAACGGGTTCACACTTTCGCGAGAATGATATAAAAGAGGGTTGGATTATAGAGTGAAACATTCCGTAATATAAAAAAATAAGAAATTAGTTGTCGTGCTCGGGTGTCGTGTAGAAAATATTAGTACCAGAGGATATGACGAAGAAGATAGTGAAAATCTGAGAAAAATTCAAGAAGGAATAGAAACTCTAAAGTCTTTAACTAATAAGAAATAAATAAAAAAATAAGACGGACTATATTTTGTAATTAATGTATTAAAAAAAATACTTTGTTTTCTTCGTTTTTCGATTATTGTTTGCGACAAAAACCCGCTTAAACAAAAGAAAAACCTATATTTTATAATCTTTATAGACAACCCCTTGACAGTCTTTTGAGTTGTGCTATTATGGGGAAGTGATTTGTACATAGAAATTGGAAAAAAGAATTCGCTCAGAAGAACATACAATTGATTTTGTATTTACATTTGAAAGCGAGCAATTGCTTTTGATTTTTTTGTTCTAAAAAATGCAATCTGAAAAAATGGTTTGATTGCCAAATCGAAATCGAAACATTTTTCCAGGTCGCAAGACTTGGGTAATGAACTTTGACAATTTAGAGGGTAAACATATATGGCGTTAACTGACAATTATTAATTGCCAGTTAACCATTGCATTAAATAAACACGTAAGGGCGTATGGTGAATGCCTTGACACAAGAAGACGATGAAGGACGTAGTACGGCTACGATAAGCTTCGGGGATCTGCCAAACAAGAAATGATCCGAAGATATCCGAATGGGGAAACCCGCATGAATTAATCTTCATGCATCTCTACCTGAATATATAGGGTATGAGAGGAGTACCAGGCGAAGTGAAACATCTCAGTAGCCTGAGGAAAAGAAAGAAATATGTGCGTGTTACTATTTCACTAATAATTCGTTATTGGTGAGGCAGTAGCATGACTCTATTCCCTGAGTAGTGGCGAGCGAAAGGGGAGAAGCCCAAACCTCATATTTTTATATGGGGGGTTGTAAGACGGTAACATAGATTGATTCGTCAATCTGAGAAGCAAACAACTTGTATTTTGGTTAATCGAATAGGCTGGAAAGCTTAACCATAGACGGTGAAAGTCCGGTAGGTAAAAACTAATACAGGCTTCTTGTTACTGCTCTTGAGTAGCATAAGACCAGAGAAATCTTATGTGAATCCGGCAGTCCTACTAAAATAGACTTCGGTCTATCTGCCAAGGCTAAATACTTCTTGTGATCGATAGTGAACTAGTACCGTGAGGGAAAGGTGAAAAGTATCCCGAAAGGGAAGTGAAATAGACCTGAAACCATACGCTTACAAAGAGTGGGAGCCCGCCTTCGGGTGGGTGACCGCGTGCTTTTTGTAGAACGAGCCAACGAGTCTACTGTATGTTGCGTTAAGTTAAGTCCGACAGGACGAAGCTGAAGTGAAAGCGAGGATTAATAGTCCGTTAGTAGCATACATAGTACACGAAACCAGGTGAGCTTACCATGGTCAGGGTGAAGCTGCGAGAATATCGTAGTGGAGGCCCGAACCCACTAGCCGTGTAATACTAGGGGATGAACTGTGGTAAGGGGTGAAATTCCAATCGAACTTGGTGATAGCTTGTTCTTCCCGAAATAGCTATTGGGCTAGCACCGCATTTACCTGCTAGAGGTAGAGCACTGTCAGGAGCTGAGGGGGTAACCTACTCTCTCCTAGCAAACTTCGAATACTAGCCAGTCAATTGTGCGGTAGTCAGTACTCCGGTGATAAGATCGAGGTACAAAAGGGAAACAGCCCAGATCGTAATCTAAGGTCCCTAAATTCATATTAAGTGGTAAAGGAAGTAATTGTCCTATGACAGGTAGGAGGTTGGCTTAGAAGTAGCCATCCTTTAAAGATAGTGTAACAACTCACTTCTCGATTATGGACAGTTGCACCGAAAATTCAACGGGGCTAAAATATGATACCGAAGATACGGGCTTCAATTTATTGGAGCGGTAGGGAAGCGTTCTATGCGCGCTGAAGCTGTACTCGTGAGAGACGGTGGAGTGCATAGAAGTGAGAATGTTGGCATGAGTAATATAAAATTACGTGAGATTCGTAATCACCGAAAATCCAAGGTTTCCTGGGCAACGTATGTCGCCCCAGGGTTAGTCGGTCCTAAGACGAGGCCGAAAGGCGTAGCCGATGGACAGCTGGTTAATATTCCAGCACTACCTTTTTCGCATAGATATGGGAGGACGGAACATGATAATCTGAGCGCATTATTGGATTTGCGTTAATTGCTTGTAGGCTTGTTTTCCAGGTAAATCCGGAAAACTTCAAGGCCGAGAGTTGTTTAGACTTTTCCCTTCGGGGAAGATAATTCAGGTGAGTCAAGTTTTCAAGAAAAATCTCTATTCTTAGTAAAAGGTATCCGTACCAAAACCAACACAGGTGGATAGGTCGAGCAGACCAAGGTGAACGGGAGAACCCTCGTTAAGGAATTCGGCAAAACAGCGGCCGTAACTTCGGGATAAGGCCTCCCAGTTTCAGCAATGAGACTGGGCGCAGTTAAAGACTCAGAGCGACTGTTTAACAAAAACACAGGTCTCTGCTAACTCGCAAGAGGAAGTATAGGGGCTGACGCCTGTCCAGTGCCAGAACGTTAAGGTTTGGGGTGAGAGCTTTGAACTTAAGCGCTGGTGAACGACAGCAATAACTATAATTGTTCTAAGGTAGCGAAATTCCTTGTCATCTAATTAGTGACGCGCATGAAAGGCGTAACGACTTTGAGACTGTCTCAACGAGGGACCCGGTGAAATTGCAATAACGGTAAAGACGCCGTTTACCTGCAGCAGGACGAGAAGACCCCATGAAGCTTTACTATAGCTTGATATTGGGTTGCGAGTTTGGACGTTCAGTATAGGTGGGAGACTATGAGGCCCTGACGCCAGTCAGGGAGGAGTCATAATGTGAGATACCACCCTTCCAAGTTTGCAATTCTAACCTTTGACCGTATATCCGGTCAGGGGACAGTGTCTGGTGGGTAGTTTAACTGGGGCGGTTGCCTCCTAAAGTGCAACGGAGGCGTTTATAAGGTTGGCTAGACCCGGATGGAAATCGGGTTGATAGTGCAAAGGCACAAGCCAGCTTTACTGCGAGCCTGATGGGGCAAGCAGTTGCGAAAGCAGAACTTAGTGATCCGACTTTTGATTGTAGTATCGAAGAAGCTCAACAGATAAAAGCTACTCTGGGGATAACAGGCTAGTCGCGCCCAAGCGTCCATAGCGACGGCGCGGTTCGGCACCTCGATGTCGGCTCATCTCATCCTGGGGGTGGAGAAGCTCCCAAGGGTTTGGCTGTTCGCCAATTAAAGAGGTACGCGAGCTGGGTTCAAACCGTCGTGAGACAGGTTGGACTCCTATCCGCTGCAGGCGTGGAAATTTGAGGGGGGTCTTCTCTAGTACGAGAGGACCGAGAAGAGTAGACCTCTGGTGTACCAGTTGTTCCGCCAGGAGCATCGCTGGGTAGCTAAGTCTATAAGAGATAAGCGCTGAAAGCATCTAAGCACGAAACTCGCCCCGAGATTAGATTTCGTCATAGACTCCTGGAAGATTACCAGGTTGATAGGGCGCAGGTGTAAGCATAGTAATGTGTTAAGCCGAGCGCTACTAATAAGTCAATGTTTTTTTAATGCACAATTATAATCTTCGGATTGTAGTTGCACGGTTAACTGGCAATTAATGATTGTCATGACGCCAAAAATATATGCTGCCCTCTAAATACAAATTAAAGTTTATTTTAACCGGTGATTTTAGCAACGAGGAAATACCTGATCCCATCCCGAACTCAGAAGTCAAGCTCGTTAGCGCCGATGGTACTTACCCTGTACGGGGTTGGGAGAGTAGGTCATTGCCGGTTTTTTTGTGTTTAAAAAAGGCTTGACAAAAATAAAGCAATGTGATACAATGCGGAAGCAATGATGAAAGTAAGAAAAACTGTGGATATGAGAAGAAGGTTTATTAGAGCGGACAAGCAGACTCTTCAAATTTTCCTCTGAAACTATATTATATCTACAGTTTTTCTTACTTTTAAAAATAGAATTTGTTCTTTAAAAGAAAGAAAAAATACCCCCAAAGGTGAAAATAAATGAATGGAGCGATAAAAGGTTTATTAGCGATGCTAGCCATACTGCTTAGTATCGGGAACGTAGCAGCTACTGATCTCAGCAACTTCTACGATGGAAACGACGAAGACGTAAACGATGAGATTCAGCAATTAGAATCTCAACATAGAGCGCAACGCCTTTTTAAACTGATGCAAGTCGGGAGCGATTTATATGCCGTCGATGCCTGTAATAATTACATCATCGAGTGCGTAGAAAAAAATATTATCTCCTGGAGTGATCTTGGAATCGCAGGTGGGAGAGAATATCTTATTTTAGCCAGTGACTGCAGAAGATTGTCTATAGAGAAGGCTCGACAATCATTGGATAATGACAATATCGGTGAAAAAAAAAGACTGATGAGTTATGAGTCCATAAGCGCTTGGGAAGATGTGGCTTTGGATCAGCAAACTAGAGCCAAAAATCTTTTTCAGGTAATACAAAGAGCTCCTGACTACTATACGATAGTAGGCTACGACCAATTCATCAGGAATAGCGTAGCGGAAGGAGCCGTCTCCTGGAGTGATCTGGGACTTGAGGACGAAATCGACTATGAGCTCGTTGTCTGCGATTCTAAAAGACAATCAGCTCTTAATGCCTGGGCGTACTTGACTAGTGGCGATGTCAAGACAGAGGAGGAAGCCATTGTTTGCCGCGAATCTATTTTCGCGGCAATAGAAAACGGAGATCTGAAAGAGGGCGATGACATTAGCTGGTGTACCGCCGGCGCAGTGGCGGATCGACTGATAGTAAAGAAATAGGTTAAAATTTGAGGAAGTTTAAATTTTTCTTCCTCGCATTTTCCAAACCCATAAACCCTTGCGGTTTTGGAAAAGAAAACAACGGATGTAAAAGTCCGTTGTTTTTTTGTTTGTATCAGAGGACTGTCCTTTTTATACTGTAAGGACAGTCCTCTTAGAGTCCGTTGTTTGCTTTTTATAATAATAAACGCTTCAATATCGTGAGTATTTTTGCGATAAAGAGAATATATTGTGAAATTAAACCGTTACGGAACCAGTCTGGAGACCAGTTCCGGCGGGATAATTCTGTTTCGTGCCTACGCAAGGAAAACGTTATTCGATTTTGTAATTTATAATATTAGGATTGTTGTATTGGATTATCTCCTCGCGATAACGAATAATCTCATGTGTTGTTGAATTGTAATAGCAGGATTCCGGATATTTCGGAGTCCTGAAATTCTAGAATGACGGAAAGATGATTCTATGGTGTCGATAATATTTGACCATCTCCCGGAAAAATATATAATTAGAATGTAATTATAAAACAGAAAAATAAATGAATAGCCTCAAGCGTTTTTTTAAGAAATTTGTCATAGTTCTGATTGTATTTTCAGTGTTGGGAGGGGTCGCATATTTAATCTTTAGACCAAGGACTCAGCCGTGCTTTAATGGTGTTCAGGATAATAGTGAAACTGGTGTGGATTGTGGAGGCTTCTGCGATAGAGCGTGTCCTATTCCAAGTAAGCCAGACTATGTTCAGGATATAGAAATCAATTGGGTAAAATTTGTAGAAGATGGCAGAAATAATTATGATTTTATTGCGAGCGTTTCCAATGAAAATGAAAGATGGGGTGTTTCCGGTTTGAGCTATGAATTCATTTATTATAACGAAGAAGGGGGTATTCTAGGGAATAAAACTGGAGAAACCTATATAATGCCTAAAGGGACCGACAAAACTGAGTCTGCGATAAAGTATATAATCGAAGAGAATATAATCTCTAATGTTCGTCCTGCTCGCGTAGAAATCAAACTAGCTGACTTTAAGTGGGAGGAAGTAGTTTCTGAAAAAGATTTAGATAATTTGAGTGAAGGTGTTGTAGAAATTTCAAATGTCTATTTTGAAATGAGCAAGTCTTTAGGAATTTATATTGGAGGAGGACTTACTAAGAACACTTCTATTTATGATTTTATAAAAGTCGATATTGATGTTGTTCTTTGGGGGGAAAACGATGAACTCCTTGCTTTGGGAAAAACAAATCAGCTCACTGTCGCGTCGGGGGACGGATGGGGGTTTTCTTCTTTATTTCCTAATTTTACTGGCGACGTTACTGATGTCGTGAGGATTGATTGTCGGACTGAGACTAACGTGTTTGATTCTAATAATTTTATGAAGGAATATCGCGGGAAGGAATAATTTCCTGGTAATTAAACGAATGAATTTTTATCATATCCGAAAAATAGACAAAACGCTTCTCGTTGCAGTGTTTCTCCTGATGATAATAGGGTTACTTATTATTTTCAGTATATCTTATAGCGAGAATGGAACGGATCTTTTGAATTTTAAAAAACAATTCTTTTTTGCTGTGGCTGGAATTTGCGCGATGTTTTTTACAGCTTCGGTTGATTATAGAATGCTTAAAAATTATACTGGAGTGTTTTATGTTTTGATATTGTTTTTGCTCATTGCGGTTCTTCTTGTCGGGAAAATTACAAGAGGGACTGTCGGTTGGTTTGATTTTGGATATTTCAGTCTTCAGCCAGCCGAATTTACTAAAATCGTCGCCATCGTTGTTCTTGCAAAATGTCTCTCGGAGCTGGGTAATTATTCAAATATTCTGAAAAAAATATTGGTTTCTGGGTTCTATGTGTTTTTTCCTGTGGGGTTGATTATGCTCCAACCAGACTTGGGAAGTGCTTTGGTTATTTTATTTATCTGGTTCTGCCTTCTATGTGTTTTTGGGCTCAAAAAGAAACAGATTTTTTTTATTGGAATTTTGGGGGCGCTGGTTTCTGTCGCTAGTTGGTTATTTTTTCTTCAAGACTATCAAAAAGACAGAATTATGACTTTTGTTGATCCGCAGTCCGATCCTCTCGGCAGAGGATATAACGTAATTCAGTCTATGATAGCGATTGGTTCAGGGAGCCTGTGGGGAAAAGGATTGGGGCACGGTTCCCAGAGTCAGCTAAATTTTCTTCCTGAAAAACATACAGATTTTATTTTTGCTGTGATTGCGGAGGAAATGGGGTTTATAGGAGGTGCTTTGGTTTTAATATTATTTACGATCATTTTTTATAGACTTCTTGTCATTGCAGATGAAGCTCAAGATAATTTTGGAAAACTTTTAGTCTTGGGGACAGTTTTTATGTTGGCCTTCCATGTATTAATTAATATAGGTATGAATATGGGAATAATGCCAGTAACAGGAATACCTCTGCCGTTTGTCAGTTATGGAGGAAGTTCCTTGATTGCATTTTTTATTATGATAGGAGTGGTTCAAAGTGTCTATATTAATGGCCGGAGATATAGATTTGAAAGAGAAGATGACTAAACTTTTTATTTTACAAAAAATTAATAAAACGTCTAAAATATGCTAGTCTCAGGATTAAATTCTAAAAGTGTGATTAGAAGAATAAAAATAGATGAATTTTTCATTTTGCACTATATTGACTTTGTGTCTTTTTTAGTGTATACTTTAGTCAGACAATTAAAAGAAAAAGGGTTAAATGCCTTTTTTCTTTTTTTATATGGAATAAAAACATTCATTCTATAAATGAAAATATCTAAAATGACCTCAATAAAAAATAAAAAACAGAGAATTATCAGAACATTTGTCAGCCTAATATTAATCTGTTCTTCCTTTTCTGTGAATGTCGCAACTGTGCTTGCCTCTGAAATTACTCCTGAAAAAATGCTTGAACTGACCAATGGATCAAGGATTGAAGCAGGACTTACTGAGCTTGATTTCAATGAAAAATTAAATATGGCGGCAAAGGCGAAAGCGGCGGATATGTTTAGGGGGCAATATTTCGAGCATACAAGTCCTGATGGAATTACTCCTTGGTATTGGTTTGATTTTGTGGGATATAACTATATTTATGCTGCAGAAAACCTTGCTTTGGATTTTACTACGGCGGAAGGAGTTCATAGCGCGCTCATGAAAAGCACCGGACATAGAGAGAATATTCTTTGTGTTAATTATAGAGAGATGGGGATTGCAGTTATTTCTGGAACTTTTAAAGGTAGACATAGCATAATAGTCGTAGAGGAGTTTGGAACGGAGAAAGAGCAGAGACTTATACAAATAAATGATCCTTTTTTTGAAGAGACGCCTGCTGTAGATCCTGAACAAGAGGAGCCCTCGGTTCCTGAAAATAATTTCACGCAACCATCTCGAGAGGAATTAGATGTAAAGGACAAAGAGGAAGAACAAGACGATGTCATCATTGATTTGCAAGAACAGACTAACGCTATTCTAAAAATAGAAAATGAAGACACGGAAAATAACAGTATTCCAACAGAAGGCAGGCTGGGGAAAGTCGTTCCAAAAGCATACTCGATAAGAAGCTATAGGGATTTGAAAAAAGTTTATGTGGAGAATATTTACTGGGAGAATATAGACAGAGGAAAACCTATTTCTTTGTTAGATCGTAATAAATTGATGCTTAAGGCTTTGGTTAGAGATTTAATTAACGGGTTGTTGTCTGATTTTGTGAAATAGTTTTAAAATATGACTAGAACTCTTCGTTGAGACCGATAGGTCTCTTTTTTTGCATTTTTATTCGATCAGAGGCTGTTTATAAAACAAGTGCCAGCATTTTAAAAAATCCTAAAATCAAGACAGTTCTAACAATAAGATGGTGGATAATCTTTATTGACAATTTGGCTTGTTGTTCTATACTAGGGCTATCAAATGAAGACTGAGGAGGGTCTTGAAAAACAGAATTGACATTTCCAGAAGATAATCAGAAGAAGATGTAATAGACAAACATTCAGCAATAAAGCTTATTTTCTGAGTTTTGGTAGATGTTTTTGTTTAAAAAAGATTTTAATACCATAGAATTAATCCAGAATAACTAGGCTAAAGAGATGATTGTGTTTAAATATGAAATAATCTTGTTAAAATGGAAGAAAGCGTAATAAAAAAACAGAACAATGGAATTAAAGATGCTAACGAAAAGCAGGATTTTTTTGCGATAACGAAAGATTGCAAGTCTTGGCGAGTAAAATTAAAGACTATGTTGATTTTTCTTTTAATTTTATTAAGTTGGTTTGTTGTTATTCAGTATATAACGGCAGAGAAGTACGTTGCGATAGTAAATGTGCTAGGAGAAAATGAACAAATTTCTGCAGGAGAGAATAAGGATTTGATTGATTATGGTAATCTGCCTAAAGGCAGTTCTTCTACTAGGTTTATAACCATTAGTAATAGCGGAAATTCGGATATTTATATAAAAATTTTAAAAATTGGCGGAATAGGAAAACTTATAAAAGTGAATAGAAATGATTTCTTCTTGCGTTCCAAAGAAATAGAAAAATTGGAATTTTCAGTCGAAACAGAAGCGGATACTAAGGAAAAAGAATACACGGGTAAGGTTATAATTTTTAAGATACCTAAAATCTTATAAAATATAAAGATACTTTTGTCGAAAAGCGGTTAAAAGAGAAGGATGGTTAAATTGAGTAAACAGTAATCATAAATATGAGAATAAAAACTTTAATTACAAAAGCAACAGCATTTCTCTGCATCTTTGGAGTTGTTATGATAAACAATGTTTCTTTTGTGAAGGCCTATGAAGAAGCTTCTGTTATGAATGTGACGGCTAATATTATTGACAATAGCGTGATTATTAGTCCGAATGGGGGAAAATTTTGCAATAATGGAAAACTTAAAGTTGAGATTAGTGCAAAATTGAAGGAAGCTAGTATTTATTTTACCACGAATGGAACTGATCCTGTGTGCGGAACAAATGGCGTTTTATATTCTGAACCTTTTACACTTCTTTCTGGAAAAACTGTGAAGGCGATTTCTTGCTACAAAGAGAAGCAGAGTTTTGTAGTTAGTCAGGTTTTTGACGTTTCTGCAGATTATTGTGAAACTTCATTAAAGATTAACAAAGTCTATTATAATCCAGATGAGGCACATCAGTTTGGAACTTGTAATAATGAAGGTGAATGGATTGAGATTTATAATCCAACCAAAGAAGCTGTAAATTTGAAAAACTGGAAAATTTGTAACTCGGGAGCTTGTGATGTTTTGTCCAATAAAGATCTTCTTGTTCCAGCAAGAGGATATGTTATTGTGTCCTATTTGCAGAATACTTGGGCATATTGGAATGTGCCTGAAAGTGTTGTGAAAATCGTTTTGGAAAATGCTATTGGAACTGGACTTAACAATGTGGCGGATATGATTGCTCTCAAGAATTCAAGCGGACAGATTATTGACCAAATGAATTGGGGGTCTCCGAATGCTAGTTGGGCTAACTATAATTCTAAAATATGGAACCCTGCTCTTGCTGCTACGGAATCGGGAAAAATTTTCGGTAGAGATCCGAATGGTTACGACACTGATTGGCTTTCTGATTGGAAAGTTTTTGCGTTGCCAACAGTTGAAGTTGATTATCCGAATGGTGATGAGGTATGGATAGTCGGAGAAACTTATCCTGTAAAATGGACTGCTTTTAATAATAATGGAGCCGATGCTGATTTGAGTGTTGATTTATATTATTCGATTGATAGCGGGAAAACTTGGGCTGGTATAGTTAAAAATACTGAGAATGATGGAGTTTATAATTGGAGAGTTCCTTTGGTTATGCCGAATAGTGATTCAAATTATTTCACTCCTTCTAAACAGGCTAGGATTAAGGTTGTGGCAACCGATTACACTCGCAATTTTATGCTCAGCAATGAAGATATAAGCGATAAAGATTTTTGTCCTCCAATAGATAAGAGTTTACTTACAGCAGAAGAGCTGGCTCTTTTGGAAACTATGGATACGACAAATATGATTTTTGTTGATTCTGGTGAAAGACCTGCTACAACGCAATCTGACATCGTTCAACAATCTCCTTCGGGAGCCGAAACTGGCGATGGAACTGAACTTCCCACAGAAGAAAGTAAACAAGATTTAGTGCTTAACAAGGAAGACGACGATTACGAGAAAGAAGAGGCTGATGATAGTGATGAGGATAACAAAGAAGATCTCGATACCGAAGAGACTGAAGGTACGGAAAAAACAGAAGATGTTACTTTCGAATTAGATAAAAATGAAGATGAAACTTCGTCTGAAATGAATGAATTAGATGAAAACGATGGAACAGAGCTAGCTGAGATTTCTTCTGATAAGGATTTATTAATTGTTCCAGGGGCGGATGATGCTATGGTAGAATTTAATTTGAACTCCTAAAAAATATATGAAATTAAATGTAAAAAAATTTAGAGCAATTCCACTGCTGGTTTTCTTAATGTTTATAAGCGGAATATTTACAATTAACGCTGAAAAAGATATTTCTAGTGTAAGCTGGCCAATTCTCGTCAATTTGAGCCATATGGAATTTGGTGACGCCTCTGTCGGGGAGAAACTTGAAAAAACTTTCACAGTTTCTTATGCGGGAAAAGGCGATGGAGAATATCTTATACAGGAAAAATATAAACCAAAGCCAGGCGCGACAGTTCCTTCTGAATTTCACGGAACTATAAGTGATTATTGTCAGATTAACTATAATGATTTCGATAGATGCTATCGAGACTTGTGTCCTTTTATTGAAGAAGTAAGTCGCGAAGGGGAAAATGACACTGTGACCAAATCTTTTGTGGGCGCAGATGACACCTCTGATGTCTGGGCAGTGATTCTTAATACTCCGTTAATAGGAGAAATTAATCAAGAGAGTGGCGGAGGATTAGTTTCTACCGGAGGAGAATATGGCTGTGATCTTTCTTTCCAGGTCAAATCTATTTCTAGCGAGCCAGTTTGTGGAAACGGAATGGCGGAGGGCAGAGAAGAATGCGATGATGGAAATAACAAAAGTGGAGACGGATGTTCAAGTTCTTGCGTAATTGATCAATGTGAAGCAAATGAGGAAATCTGCGACGGAATGGATAATAATTGCGATGGAATCAGTGATAATGTTTTCGAAAAAATCACAATGGGAAAGGTTCCAGATAAGGCTACTTCGGATTGCGGAAGCGATATTACTGCAAAAGTTGCACAAAAAGACGACGGACAATGTGGTTATCAAGCTGTGAGCAGCACTCAATATATCTATCTGAATTGGAATTTTACTGCCCCTACTGATGCCATATTTGATAATGCTAATTTGAAAATCAAACATAGAGAGGACGGAATTAAGGTTTCTTTGGAAGGGTGGAACGGAGCTGGTTATATCCAGATTTGTGATCTTTCGGAAAATCAAAATTATTCCGAAGAAGAATGCAATCTGTCATCTCTCATCGCTGCCAATGGCGCAAGCACAGTTAAATTAAGAATGAAATTAACAGAACCGACACAGTGCCATGAATGTTTGGACTGGGCTTATCTTGAATTGAATTATAAACGACCGATAAGTTGCAACAATTGTGGAAACGGAAAACTTGAGTTTAATGAAGAGTGCGACGACGGGAATAGCGTTGATGACGACAGTTGTTCAAATACCTGCACAAAAAATAAACTTTCTATCTCCGGATGTAAATATAATGATAAAAATTCTAACGGAAAAGCTGACCGTGGTGAAGAGAAATTGAGTGGTTGGGAAATCCAGCTTGTAAATTGTCCTTATGCACCTCTTGCAACGGGCACTTCAACTTTTCTCGGTAAAAGTGTGATTAATATAAATTCTGCGTCAGGAATTGCGGAACATTGCTCTGTTATTGCCTCTACTTCAACAGGAGAAGATGGGTGTTATGAATTCACCGACCTTGATTCAAGGGATTATGGGGTTAATGAGGTAAATAAAAATTATTGGACACAGGTCTATCCTGAAAACGAGGGATGCTACTATTTTAATCTCTCTCAAAACACTGAAAATATTAATTTTTTCAATCATCAAGAAAAAATTCCGCTGTCGATTTGTGGAAATGGAAAAATCGAAAGCGGAGAGGAGTGTGATGACGGAAACAAAACTGACAACGACGGATGTTCTTCTTCGTGTAAGAAAGAGACTTCTGTTTGTGGAAATGGAAAAACTGAAAGTGGAGAAGCTTGTGATGATGGAAATACGAACAATGGAGATGGATGTTCTGCAAGCTGTAGCACTGAATCAGGCGGAGGCGGAGGGACTATTATTCCACTGAAAATTACGAACGAAAAAGTCCAAAGTGTCGCTGAGACCAGTGCAGAACTTACATGGTTTACAAATTTGAAGGCGGATAGCAGAGTAGTTTGCGGTAAATCATCTATTGCAAGAACCGATCTTGAAAGCAAGCCAGATTATGGTTACGCATTTTCAACTTCTACATTTAATACTGCCACAAAGGTAACTAGTCATAATGTTTCTATATATGAGCTTGAAAAAGACACTACTTATTATTGTAGAGTTATTTCTTCTAAATCTTCTAAGGAGGTTATAAGCACGGAACTTAGTTTTACGACGAAAAAACCTTCAATTACTATTACAGAAATTCAACAACTTTATATCTATAATTTAACCTTACAAGGATTGCAGAAAACTCAGGTTGGGCTTGAGTGGAACACTAATCAAAATGGAACTACGTGCGTGGCTTATTCTAAGGCTTCTAAGCCTTTAGGAGAAAAACCTAGTTATGGCTATGATTGGATGACTGGTGGATGCGAAGATTTAAGCACGCAAAATACAAGTCATAGCATAACCATAACAGGACTTGAACCTTGCACGACATATTATTTCCGTCTAGCTTCAACGAACGGAACGCTAGATGCGGTTACGGAAGAACAGCAAGTAAAAACTCTGTGTCAGCAAAAATCGACCTATTATCCACGAACTTATATGCCATCTACCTCAATCACAACAGAATACGAAGGGTGCGGTATTGTAGAATCGGCACAGGCTGAAAAAACTTGTACAGGAGACGAAGAAGATGAAGAGAAATGTGAAGAATGCGCAGAATGTGAAGGCACGGTAAAAACAGTTATCGAGAAAGAAAGATATATGGGTTATGAAGACTGGTTTATTTTGTTCATTATTTTGGTTATCTTGATTTTGATTATCAATGCTCTCAGGGGGCGAGAAGATAAGGAAGATAACAATATTGCAGCTGATATAGATAACAATAAAAACGAAGACAATATTTAATCGTTATACCTTTCGTAAAAAACAAGGATAAGTTTTTCTTACCTTGTTTTTATTTTTGCTTTTTAGATGTATAATATCCTTATGTTCGAGATTATCCTGAGACAACTTACTATGTGGAGAAATGAAACGGCAAAACTAGAAGGTGTCGATTCTTTTCGCGTTCTTCCCAACAAAGCATTAGAAGAAATCGCTCGATGTGCGCCGAGAAACAAATCGGAAATGATTGCAATCAAAGGGATTAAAGAGGCCAAGTTCGCTAAATATGGTAAGGCGATTTTGGATATTGTTCAAAAAGGTGATGTTGACATTAGAGACTTGAAAGAAAATAAGGATAATCTGAATTATTTTAGGGATGTTATGAAAGGGAGCTCTTTGAAATCCATAGAGACCGAGACGGAGAAGCAAAAGACTTTCGGTGTGGGAGAATTTTTGGATTTTTTGAATGAAAAAATGGCGGAGACGGGATCCAAAATCAAAGGCGAAGTGTCGAGTGTGGACGAAAGAGAGAAAGTTGTTTATTTCAGTCTTAAGGACAAAAACGATGAGAGCGTTATAAATTGTTTGATTTTTCGTTATCAATATGAAATGTTAGGAGTGAAATTGGAAGAAGGAGCGGAAGTTATCGTGGAGGGTTGCCCAGAAATTTATAAACCTTATGGAAAATTGAGCCTCAAAGTGAACGTTATCGAATTGGAAGGAGAAGGCGCGCTTAAGAAGGAATATGAAAAACTTAAAAAGAAATTAGACGAGGAAGGTTTTTTTGACGAAAGAACGAAGAAGAAGTTTGTTGGCTTACCTCAAAAAATCGGGCTTATCACTTCTCGCGAAGGCGCTGCTATCGGAGACTTCACAAGTAACGTCGGTCAGTTCGGTTTAAAGATAAAATTTATAAATTCTAGTGTAGAGGGAAAACGGGCGGTTTATGAGCTTATAGATGCGATTCGGACTTTTGAAAAGATGAATATAGAAACACTGGTGATTATTCGTGGTGGAGGAAGTTTGGAAAGTTTGCAGGCATTTAACAACGAAGCGCTAATTCGAGAGGCGAAAAAAATCAAGATACCGATTGTTTGCGGAGTGGGGCACGACAAGGATGTGTCTCTGCTGTCGCTTGCTTCTGATTATGCCGTTTCTACTCCAACCGCAGCTGCTCGGCTGATTGGCGGATTATGGGAAAGGGAAGTCGATAAAATTGATTATTTCGAGAAGAATATTTTTGAGGGATTTGAGGAGCAAATCAAAGATTTGGATCGAAAAATGAAAGATTTTCTTTTTGATACTGAAAACAATTTTCAAAAAATTATTCGAAATATAGAAGATGGTTTTGAAAATTTCATTACAAGCAAGTTGGCAATAATTAATACGAATATTACGAAAAAAACAGGTCAGATTGATAGGCACGGAGAAAATGTCGTTCGTAGATTTGAAGGGAATATTTATCATCTAAAAAATATTATTGAAAAAGCAGAAAATATTGTTAAGCTTAATGATCCAGCAAGACAACTGAAGCTTGGATACGGCATAGTTTCAAAAGATGGCGCGAATGTAAAATCTATTGAGAATATCCAGAAAGACGATATAGTAAAGATAAGATTCTGGAATGGCGAAGCAAAATCGCAGATAAAAGAAGTTAAAAAAATTAAAGAATAATATGGCAAAAGAAGTTAAAAACAGCCTAAGCGGGTCTCTAAAAAAACTGGAAGAAATTTCCTCTTGGTTTGATGAGCAGGAAGAAATAGATTTGGAGAAGGGGCTGGAAAAAGTGAAGGAAGGAGCAAAACTTATCAAGGAAAGCCGCGCGCAACTTAAGAACGTCGAGAATGAGTTTGAAGAGATTAAGGCGGAGATGGAGGAATAAAAGCTTTCTATATAATTTGATACGCCTGGGCAGTATTTAGGCGTGCACAAGAACAAAAAGTATGCCTTTCTTTTATCCATAAAAATATAATTTAAAAATATAAAGCAGGCAAGCCTTTGTGTCTATGATTCACGCCCTCTCGGGACGTGGTCCAAAATATAAATACATAACGCAAGATCTAAAATATAGAGAAAATATAACCACGTTTTGGATTTTGTTTTATGAGTTTGGATTTACGGACCACGTCTGAAAGGACGTGAACCACGCGCGAAGAAATGTCGTCTTGGTTAATCACGTTTTTCTCACACTTATACATTCTCTGGAGATGTGGTCTATCGATATAATGCAAGGCGAAAAACTTGAATCGAAATACTTTGTTTTGTAAAAATAGAAAATAGGATATAATACAGTTATCTAAATTTATACCTATGAAAAAAGAATCGAAATTCCCGGAAGGATTTTTGTGGGGGGCGGCTTGTTCGTCTTATCAGGTGGAGGGTGGAATCGATAATTGCAATTGGTCGAAGGACTTTCCAGCAGGGAAGGCTTGTGATTTCTGGAATCGTTATGAGGAATATTTTGATGTTGCTGAGAAGCTTAATCAAAATGTTCATCGGCTCTCTTTGGAATGGTCGCGGATAGAACCTGAGGAAGGAAAATTTAACCGAGAGGCAATAGAACATTATAAAAAAATGCTCATTACTCTTCGCAAGCGAGGTATCAAAACGATGGTTACCCTGTGGCATTTTACAAGCCCGATATGGTTTTCTGAAAAAGGAGATTGGGCTAATTTTGAGTCGCCAGTCTATTTTCAGCGATTTACTGCTTTCGTGGTAAAAGAATTGAACGACTATGTAGATTTTTGGGTAACAATCAACGAACCAGGGATTTTTGCCTCGCATGGATATGTTATTGGCAAATTTCCACCAAGACAGAAATTTAAGATTATTAGTTGTGCTCGAGCATTTTGGAATCTTGCTAGAGCGCATAAGAAAGCTTATCGAGCGATTAAAGCGACAGATTCGAAGGCACAAATAGGAATGGCAGAAAATTATTCGTTTGCCGAAGCTCTTTATGGTGATCCTCTGAGTCGATTCATTGTCCGAGTCTGGGATTTTGCGCGCAACCGAATGTTTTTTGAATATACGAAAAAAGAGCAAGATTTTATCGGAGTTAATTATTATTTTCACGAAAGGATTACTTGGGACGTTAAATATCCGTTTGTAAATATAAAAAATGTCAATAAAACCGTTTCAGATCTCGGAACGGAAATTTATCCCAGAGGAATATACAAAGTTTTGAAAAATTTCCAAAAATATAACTTGCCTGTTTATATAACCGAAAATGGTTTGGCGGATAAAGATGATCAATTTAGAAAAGATTTCATTGAGCAACATCTCAAATGGATCCATAAAGCAATTTCGGAAGGAGTGGACGTTAAATGCTATCTTTATTGGTCGCTCTTAGATAATTTTGAATGGGCGGATGGCTATGAACCTCGTTTTGGACTGGTGGAAATGGACTATGGGAATGAAAGTTATAAAATTCGCTCAAGTGCGTTGGAATATGCTAAAATATGTAAGAATAACAAATTAACTATAGAAGACTAAAATGCAAATCTGGATAATTGTCGCGATTTTTGCTCATTTCTTGAATGCTATAACTGCGATTACGGACAAACATATTGTTTCTAATAAGGTAATGAAACCAGTCGTCTATGCTTTTTATTCTGGAGTGTTTCAGATTCTTTATCTTCTTGCCATTCCGATTATAGCTATCGTTTGGCCAGAAATGGCTTTTCACTTTCCTTCTTGGGGTCTTTTTGGTTTAGCAGTTTTTGGTGGCGCGCTTTTCGTTTTCACTTTGACTGTTTTTTATAAAGCAATCAGTTTGAGTGAGATTTCCCGCGTAACACCTATCGTCGGAGTTTCAGTGCCCATCTTCACCTACATTCTTTCTTTTTTTCTCCTAGGAGAAACTTTGAGCTCTAGGCAAATGGTCGCTTTTGGTCTTTTTGTTGTCGGAGGATTTTTGATGTCCGCTAAGATAAGTCGTGGAAGAATTACTCAAATGAGAGGGTTGGCATTAGCGGTTCTTTCTGGTTTTATGTTCGCGAGTTACTATGTAATTATGGATTTCCTTTTTTCGCAGATTGAGTTTTTTAATGTATTTATGATTATCCAATTCGGGGGATTTTTGGGGGCAATTCTACTCCTCCTTTCTTCACAAAATCGTAGAGATATCTCCAAAATGAAAGACGAGGATAATGATATAATCGAAAATCGAGGCAGCGCTATAATCTTTATTTTGGACAAAGCTGCTGCTGCCCTTTCTGCGCTACTACTTACTTACGCTATCTCCATAGGAAATGTCATTATTATTAATTCTCTGCAAGCTACTCAATATATTTTTACGTTAATTATAGCCGTCGTGCTTTCTCGAAAATTGCCGGAATTTTTTCACGAACAAACGGAGCAAAATGTTGTTGTGCAAAAAAGTATAGCTTTGATATTTATAACTTTCGGACTACTCTTAATCATCTAAAAAGGCTCAAACTATGATCAGTCTTAAAGGAAAACAGGCACAGAAAAAAGAAAGAAAGAAAAAAGCCAATAAAACCGTCTTGCTTATCGTCGCTTTGTTTATTTTATTCTCTCTTATAATATTTTTCATATATTCACCACGAAATTCTCAAGTGACCTATGGAGTAACTTTCAGTAAACCTTTTTCTGAATCTATGGGAATGGACTGGAAAGAAAATTATCTGGCACTTCTCGACGATTTAGAAGTTAAACGTTTGCGTATTCCTGTTTATTGGACTGAGATAGAGGCGCAAGAAGGAGAATATCGGTTTGAAAATATCGATTGGCAAATAGAGGAAGCGGCAAAGAGAAATGCTAAAATCGTTTTTGTGGTCGGGCAGAAACAGCCGCGCTGGCCAGAGTGCCATATTCCTGAGTGGGTGAACGAATTAAATGACGAACAGCGGGAATCGGAAATAGAAGAAACCCTCACTACTGTCATAAATCGTTATAAAAACAATCCCGCAATTTCTGCGTGGCAAGTTGAAAATGAACCCTTTTTGCCTTATGGGGAGTGTCCGATAATTACTAAAAAATTACTCGATAAAGAAATTGAAATAGTGAGAGAATTGGATTCGTCTCGGCCGATTATCATTACTGATAGTGGCGAGCTTAGCACGTGGTATGATGCTGCCAGCCGTTCTGATATTTTGGGAACTACACTTTATCGCATCGTTTGGAACGATAGACTCGGTTATGTCCATTATCCTATTTCCTCGCTTTTCTACAGGTTTAAGGCCGCCTTTATTATGTATTTCACTAATGTTCAAAAAATTATTATAGTTGAATTGCAAGGAGAACCGTGGGGTCCAACATTGATATTAGATATGCCATTAGAAGAACAACGAGAATCAATGAATGCCGAACAATTTAGCAAAAACATTGAATTTGTCAAGAACGTGGAATTTTCCGAAGCTTATCTTTGGGGTGGCGAGTGGTGGTATTGGCTCAAAACAGTAAAAGGCGACGACAGTCTTTGGGAAGAAGCAAGAAAAATTTTTTGATTTTTAATTCGATATAAAAGAAAAAGCTATGATTAATGTCTACAATCGGACAATAAAGTCTCCGGAACTGAAGAAAATAAAGGTTATCAAGCCGGGTAGCTGGATACAAGTAGTGAAACCTACGGAGCAAGAAATAGAAATGTTGGTGAAAAATCTAAATATCGACCCAACGGTCCTAGAAGATGTGCTAGACGAAAATGAGATTTCTCGTGTTGAGAAAGAAAACGGAATTTTTTATATGATCATTCGATTCCCTTTTATTAAGGACAAAGTTATTTCCACAATGCCGCTTTTGCTTGCCATTACCAAAGATAATATAATAACTGTCTGCAAAGAAAGCGAAGATATTACCCGTTATTTCTTGGAAAAAGACAAAGATTTTCTAACCACAAAAAAGACTTATTTTGTTCTTAAAGCAATCTCAGAAATTTTTCGTGGTTATGACGCATACTTGAATAAGATTCTCAAAGACATCAAGCAGAAAAAAATTGAGATTAATCATTTGAGAAATCGCGATATTCTATTCCTAGTGCAGGAAGAAGAAACTTTGAATGATTTTATTTCGGCATTGGTTCCAACTATCAACATCACAGAGAGAATTTTACGTGGAAAATATATCACCATCTACGAAAAAGATATCGACGTTGTTGAAGATTTGGTTATGGACAGTAAACAGACGCTAGAACTTTCCAAATCTGGTTTGAAATCCATAAAAAACATTCGCGAGGCTTATTCCACAATACTTACCAACGATTTGAATAAAGTGATGAAAACTCTCACAATCGCCACGATTATGTTTACCGTGCCGACTATAATTTCCAGCATCTTCGGGATGAATATACCTTTGCCGATGCAAAATGACCCTATGGCATTTCTCCATATTATGGGACTGATTTTCTTTTCTTCTTTAATCCTTTTGCTTATAATTATAAAAAGAAGATGGATTTAGGATTATATCAGTGGAAATTATTATTTTCTATGATTTATAAATCTTATAATTAATTTTTAATCTAAAAAAATGATTATTACGACATCGGACAACATTCCAGGTAAAAACATAACTCAAACTTTCGGGCTGGTTCGCGGGAACACTGCGCGTTCTCGAAACTTCAGTAGGGATATTATGGCTTTTGCAAAAAACATAACCGGAGGAGAGGTTATGGAATATACAAAACTTATCGCTGAATCTAGAGATCAAGCGATTGATAGAATGGTAGAGCAAGCTGAAAAAATGGGAGCAAACGCCATTTGCGGAGTCCGATTTTCTTCGAGCAGTGTTGCCAGTGGAGTTTCGGAAGTTTTGGTCTATGGAACAGCCATTAAAATTGTGTAAAATATAAAAATATAAATGAAATTTATGATGAATATTTTTGAAGTTTTTTCTTCGGGAATAATGCTGATTTATCTTGGGCTTTTTCTTTTTTTTACCATAGCTTTAATTTTGAAGATTAAAGAGAGAATTAAAGAGAAAAAAAACGATAAATATAAAGATGTGGAGAAATAGAATTTATGCAAGAATACAAAAAAATCAATAAACATCTTGAAAGATATTGGTTGCTTTCCAGAGAATTTTTTCTGTCTAAAGACTATGGACTTGCAGCTTTCTTTGCAATTACACTAATAGAAGAAATCTCAAAGTTGGTTATTATTTATTCTGAAGATTATCGCTTCTTTAAGAATCATGATAAAAAATATCAAATTACTATCGGACAGACCTTGTTTGCAAATGCCAGAGTAAGTAGAATCTACAAAAAGAAAGAGAAAGTTTTTGCCGATTGGTTTAAAGAAAATAAGCTTTTTGAAATAAGAAACAAGGGACTTTATCTGGAAAAAGGCAACAAGGAAATAATGACGCCTAATGAAAATCTCCCCGAAGAAGATGTTTTTTTATTAGTTTGCTTCGCTGGAGAAATTTTTGCAGAGATACAAGGCTTTTATAATCAAGAGAAACCGGAAAAATGGTCTGAGATTATTAAGGAAGTTGATTATTTTAGGAATAACAACAAACCCGATGACTTTGATTTTTAGCCAATTTAGCGCAAAAAATGATAAATTCTCTAAAAGGAAGAGTCTATTTTGTTTCTCGGCTCAATCCTTGACTTAATCCCTGTTTAGATATATTATGTAGTTGTATATTGAAAATGAAATAATAATAGCCTTACCAGAGGCTGTTTTAAAATCGTAAGTATTTTAATACCTTAATCAAGATATAGATGAACATAAAAAAATATATCACTGAGGTTAGAGCTGAAATGAGAAAAGTTAGTTGGCCTGATAAGCAAAAAACCTTGAAAGATTCGACAATTGTTATCGGGGCGAGCCTTCTCACTGCCGCTTTTATGGGCGGAGCCGACGCTCTCTTTTCCTACGTAACCAAAATGATTATCGCAGGTTAAATTAATTATTAAGATAATAAGAATATGCCAAAACAGGTAGCTGACTTTGGGCGAAATTGGTATGTTTTGCATACTTATTCCGGATACGAAGATAATGTCTGTCGAAACTTGAAGCAACGAATCGAATCGATGGGAATGGAGGACAAAATTTTTGACGTAATGGTTCCCAAAGAAAAAAAGATAAAAATTAAGAATGGAAAGAGGAAAGTTATTGAAGAAAGGATCTTTCCTGGATATGTTCTGGTTGAAATGATTGTGACAGATGACTCTTGGTATGTGGTGCGTAACACACCTAATGTTACTGGTTTTATCGGTTCAGGCACAACTCCAACGCCAGTCGAGGAAGAGGAGATGTTTGGCATCAAGAAACGGATGGGGGTCAAAGAGCCGAAATACAAGATTGATGTTTCTATCGGGGATATGATCAAAGTTGTTGACGGTCCGTTCAAAGATTTCGATGGAAAAATCGAGTCGATAGATGAGGAGAAAGGGAAAATCAAGGTTCTGGTTCAAATGTTTGGTAGAGAGACCCCGATTGAACTCGATTTCTTGCAAATTAAGAAAATTTAAATTTTATCACAAATATTATGGCAAAGAAAGTAATAAAGGCAATTAAGTTGCAAATTCCAGCAGGAAAAGCGAATCCAGCTCCTCCAGTAGGACCTGCGTTGGGACAAGCAGGGATTAATATTCAAGAATTCTGCACACGTTTCAATAACGAATCCAAAGGTCTCAGTGGCGTCGTTCCTGTTCGTATATTTGTCTACGAAGACAAGTCTTATGAATTTGTAATGGCTGGTACTCCAGCAGCAAATCTCATTATGGAAGCGGCTGGAATTACAAAAGGCTCAAAAGTTCCACAAAAAGACAAGATTGGCAAGCTGACAAAAGCTCAATTGCAGACCATCGCAGAATATAAGATGAAGGATTTGAACGCCAATAGTGTTGAGCAGGCAATGAAAATTATCGCCGGAACCGCAAGATCAATGGGCGTTACGATTGAGGAATAGTCGTCATCGGGTGTTTTTAATCTATTCCTAGGGAGGGATAATCAATACAAATTCGTGGCTGGAATTATTTATATTAATTTATTTATTTGTGGGAGCTTAAAAGCGCTTGAACCACGAAAGGAAAAAAATATGCAAAGATCAAAACGTTACAAAAGTTTAAAAGAACAGGTTAACAGCAATAAAACCTACTCAATCGATGAGGCGATTAAAATGCTTATGAAAAACGCTAATTCAAAGTTTGACGAAAGTGTCGAAGTTCATCTGAGAACTGGAATAGACCCGAAGCAAGCAGACCAACAGATTAGAGGCACAATTGTATTGCCACACGGAACTGGAAAAGAAAAAAGGATTGCGGTTTTCGCTGAAGGGGAAAAGTTGGCAGAAGCTGAAGCAGCTGGAGCAGATGTATTTGGTGGACAAGAACTTATCGACAAAATCAAACAAACTAAAGAAGTTGATTTTGATGTTTCGGTCGCAACACCAGAAATGATGAAGAAAATGGCGAGCGTTGCCAAAGTTCTCGGGCCAAAAGGTTTAATGCCTTCACCAAAGACCGACACCGTAACCACTGACATCAAAGGCACTGTTGAACAATTGAAAAAAGGAAAGTTGAGTTTCAAGAACGACACTACGGGGAACTTACACCAATTGGTGGGCAAGGTTTCATTCGGGGAAGAAAAGCTCCAGGAAAATATAGAAGCCTTTGTTCAGAATATTAGAGACAATAAACCAACAGGAGCCAAGGGGGAATTTATCAAGTCAGTTACTGTTACTTCAACTATGGGAGTTGGAATAAAAGTAAATTTGTAATATATGCGGATTTGAAACCGGTCTTCGAGCCGGTTTCATTATGAGCGGGTTTCAAGTCATATCAATACCAGGCAATTTTTCATTGCTTGGTATGAATATTATTTGAATTTTATAAAATCATTTGGGATTATCTTTACTATAATCAACCTTTTGTTATTCTGAACGCAATATAGCAAACTGAAAAATCTCTATATTGCGTCTATATGCAATTATTCGTTTTTGTTTTAAGATAGAGATTTCTCGACAAGCTCAAAATGACAAAGAACTGGATTAAAGAGTGAAAAATCTATCACTATAAATTAGCAGTTATTTTTATGGAGTACACCGAAAAAAATCTTGGAGTTTTTCCTTCGCAAATGATTGTGAAAATGATTGAAACGGGAGAGGTTATCGCTGACAGAAAAAACGTTCAACCTGCGAGCATCGACCTTAGTATTTCTGAAGAGGTTTATCGGATGAAGGGGACTTTTTTACCGAGAAAAAACGAGAAGATAAGAGAGGTTATAGAAAAAGAACAAATTTATAAGGCAGACTTAAAAAATCCTCTGGAAAGAAACGGAGTATATCTTATCAGGCTGAATGAAAGCCTTGCATTGCCTCAGGACAAGTTTGCGCTTGCGTCTTCCAAAAGTTCTACCGGTCGAGTTGATTTACAGACGCGGCTTTTGGTTGACGGATATTCGAGATTTGATATGGTTCCATCTGGCTACAAAGGAGAGCTTTGGTTGCAAGTCATCCCTAAGTCTTTTCTCATAAAAATTGAAGCGGGAGAACGGCTCAATCAAATTAGATTATACAATAGTCAGGCGAGAGTGGGCTGGCAGCAAATGGAAGAAATCTATGAGACAAATAAGCTTCTTTTTGACAGAGATTCGAATTTCATAAAAACTGACGAAAAGATTTCCAAAGAAGCGGGCGACAAGTTGATAATGAATATTGATCTAGAGGGGGAAGGCGAAGGAAGTATCGTGGGGTATAAAAACATTCCAAGAGACCAGGTTTTGGATTTTTCCAATATCGGCGGACACAGGGCGGAAGATTTTTTTGAGCCTATTTTTGCTACAAAAGACAAGAGTCTGCTTTTGGAAAAAGAGTCTTTCTATATCTTCTGCACAAAAGAAGCAATTCGGATTCCACGCGATTTTTCTGGCGAGATGATTGCCTATGACATTTCCAGCGGGGAATTCCGTAGCCACTACGCAGGATTTTTTGATCCAGGGTTCGGTTACGGCGAAAACGGCGAAATCAAGGGTAGGCGCGCGGTGCTGGAAGTGCGGTCATTTGACAATAACTTTATCTTTCGTGACGCTCAACCGATTTGCCAAATGGGATTTGAAAAACTGATCGAACCGGCCGACTTCATCTATAGCGACAAAATTGGTTCGCATTATGCAAACCAAAGCGGCCCAAAATTGAGCAAACATTTTAGATGATTTTTTGTCTTTGTATTGAGGTCTGTTCTTTCGGTACTGAGGTCAGACCTTTCAGATGTTTAAAAGTCAGACCTCATACAAAATATAAAGAGAATTTATTTTAAAAACAAAAAAAGAACTGTCCTTTTGATTCTGTAAGGACAGTCCTTTTTTTGCCTTGAGGTCAGACCTTTCAGATGTTTAAAAGTCAGACCTCGTGCATTTGTATCTATATTACTTACCTGTTACACAAATTGAGGACGGACCTTTTGAATGCCCAAGGACCGACCTCTTTGCGTGTTAACCTCTTTGCACGTTAACCTCTTCGCGTGTTTCAACTCTCGATTGCGCGAAAATTTATTTTCAAGTTCTCTAAAAGTGGTTTATAATGTCTATATAAATAATAACGTCGAAGCAAATGAAAAAAGATAAAGGACTTTTTATTGTTTTGGATGGGATTGATGGTGCGGGTAAGGCCACTCAGACCGCACTACTTTTGGAAAAATTGAAAGCGAAGGGTTATAAGACTGGCACGATTGATTTTCCCAGATATTATGATAACTTTTTTGGCAAATTGGTCGGAAGGCATCTTTCGGGAGAGTTCGGCAACAGTGATCCACATCTTGCTTCCGTGCTTTATGCGCTTGACCGATGGGAATCTAAGGAGAAAATAGAAAAAGAAATCAAGGCAGGAAAAATCTTTGTCTGTAATCGTTATATGTCAGCCAATATGATTCATCAGGGCGGAAGAGTCCAAGACGCGAAAGCAAGAATAAAAATGATAAAATGGCTGGAAGAAATGGAATTTGATGTTTTCAAAATTCCAAAACCTGACTTGGTTATATATCTCGACGTGCTTCCTGAAATCGGGCAAAAACTAGTAGACAAAAAAAGCTCACGAGCGTATACAAAAGGTAAAAAGAGAGATATTTACGAAGAGGATAAACAGCATCTGATAGACGCTAGAAATCAGGCGTTGCGGTTGGTGAAAAGCAAGAAAGAATGGAAAAAAATAAATTGTATGAAGAGAGGCGAGATGCAAAATCCGGAAATTATCGGTGAAATTGTTTGGAAGAAAGTCGAAAAATTTTTGTAGAACAAATTCGATTTTGATTATTTTTTCTTTGTGCTATAATGGAAGGAATAGAAGAAATATTTTTTAAGAAAAACAAACATGAAAGTTCTCATGTTTGGCTGGGAGTTTCCTCCCTTCAACAGTGGGGGCTTGGGAACGGCGTGTTATGGAATAACAAAGGCCTTGTCTCAAAAAGGAGTAGAAATTAATTTCGTCCTGCCGAAAAACGTTGAAATCACGGAGGGGTTTTTAAATATAATTTCCGCCAATCTACCTAAAACAAAGATAACGCTAGTTGATTCGCTGCTAACGTCCTATATGACCAATGAAAGCTATTGGACAGCGTTGCAGTCCCCAGAAAATCGACAACACAGTTATAGTTCTAATCTCGTTGACGAGGTTCATCGTTATGCAGAAATTGCTGGAAAGATTGCTGCTACAGTTCCTCATGACATTGTTCATTGCCATGATTGGATGACTCTTCCTGCTGGAGAAGCGGCGCAAAAAGTTTCAGGCAAGCCGCTTGTTTCTCATATACATTCTACAGAAGCGGATCGCAGCGGAGGGCGTGGCAATAATCCTCAGATTTTTGAAATCGAAAGAGAGGGGATTTTGCGATCAGACAGGATTATTGCAGTAAGTAATTTCACTGGAAAAAGGATTACAGATAGCTATCATATAAAACAAAATAAGATTGACGTTGTATATAACGGAATTGATAAGAGCGAATTCGAGGAAGAAGATCTCGATTCAAGAAATCTTTTAGGCAAGAAAATAGTTTTGTTCTTAGGAAGATTGACTTTGCATAAGGGTCCTGACTATTTCCTTCAGGCGGCAAAAAAAGTTTTGGAAAAAAACGATGATGTGATTTTTATAATATCCGGGACTGGAGATATGGAAAGAAAGACGATAGAGAACGCATGTGAGCTCGGAATCGGAGACAAGGTTTTGTTCACTGGACACATAAGAGACAAAGACCTTAGGAGAATTTATAAAATGGCTAATCTCTATGTAATGCCATCGGTTTCAGAGCCTTTCGGGATAACACCACTGGAAGCATTGGCGAGCAAAACTCCAGTTCTGATTTCCAAACAATCGGGCGTCAGTGAAACACTCAGACATTGCCTAAAAGTTGATTTCTGGGACATTGACGAAATGGCCAACAAGATTTTGGCAGTCTTGGAAAACCAGGAGCTGGAAGAATGCCTTATGACGAACGGAAACGCTGAAATTGATAAGCTGAGCTGGGATGTTGCCGCCGATAAGATAATAACTTTGTATAAAAGTTTAGTTCCAATGAAAATATAGACTATATTTTAAAAAAATAATTACAACGAAAGTGCCATCAATCTGCTTTTATTTTCAAGTTCATCAACCTTACCGTATAAAAAAGTATTCAGTCTTTGATATCGGTCGCGACCACGAATATTTCGAGGATGGGAGTTTTTATGAACGCAATAATGCAAATATAATGCGCAAAGTAGCGGAAAAATGCTATTTGCCAACAAATCGGGTTCTTCTTGATCTTATCCACAAACATCCAGAATTCAAAATCAGTTATTCTTTTTCTGGCACTGCACTGGAGCAAATGGAGAAATATACGCCAAAAGTGATTGAGTCTTTCCAAAGATTAGTCGCCACTGGAAACGTGGAAATTTTGGATGAAACTTATTATCATTCGCTTTCGTTCTTCTATTCTAACGACGAATTTGTCGAGCAAATCAAAATGCATCGTAATAAGATCAAAGAACTCTTTGGTTATGAGCCAGAGGTTTTTCGCAATACCGAGCTTGCCTATAACAACGAACTGGCGGCGCTTGTCGAAAAATTAGGATACAAGGGGATTGTGGCTGAAGGTTGGGACTATTATCTGAAAGGCAAGTCGCCAAATTTCGTCTATCAGCCTTATAACACAAGAAAAATAAAACTGCTACTCAAGAATTATAAACTTTCTGACGACATCGCTTTTCGTTTTTCGAATCGCGGATGGACAGAATATCCTCTTTTTGCGCCTAAATTCAGCCAATGGGTAAATGCCGTCAATGGCAACGGACAAACGGTTAATCTTTTTATGGATTATGAAACTTTTGGCGAACACCAATGGGAGGACACGGGCATTTTTAATTTTCTAAAAAGCCTGCCGGAAGAATTGCTTAAAAATCCTGACAATAATTTCAAAACGCCTTCTGAAGTTATAGCGTCTTATGGCGCGGCCGACGAACTTGATATTCATAATATTGTTACTTGGGCGGATACAGAAAGGGATTTAAGCGCGTGGACAGGAAATGCGATGCAGAAATCTGCGCTGAAAAAAATTTATGAAATCGAAGAAGATGTCTTGGCGAGTGAAAACGAAGATATAAAAAACAATTGGAGAAAGCTTCAAACAAGCGACCACTTCTATTATATGTGCACAAAATGGTTTTCAGATGGAGACGTTCACAAATATTTCAGTCCCTACGATTCTCCTTATGAAGCGTTTATAAGTTATATGAATGTGCTTAACGATTTCAAACTTTCTCTACGAGGAAGCAAGTAATTTTAGAAATATATAAAAAAATAAACAAAAAGATATGAAACCAAAAGCAGATATACTTTTCGAGGCTTCATGGGAAGTTTGCAATAAAGTAGGCGGAATATTTACCGTTCTCAGCTCAAAGTCCAAGCAAATACAGAAACATTATAAAAATAATTATTGTCTCGTCGGTCCTTATTTTGAAGAGGCGAGTCGAACCAGTTTTAGGGAAAGTGAAATTCCAAAAAACTACGTGGGCATTTATAAAGAGCTTAAGGAAATGGGGATTGTGTGTCATTTCGGAAGCTGGCTAATTGAGGGAGACCCTTCTGTAATTTTGTTGGATTTCAGAGGATATTGGGCTCATATGGACGAGATCAAGAAAACTCTCTGGGACAGTTTTCAGGTTGATTCCCTGGATGGTCCTTATGATTTCAGCGAACCTGTGCTTTGGAGTTATGCGGTGGGGATATTAATGGAAAAAATAAAAACGCTGCAGAAAGATAAAACAATGATTTTTCACGCACATGAATGGCTTGCCGGGGCTTCAATTCTTTATATCAAAAAAAATAATCTCAATATACCGACCACATTTACGACACACGCAACTGTGTTAGGAAGAACTCTAGCCGGAAATGGACAAGAGCTGTATTCTATTTTAGACAAAATCAATCCTGAAGAAGAAGCTAGAAAATTTGGCATTATAGCCAAATATAGCCTTGAGAAAGCCAGTGCAAACGCTGCTGATGTTTTTACGACTGTTAGTCAGGTGACAGCGATGGAAGCGAAAAGTTTTCTCAAAAGAGAAGTAGATGTTGTGTTGCCGAATGGATTGGATATGATGGAATTTCCTAGTTTTGAAGAACTGACTCAAAAGCATAATCTCTATCGTAACCGTTTGCGCGAATTCGCTCTTCACTATTTCTTCCCCTATTACTCATTCGACCTTCGGGAAAGCCTTTTCTTTTTCACTGCGAGTCGCTATGAATTCCACAATAAAGGTATCGACATTTTCATCGAATCACTAGGGAGACTCAATGAAAAGATGAAAAAAGAGAAACACAAGAAGACGATTGTAACTTTTTTCTTTGTGCCAGCGGGAGTCGGAGACATAAGACCAGAAATTGTGCATTCAAGAGAAACTTTTCGTGATATTAAAGAATCTCTAAAAGAAGAGGAAAATGATATACAGGAAAATATATTATATGCTTTGACGTCAGAAAAAACTTTGACCGAGAAAGCGATTTTCAAAGAAGATTTTTTGCGCAATATGGAAAGAAAACTTTTGCGACTCAAGACTTCTGTTGGAAAACCGGCACCACTTTCCACTCACTATCTGCCAGATGAAAATAATGACCCTATAATTAATGCATTCAAACAAGCAGGACTTCAAAATAGAGAAGAGGATAAAGTGAAAGTCATTTTCTATCCGATCTATCTTTCTGGTGCCGATGGGCTAGGGGATTTGGATTATTATCAGACTATACAGTCCTCACATCTTGGAGTTTTTCCTTCATATTATGAACCATGGGGCTACACACCATTGGAAGCTGCAGCTTTGGGTGTGCCTGCCATAACCAGTAATCTTTCTGGATTTGGAAAATATTTTTATGACGTTTTGAACAGAGACAAAGTTCCAGGAATTCGCGTTTTGGATATGGAAAACAATGACCGCGAACAAGTCGTCAAGGCGCTTACCAAAAGCCTTAATCGTTTCACAAATTTTGACCGCAAAGAAAGAATAGACAACAAAATCCGTGCCCGCAAAATTGCCTTTATGGCCGATTGGGAAAACTTCGCTTCACATTATATTGAGGCAGAAAATTTGTCCGTGGAAAGAAAAAATAAATAATAGTATTTGCTTAAATCTATGATAGAACTCAGAAAAGATTACGTTTTGGATCGCTGGAGCTATATCGCTCTTGGCAGAAGCAAGCGACCACAAGAAACTAAAACAGAAAACGCTGATGTTACCACAGACAGCACGTGCTATTTTTGTCCTGGTAATGAAAATCTTACTCCGCCAGAAATTGGCAGAATTGCCGATGGTGAAAAATGGAAAGTGCGCTGGTTTGCAAACAAATTCCCCGCAGTTGAACCAGAACTTGAGAAAAATATTGAATATGAAAAAGACTTTTTTATAAAAAACGAAGGCTTTGGTTTTCACGAGGTAATTGCCGAAACGCCCGATCATAGCAAGCAGCTCGCACAGCTTTCAAAGGAGGAACTTTGCAATGTTTTTACTGCTTATGTTAGTCGTATAGATGAGTTGAGTTCGCGCGAAGGAGTTAAATATGTACAGATATTCAAGAATAATGGTGTCGAGGGCGGATGCTCGATAGCGCATTCCCACAGCCAGATTATTGCCGGAAATATTGTGCCTCGTTATGTTCAAGAAAAAATCGCCGCTGTGAAAAAATATAATACATGCCCCTATTGTGAAATAATAAAGAAGGAGGAAAAGAGCGAGAGATTTATCTGCGACAATGAGGATTTCATTGCCTTCACTTCTTTTGCGCCACGCTTTAATTTTGAAGCGATGATTTTCCCCAAAAAACATTATCGAAACATTACAGAACTTTCCGAAACAGAAATCGAATCCTTGTCAGAAGTTTTTCAAAAAGTTTTGTCAAAATTGGGAAAATTAAAAATTCCTTACAATTTTTATCTGCATTATTCTCCAGAAGGAGAAGACTTGCATTTTCATTTTGAAATTACCCCCAGATTCAATACGTGGGCTGGATTTGAACTTGCTACCGAATCTTTTGTCATTACAACTTCTCCAGAAGAGGCCGCCTCTTTTTACAGAGAATAATATTTTTATTTTTAAAAACAAAAATGAGAATTATCAATCAATATAAAAATACAAAGATAGGAAAAGAAACAGAGGCTCCCGTGAGCCTGATTCTAGGAAATGACTTGGGAAACTATTTTTATCTGCCGAGTGAAGAGACGCGTTATCAAGGGTTTTATTTTGTTGATGATAATAACTATGAAAAAAGACCAAACCCCTACAAAATTATTGACGAAATAAAAATTCTAGGAAGAAACGAAATCGTGGAAATGAAAAATAATTTCTTCAAGGCAGGAAGAGAGAGTAAAGACGGAATTGTCGAAGATTATTTTATACCAGATGGACGCAATGCCTTGTGCCTGAAAACAAGTAAACAGGTGCAAGCGGAGATTACCTTGGATATAAAACACCCCTATGATTCCAGACAGATGGGGAGGCTTTACGAGGTAAGTATTCAGGGGGATTTTTTGATTGTTAAATATACTAAGAGTCGCGATTGGAGCGAGGATGATTTGGGGGATAAAAAAGAATTTAGTTTGTTCCTGGCAGTTAAGACCGATAAGGATAGTTTTGAGAAAATCGAAGAATTTTTTTCTAAATATTATCCAAAAGATCATAAACGTAATTCTTATCCTTGGGACAGATATGTGTTTCGCGCTTTTAATATGAAATGCAAAAAGGCGGTCTTCGCTGTAGCTAAGACAAAAAAAGAGGCATTGGCGGAGGCGGAGGACATTTTTTCAAACTTTGACAAGCTCTATAAAAAAACTCGTGACGAGCACAGTAATTTGAAAATTCCCGAAATAACAGATACGGAGATTAAGATGGCATATCTTTGCGCGCAAAATTCCATAAGAACACTTATGGTGAAAAATAAAAATACGGGCGCTTATGCCGGCATTCCTTGGTTTTTTCAATTCTGGCACCGCGATGAAGCATTGTCGCTTTCACAAATATACCAACTCGACAAAAAGATTGGGGAGAAAATCATAACGACTCAACTGGATAACGTCCTTGAAAACGACTATTTTTATAAACAGCGTTTTCCCGAGAGTGCCCAAGAGTTACAAAGCGCTGACGCTATTGGTATTTTGGCAAGAGAATGCCATGAACTTTTTAGTAAAAATCATATCAACAAGTCTCTTCGCGGCGATATAGTGGAAAAATTTGAAAAAATCGTTCACAAACTTCTTCAAGAAAGAACACAAGAATGCTTGGCCATAAATTATCCTCAGGAAACATGGATGGACACTATCGACCGCGACGGGTTACGAATCGAGATACAGGCTGGCAGATTGGCGCTTTATAAATTTCTTTTCCTCGAAACCGACAACGATCAATATAAATTTCTCCTTGAAGATTTAGAGAGAGAAGTTATGAAAAAATTCTATCGAGACGGAATGCTTTTGGACGCGCCGGAAGACGGCACTGTGAGACCGAACGTATTCTTGGCATATTATCTTTATCCCGAACTTATGCTTCAAGAAAAATGGGAAAAGTGTTTCGACAAAATCTTGCCTGAACTATATCTCAAATGGGGCGGCATTGCCTCGCTTTCGCAAGTCGATAGCAGATTTGTCCCCAGAGACAGCGGCGAAAACAGCCCAAGTTACCACAACGGCAATAGTTGGTATTTTATGAATAATCTAGTAGCGACAGTCTTATATAAAGTTAATCCAGCAAAATACTCTGAATATATCAACGAAATTATGGACGCCAGCACTAACGACATTCTTTGCTCCGGCGCCATCGGACATCACGGCGAAATCAGTTCCGCTGAAAGACAAGAATCCCTCGGCTGCGAAGCCCAACTCTGGAGCAGTGCAATGTATTTGAATTTTTTCGATGTGGCGATGGAGGAATAATTTATATGTTTCAAAAAACAGACTCGCCATGAGTCTGTTTTTATTTTTCTTGCTACTTGCCAAATTTTTTCTCATATTCCTTGAGCAGATTTCCTTGTTCTTTGCATGACATCCTTAAAGCTTTCTTGATTACGGTTTTTTGTTCGCCCGAAGAGAGATTAAAAAAGTCTGTATGTTTTTTATCAGGTTTTTTGCCAATTAATGTGGTTATTCTTTTAATCATAATTTTGAATTTAGTGAATTTTTAGTATACTTCTCTTTTATGTAATTGTCAATATTGTCGATATTAATCCGAACGCTTTCTTTATTGTTATTGATGTCGGTTTTTTTTATTAAAAAGACTACTACTTTTTCTTTAAATTCTGACTTAAGTTTATTGACATTTTCTTTGGCTGCGAAAAAAGCGTTTATGAATGCTTCTTTGGGAATATGTCTGCCTTCAAGTTTCTCTCTCTTTTTTGTGAACCCCCAGGCTATCAGTGGATCTTGGTATAAATAAAAGATAACCACAAAGCGTTTTTTATCTATAGATCTTTTTATGTTACTAAATGCTTTATCATAGTTTTGCAAAGTACCGTCGACGATTACATTCTGATTATTGTGTAGTGCGTTGTCATATAATTTTTCAACCCCCAGGGATGCAGCGCCTTGGATTATATCCGAGTTTTTGCCTGTATATTGAGGAATTAAACCCTTGATTTCATCTGCGTCTATTCTGACTGCGTAAAGAGGATTTTCGACTGAATCGATCAATCCCCTAGAAAATTCAGTTTTTCCAGCACCAGGTGAACCAGCCATAAATATAGAAAAAGGATTTTTGCGTGGTGGGTAGAGTTTCGGGTCCGCAAATGTTTCAATTAAAAGTTTTTCATTCTTTTTTATAAATTCTTTGGCATCGATGGCGATGGCATCTTTTTGTTGATCGCTTAGAGTGTTCATATCTATATGATTTGGGAAATATTGGTTACGAAGCACATGTCGTGTATATGATTATGGTAACATAAAATGAGGTAAAAAAACAGACCCCGAAAGGTCTGTTTTTTCTGTTAGTACCGAAGGAGGGAATCGAACCCTCATGAGTTGCCCCACACGATTTTGAGTCGTGCGCGTCTACCAATTCCGCCACTTCGGCTTAGCCCTCAAGAACGTTATCAGTATAACAGATGCAAAAAATATTTCAAGAGGTGCAAGCTTGTAAGAATAAAAGTGTTTTTTTATTTTAAAATTAAACGACAGAGCCTTATACTTCATAGATTCGAGCTTTGCATCCTTGACACTCCCGGCAAGGACAGGCTATAAATAAATTATATTGAATAAGTTCACCCACATATTGGAATCCGAATAAGCTAAATATATGCGATTAGGATTCAAATATGGACATTGCAAAGGTTTTTCTAAATTGTATAATTATGGGTTAAAACATTACCCTAATCA
>Ga0265294_10001013_pt1 | contig 38183 bp, 28 predicted proteins | sample MunlanPumphouse3_FD_192504 | JGI IMG/M metagenome (GOLD analysis project Ga0265294, IMG submission 192504) | Groundwater microbial communities from a municipal landfill in Southern Ontario, Canada - Pumphouse #3 | ecosystem: Environmental > Aquatic > Deep subsurface > Groundwater | place... | reverse complement strand
ACAGCCGGTCATACTCTTCCAGGCCAGTATTATAGATTCCGCTAATGATAAATGGCCTCATTCTCAGGGGTTCCTGAACGAAGTAAGTGGGGAGTTTCATTCCAGGCTCAAGCCGGAGGAGGTTGGCTAGTGATTGTGAGACCAGCACATCGAGGGAGTCGGGCTGATCCAGTCGAGGTAGTCTGCCGGCCACCAAGTTGGAAGCGTAGAACTCTAAACTAGCCAGATCTTCAACGCCTTTGAGGACAATACCTTGTAGCTCTTTCCCTGACTTGATGATACCCGGTTTAGTAGAGAAGGCATGGATATTGATGACTTCATTCAACTGGGCGATTTTCCCGACAAGCTCATCGGAGCGGAAGATGGGTTCTGTCTCGTACGAGTTATTCGTATCCAGGTTACTGATCTGGATATGGGAGCCAAAACCGGAAAGTTTTTCCTTGATTTCCCGCTTAAAGCCAGTGAGTACCGAAATGGCGATAATCATCACTGACAGGCTAAGTGCGATGGCAGCGACGGAGATGTTGACCAGAGCCTGTGCGCCACTTTTCCCACCTGATTTGGAGGAGATGATTCTTTTTGCGATGAAAATTTCGAAATTCACAGGCGAAACCTGATTTGGAACAAATGTACCAATTATGAAGCGAAGTTATCTGGGTTCTTTTTTGATCTTGGTCAGTTTATTACTGATTCAAGGATTATTCTTGCAAGAGGTTATGGCACAAGCGTTTCCGTTCCTTAAAAGTGGCAAGGTTATTTGTGGAGCAGAGCGAACGAAGGATTATTTCCCAAAGATTGAGGGTTTACGTGTTGGTGTGGTGGCCAATCCGGGGTCGAGGGTTGGGTTTGTTCATCTGGTTGACACGTTGTTGGCATCGGGGATTGATGTGTGCAAGGTTTTTGCTCCGGAGCATGGTTTCCGTGGGGAGGCGGAAGCTGGCGAGCTGATTCGTGGGGGCAAAGATGAAAAAACAGGATTGCCGGTGATATCCTTGTATGGCAATCATCGCAAGCCTACACCTGAAGATTTAGCAGGACTGGATTTGGTTCTTTTTGATCTCCAGGATGTTGGGGTTCGTTTCTACACGTACATTTCAACCTTGCATTATGTGATGGAAGCTTGTGCCGACGAGGGAATTCCGTTGATGGTGACTGATCGTCCCAATCCGAATGGTTTTTATATAGATGGTCCGGTGTTGGATTCGGCATTTTCTTCTTTTGTAGGGATGCATTCAGTTCCGGTAGTTTATGGGATGACTATTGGGGAGTATGCTCAGATGATCAATGGGGAGGGGTGGTTGCCGGATAGCCTGATCTGTCGGCTGACGGTAGTGCCCTGTTTGGGTTACGATCATGAGACGGAGTATGTAGTACCGGTGAAGCCATCACCAAACTTGCCTAACCAGACGTCAATTTATTTATATCCATCGCTCTGTCTTTTCGAGGGAACGACTGTCAGCTTGGGACGAGGTACTCCGTTTCCGTTTCAGGTTTATGGTCATCCTGCGCTTAGCGGATCTTTCAGCTTCACTCCGGAATCTATTCCAGGTGTTAGTGTTAATCCTCCACATTTAGATAAGGAGTGTTTTGGGCAAGATTTGCGGGTTCTCGGGCTTGAGCGGTTACAAGAACAGAAAGGGCTTGTATTGGATTGGTTAATTGATAGTTACGAAAATCTGAAGGGTCAATCAGATTTTTTCATCAGTTATTTTAACACCTTAGCCGGAACCGACAGGCTCCAGGATCAGATTATCCGGGGTCTGTCGGTTTCGGAGATAAGGAAGAGCTGGCAACCCGAACTAGATGAGTTCAGGGAGATTCGTAAGAAATACCTGTTGTATCCTGATTTTCGCTAAACAGAGGTGGTAGCTATTGACTATTTCCGCCCGGGATAGACTGATAGGGCAATACGCAGGCACTCCAAAGCATTTTTAAGATCTTCGAGTTTCAGGACATAAGCGATCCTGACCTCATCTTTTCCGAGGCCGGGGGTAGCGTAGAATCCGGAAGCCGGGGCCAGCATCACGGTTTGATTTTCGTGCGAAAAATCGGTGAGCAGCCATTTGGCGAACTTTTCGGTATCGTCGACCGGGAGTCTGACTGTTGTATAGAAGGCGCCTTTAGGTTTTGGGCAGAGGACTCCGGGGATTGAGTTCAGGCCATCGACCAGGAAGTTACGGCGTGCGATATATTCGGTAACCACTTCATCGAAATAGGTTGCCGGGGTTTCGAGAGCGGCTTCGGCAGCGATTTGACCAAGACCTGGAGGGCTGAGTCGAGCTTGGGCGAATTTCATGGCCGAGGTCATCAGTTCTTGGTTGCGTGACACGATTGCTCCAATGCGGATACCGCAGGCGCTAAACCGTTTCGAAACTGAGTCGAATAGAACAGTGTGATTTTCAAGTCCTTCGAGGCTTAGGACTGAATGGTGTGTGGCGCCATCATAGCAGAATTCACGGTAAACCTCATCAGAAAAGAGGTAAAGGTTATGTTTCAGCACGATGGTACGCAGTTTTTCAAGCTCTTCTTTAGAATAGAGGTATCCGGTCGGATTGTTCGGGTTGCAAATCAGGATCCCTTTTGTCCGGGGAGTTATAAGTTTTTCGAAGGCTTCGATTGGAGGGAGTGCAAATCCGTCTTCGATACGGGAAGTTACCGGAACTACTTTGATTCCAGCTGCTACCGCAAAGCCGTTGTAATTGGCATAGAAAGGCTCTGGAATGATGAGTTCATCACCTGGGTCCATGGTGGACATCAGGGTGAAGAGGATAGCTTCGGAACCACCTGTGGTGACAATGATCTGAGAATAATCTACATTAATACCAAATCCTTGGTAAAAAGAGGCCAATTTACGTCGGTATGATTCATAACCGGCTGAATGGGAGTACTCCAGGACTGTTTTATCCAGATTTCGGATGGCATCGATGGCCACTTGGGGAGTCCGGATATCGGGCTGACCAATGTTTAGATGATAAACCTTCCTTCCTTCCTTTTTGGCTGCTTCCGAGAAGGGAACCAGTTTTCGGATGGGTGAAGGGGGCATTTCAATCCCCCGTTTACTAAGAATAGGCATAATGAGTGTTTTAAGTTTTTATTTAATCCGGACAGCCTGCCCCTCTTTTGTATTCTTCGTAGCAGCAGCTTTGCCGGTTTCTGTCAAGCCAGTTTTGTAAAGCTCTTTTTTCTTCTGTTTGGCTGGTGGAAGGCCTGAGTCAGAGCCTGATGATCCTGTTTTCCCAGTGCTTGCCCCGACCTGGATAGGGTGATCCGTGTTGTTGGTTACGTTTTGACCTTTTTTGCCGCCGGGTCTTGGGCCAACCTTACCTAGAACACTGATACGGATTGGCGAATTATTAGCGTTGGAATACACAACGATGGTTTTATTGAACGTCCCGGGCAGTTTGGTGTTATAAACTACTTTGATAGTACCCTGTTCACCTGGCTCAATCGGCTCTTTGGGCCATGTTGGCACCGTGCAGCCGCAGGTGGAGGTGACATTGGTGATCACTAAAGGTTTGGATCCCTCGTTTGTGAAAACAAAATCAACAGATCCGTCTGCGTCATACACAATGGATCCAAAATCATGTTTTGTTTCACCGTTTACGGTTTTTTCGAACACCATTTCATCCTTCTCTTTCTTCGCCTGAGCGAAGATATTCCCGGCTATCAGGATCATTCCCAGGGTTATCAGAAGTATCCTATTCATAATCAAAAAGTTTATTTTAAAACAATCTGCAAAATTACAACAAACACAAGAATAACGCCAGCTTTAAATGATTATTTTATCGGGGATTGTTGCTACTTTTACGTCAATTTTCGTCAGTTAGGCGGTAATTTATAATTTATTTTAAATGAGTACCTTAGAAATCCCTACCAAATATGATCCTTCCAAAACGGAGGATAAATGGTATGCCTACTGGATGGAGCATGAATTTTTTCGCTCGGTTCCTGATGAGCGGGAGCCTTACACCATTGTGATTCCGCCTCCCAATGTGACGGGGGTATTACATATGGGGCATATGTTGAATAACACCATTCAGGATATTTTGGTCAGGAGGGCTCGCATGAAGGGGAAGAATGCCTGTTGGCTGCCGGGGACTGATCATGCTTCCATTGCAACGGAGGCGAGGGTAGTGGCTAAGCTCAGGGAGCAGGGGATTAAAAAATCCGACCTTTCGAGGGAGGAGTTTATGGAGCACGCCTGGGAATGGACGCACAAGCACGGTGGGATCATTCTGGAGCAGCTGAAAAAGCTAGGGGCATCGTGTGATTGGGACCGGACCTGTTTCACGATGGATCCAGCTCTATCGGAGAGTGTGATCGCGGTGTTTGTCGATTTGTATCGCAGTGGTTATATCTACCGGGGGATCAGGATGGTAAACTGGGATCCCCAAGCCAAAACAGCCATCTCTGATGAGGAGGTGAACTATAAAGAAGTTAATTCGAAGCTCTATTATGTCAGATATTCGATTGTTGGTCGGGAGGGTGACTATGTAACCATTGCCACTACCAGGCCAGAGACTATTCTGGGAGATACTGCTGTCTGTGTTAATCCTGCTGATCCTCGATATGAGCATTTGAAGGGATGCCATGTTGTTGTGCCCATGGTTAACCGTGAGGTTCCTGTGATTTTTGATCCTTACGTAGATATGGAATTTGGTACCGGAGCTTTGAAAATCACTCCGGCTCATGATGAGAATGATTACCGCATTGGCCTTGACCACCAGTTGGAGATCATTGATATTTTTAATGATGACGGCACGTTGAGTGAAAAAGCCGGCCTTTTTATCGGGATTGACCGATTCAAAGCACGGAAACTGGCGGTTGAGTTGCTGGAGAAGGAAGGTTTCCTTGTGAAGGTAGAGGATTATCGTAATAAGGTTGGTTATTCGGAACGTACCGATGCGGTGATCGAGCCGAAATTATCGCGCCAGTGGTTTATGCGGATGCAAGAGCTGGCCGGCCCGGCCCTTGATTGTGTCATGAATGATGACGTTCAGCTCATCCCCGCCAAGTTTAAAAATACTTACCGTCATTGGATGGAGAACATCAAAGACTGGTGCATTTCGCGTCAGCTATGGTGGGGCCACCGGATTCCGGCTTGGTATCTTCCTGATGGACAGGTGGTGGTTTCCTTTAATGAGGAACTGGCTTTGGCAGAAGCCAGAGAAATAACCGGTAATGAAGGATTGCTCCTTGACGATCTCACGCAGGATGAGGATGTGCTTGATACCTGGTTTTCCTCCTGGTTATGGCCAATTTCGGTCTTTGATGGAATCCGGAATCCCGATAATCCCGATATCAAGTATTATTATCCTACCAATGATCTGATCACTGCTCCGGAGATTCTGTTCTTCTGGGTTGCCCGGATGATCATTGCGGGGCACGAATTTATGGGAGAGAAGCCGTTCCGTAATGTTTACCTTACTGGGATTGTTCGAGATGGTCAGCGCCGGAAGATGTCGAAATCGCTCGGGAACTCTCCTGAACCGCTTGAGCTGATAGCCAAATACGGAGCGGATGGAGTCAGGGTAGGGATGCTGCTCTGTTCACCCGCAGGGAATGATCTCTTGTTTGACAACTCCCTCACTGAGCAGGGGCGGAATTTTGGCAATAAGATCTGGAACGCCTTCAGGCTGGTGTCGGGGTGGAGAGTGGATCCAAAACGGGAGCAGCCCGAAACCTCAAAACTGGCTGCAAGCCTGTTTTCTGCCCGATTAAATCAGGACATATCGATTCTTGAGGATCATTTCGGGAAATATCGCTTGTCTGATGCTTTGATGACCGTTTACAAGCTCTTCTGGGATGATTTTTCGTCCTGGTATCTTGAAATGATCAAGCCAGGCTTTGGGGAGCCAGTTGATCCGATTACCATGGCCGAAGCAAAGAGTTTTTTCGAGAAAATGATGCTCCTGCTACATCCATTTATGCCGTTCATCACTGAGGAAATATGGCAACATATCGGAGAACGCAAACCCGGTGACTCGATCATGATAGCGCAACTTCCTGATCCAAAGCCGGTTGATGAAGCATGGATTGTCCGTTACGACCAATTGAAAGAGGTGGCCGTATTCATCCGGTCGGTCAGAGCCGAGAAAAACATCTCCCCCAAAACAAGCCTTTCTCTTCATGTGGTTGCCCATCAAACCACTTATGACCCAACCCTAGATCCATTATTAATTAAGTTACTAAATATTAATAAGATAGCTATCAACGGCACGCAGCCTGAGGGGTGTTCTAGTCAGATTATCCGGTCGATCGAGTACTTTGTACCATTTGATCAGCCGGTGGATGTAGAAGAAGAGCTTGCCAGAATCAGGAAGGAGATTGACTACACCCGTGGATTTTTACAATCGGTAGAAAAAAAGCTGGCCAATGACCGATTTTTAAGTCATGCTTCTCCGCAAGTGGTTGATCTTGAGAAAAAGAAGTGGGCTGATGCCAACGCCAAACTGACGGCATTGACCGATACCCTGGAGCGGTTGTTAGGTGCTGAAGAGAGGTAGCTTGATTGAAGACTGAATGGTTAATTAAAAAAGATTGAAATGGATAATCCTTATTCTTACAGTTCGAACCCCTTAGAGCGTTATTTGGGGAAACCAGCGTCTGACTTTACGCGTCAGGACTTGCTCCGGTTTATTTCCGGCAATGAGATCAAGATGATGAACTTCCGTTATGTTGCAGAAGACGGGAAGCTCAAGGTGCTGAATTTTGTTTTGCACAGCCTGGAGTATGCTGATGCCGTGCTCTCCAGTGGTGAACGTGTTGATGGAAGCAGCCTCTTCTCGTACATTGAGGCCGGATCAAGTGATTTATATGTGGTTCCCCGTTATTCAACCGCCTTTTTAAATCCCTTCCAGGAGCGCCCGACGCTTGATCTTCTCTGCTCATTTTATACCAGTGAAGGTAAACCGCTGGAGACCGCACCGGAGTATATATTACGCAAAGCCAACCGACTTTTTACCGAGCGTACCGGCTATAAGTTCAAGGCGATGGGCGAACTGGAATATTATGTTCAGGGTGAAAAGAAAGAGATGTACACTGCTGAAGATCAAAAGGGTTACCACTTAAGTACCCCTTTCAGTAATTATGAGTTCGTCCGTTTGGAGGCGATGGAGTTGATAGCCCGGTGTGGTGGAAAGATTAAATACAGCCATAGTGAAGTAGGCAATTTCAGCACGGATGCAGAAAGTTTTGAGCAGCATGAAATTGAATTCCTGCCAGTCGATCCCGAAAGTGCTGTTGATCAGCTTATTTTAGGTAAATGGATTTTGCGGGAATTGGGCAACAAGTACCGGGTTAATGTCAGCTTTGCTCCAAAAATCACAGTGGGTAAGGCAGGTTCCGGGTTGCATGTCCATATGTACCTCGAAAAGGATGGTCGCAATGCGATGATTGAGAATAACAAGCTGAGTGATGTAGCCAAAAAACTCATTGCTGGTATGATGGAACTGGCGGCTCCGCTAACTGCTTTCGGGAACACTATCCCTACCTCTTACCTGAGACTGGTTCCTCATCAGGAAGCTCCTACCAATATTTGTTGGGGTGATCGCAACCGTTCTGTCTTAGTCAGAGTGCCTTTGGGTTGGCTGAGTGATAACGATATGGCACGAGATGCCAATCCTCAGGAGCCTCAAACTTCGGATAAAGTTGGCGGGAAGCAGACTGTTGAATTGAGAAGCCCGGACGGATCGGCCGATTTGTATCATCTGTTAGCCGGGATGTTGGTTGCAGCCCTGCATGGCCTTGAAAGGCCAGACGCGCTGGAACTAGCTGACAGACTGTATGTTGGCGTGAATATCTTTAAGCCCGAAAACAAAGCCAAATTGGATAGCTTGGACAAATTGCCTGAGAGCTGTGCCGCTTCGGCTGATGTTTTGGAAAAGCACCGGGAGGCGTTTGAGCGTGACGGGGTTTTCCCGCCAAGTACCATCGACAGTTTCATCCGAAAGCTCCGTTCGTATGATGATCGTGATCTGAGTGAACGGATATACGGGAAGACGGATGAGATCAGGAAACTGGTTTACCGCTACTTACATCACATGTAAGTGTTTCCGGACAAGATGTTATGGCTGTTCCAGGTGCTGTTGTCGGGCATTATGAATACTGGCGTTGATCTCAAAGCCAATCAACAGAACAAGCGAATTCACAAATAGCCAGATCAGAAAGCCGATCAGGGTTCCGATTGACCCGTAGAACTTGTTGTATTGCCCAAAATTATTGATGTAAGCTGAGAATCCCACGGAGGTGAGTATGATGAATAGGGAGGCAAAGGTACTGCCTGCTGAGATGAAGCGAAAGATGTGCCGCTTGGCGGGGGCAAGGTAGTATAGAAAAGATATGCTGAAAAAGGTGAATGTGAGGATGATCAGCCATTTCCCATTCATCAGTATGGCGATGAGTAGTGGGTTTGTTAGAATCTCCTTGGACTTAAGGAAGTTGATAACCATCCCAGAAAAGATGACCAGAGCAATTGCGATGGAGATCAGCACGCAAAATAGCAGCACCAGAATGATTGAGATTAGTTGCCGGTTTATCCAGGATCGGTTGTCAAAGTTATGATAGCTGGCGTTGAAGCTGTTGATTAGAGCCGCAATTCCACCTGATGCGAAGAAAAAGGCCAGGATAAAACCAAAAGAGAGCAAATCATTTCTCTTCTTCATGATGATCTCCCGCACCGTATCCTGGATAGCCAGAAAGACGTTTTCCGGAACCAGATCATGAATAACTTTGAACAGCTCCTCCTGAAAATTCTCAATCGGAATATATGGAATTAGGGTAAAGAGGACGATGATCGCGGGGAAAACAGCCAGAAAAAAGCTGTATGCTACGGCAGAGGCCCGTATATTCAGGGTCCCGTTTTTAATCCCGTTAATAAAAAAGCTTGCAACCTCAGCCAGGGTCAAACCGTCAAATCCGGGTAGCTTAGTTCGACCAATCCACAAGGTGGCTTCAATGATTGACTGCCATACTTTTTTTAACCAGGCCATTATGGTGATCATTCTGCTTTTAGACTCATGTCCAGGCTTTTAACCTGGTGGGTTAATGCTCCGATGGAAATATAATTGACCCCGGTTAAGGCATAATCCCGAATGTTTTTCAAGGTGATCCCTCCTGAGGATTCAGTTTCCACTCTTCCATCAATAATCTCCACCGCCTGCCGCGTCTGTTCCGGCGTGAAGTTGTCGAGGAGAATCCGATGTACCTGCCCAGTGGTTAGAATCTGCCCGACCTCCTCCAGGTTTCTGGCCTCTACTTCAATCATTAAGTTTAATTGTTTGGATTTCAGATAATTAGTGGTCCTTTCAATGGCTTGGGGGATTCCGCCGGCAAAATCAATATGATTATCCTTGATGAGGATCATGTCATACAGGCCATGGCGATGGTTAAGACCTCCGCCGATCCTGACCGCCTCTTTTTCGAACAGACGAAAATTCGGGGTGGTTTTCCGGGTATCCAGAATCCGGGCTTCCGTGCCTTTGATCTGATCAACATATTCTGCTGTACGGGTGGCAATACCACTCATCCGTTGCAGAATATTCAGCACAAGTCGTTCGGTTTGCAGAATACTTCTCTGGCTGCCAGTTACCCGGAGTGCTTGATCGCCAACCTGAATGTGGCTGCCATCCGGAATCATTACCTTCACGGCGAGTGTTGGATCGAATAGGTGAAATACCCTCTCGGCCATCCGAATGCCTGCCAGGATTCCTGCCTGTTTGATCAGCAAAACCGCTGATCCGCTTGCTTCTTCGGGAATACAGGCCAGAGTAGTGTGGTCTCCTTCCCGGATATCCTCAATCAGGGCTGCCTGGATAAAATCATCTACGTGGTAAGATTTCATACGTGTTATTTCAATCAAATGTATAAAGAAATAAATATTGGCGCGGAAATTGTAACTTAAAACTCGCTCTTCCAACTCTTGTCGTCGATGATCCAAAACCAGAATTTGAGCCTTCGCGACCTATTCAAAGCGTTGCGGTTTCTCTGGGTAGCTATAGTTTTCATGGCTGTGGCTCTTGCTCTTGAGCCAATTGCCCATAAGAAAAACCAGGTCAGGATAAGTCCCGAAAAAACTGAAAGAGATCTTCACCGGAAGATTGACCGGTTAGACAAACGTATGCTGGAGATCCGGCAACTGGTTGAGGAGGTTGGATGGCCTGGCACCCTGGAAAAAGATGAGGATTTCATCGACCGGATTGTGCTGGCTGATGATGGCCTGGCTTTTTTTCTGCTACAGAATGACTCTCTCGTGTTTTGGTCGGACCATTCCCAAGTGGTTAATGCGCCCGACTTGATCCGTATCAATTCAGGGCAGGTCTATCATTTACCGAATTCCTGCGTTTTTACCCGGGTTGAGCTTTTTGGCCATCATCGGCTGGTAGGTTTTGTCTTCCTAAAAAAGTTCTTCCCTTATAATAACCAGTTTGTCAGCGATGCCTTTCTTATCGGGAAAAGGATCCCATCCACCTGGGAGATTAGTTTGCCGCCGATTCCGGGTTCTATCAGGATCAATGATCCGGATGGGAAGTACCTGTTCTCCATTGTACAGGTTGAACCAGTTGAGGCCAGGGGTGTTTTACACTGGATTGTCCTAAGTCTGTATGTGCTTGTGTTTCTGGCACTTTTACTCTTGTTGCGCGATCTGTTGATGCTGGGATACCGGTTGAAAGAAGTTAATTGGTGGTTGCTCGCCCTCTTGGGAGATTTATTCCTCCTCCGGCTGATTCCGGGCTATTTTCGTGTGCCAAGGTGCCTGTTCGAACTCGACTTGTTTACTCCCTTCCAAAATGGTCTGTTCTTCTTAGAATCACGCGGTGATGTGCTTTTTACGGTTGTACTAATCCTGTTTTTTGCCTACTGGTTCTTCAAACTTTTTCGTCTTTTCCCACGATCAGGCGGGGGAATAGCTCAACAACAACAACCTCGCACTATCCAAAGCCTGGCGATGATTGGATGGTTCATTTCCATTCTGTTGTTTTTCTTCTCGGATTGGCTGGTGAGGTATATTAATGACCAACGACCAGACCTGCTTGAGATTCATCGGGTTTTATCCGTGGAGATTGGTGAAGTGCTGGATATCTTTTTAGTTATCGCTGCTCAGGCTGCTTCTCTTCTGGTTCTTTATGCTGTTGTTGACCGAATTAGGGAGCGTTTGAATTTCAGGCAGGCTCTTCTTGGTTTTATCCTGATGGTGGCACTCCTGTTCGGATTATCACGGTCGCTCGGGTTTCCGGTCGGGGTTGAGACACTAATCTTTCTGATCCTCGCCGGAATGGTGATTTTGTGTTTCCGGTATGTGTCGGCTCGAAAGCTCTCGCATGCCTTTATCATCACTCTTCTTGTTCTGATGTCAGCCTATCAGGTTATTCGGATCGACCAGGCAAACCGGGTACAGAGTGTTATTTTACAGGAGCGTATTGTTGAAGAGTTGTCAAATGAGCGAGATCCGATTGCTGAAATGCTTCTGAATCAATACGAGCCGGAGATTCGTACAGATTCAGTGTTGCGCGAAATGGTGATTGATCCCGAAGTTCCGCAAATGGAGATCGCTTCCTATCTGAAATCAAAATATTTTGGGCTCTATTGGAACCGATATGAAATTCAACCGTTGATCTGTGATCAGGGTAGCCAGGTCCTGATTCAGCCCGACTTGATCCTGGTGCCCTGTCTGGAACACTTTATTACCCAGGTGAAGGGTCGATTTGGTATTCCCCTGAATGGTACGGAGGGTTTTTATTTTCTAGACAATTTTGACGGTTTGATTGATTATCTGGGGCTTTTCCGCTTTTATCAGGAAGATAGTACCTATGCAACCCACTTGATTATCAACATTGATTCGCGTCTTGTAACCCAAGAGCTGGGTTACCCGGAGTTGCTTATTACCGGGCCTATCAGTAGGGATAGTTTGAAGAGCCTCTTTTCGTATGCAAAATATCATCGTGGGTTCCTGCAGTCAACAACTGGTGAGTATAATTACTCCTTTACGAGTGATATGTATCCCAGTCGCCTTGGAGAGAAGGTGTTGTTTCATTCAGACGGGTATGAACATATGATTTATCGTATGGATGAGGAAAATGAGATGATCATCAGTCGGCCGGCTTTCCGATTGATCGATTATCTGATCGCGTTTTCTTATTTGTTTGTCTTTCTGTTTCTCACCTGGCACCTAGCCCGATTAATCTGGGCACTCTTCAACCGCTTCCGGTTTCCGGAGATGGTACTGAAGCAGCGGATCCAATTTTCCATGGTGCTGGTCCTAATCGTTTCATTCCTAGTTATTGGCGGAGGAATGACTTTCTATGTCATTGGCCAGTATAATCATAGTACCCGGAGATTGATCGAGGACAAAACCGGGACACTGCTGACCGATATTCAGTACAAGTTGAATATGCATGATTCACTGAGTCGCGACTGGAGTGATCAGAACTATCGGAGCCTGGATGAACTGTTGATAAAGTTTTCCTATGTTTTTAATACGGACATCAATTTGTTCGCGCCTGATGGAAATTTGTTGGCTTCGTCGAGGCCTGAGATTTTTGAATTCAATCTGGTTGGAGGATGGATGAATCCATTGGCCTTCAATGTAATGCATAATTTGGGTAAGCCCTCTTTCATTCATCAGGAGTCGATTGAAGGTTTGGGATTTCTCTCCTCCTATATTCCGATATTTAATCAAAATGATCGTCTAATTGCCTATTTGAACCTTCCCTATTTCAGTAAGCAGAGTCAGATTCGGAATGAAGTTTCCACGATTGTTGTGGCGATGTTGAACGTATATCTTGTCGTCATACTTTTTGGGATCTCACTGGCTGTTCTTATTGCGAACCAGGTAACCCGACCTCTCAGGTTGCTCAAGGAGAAGCTGGCTGGGCTGAGGTTGGGCAGGCGAAATCAGCCGATCGAGTATCGCCGGTCGGATGAGATAGGGCAATTGGTTAATGAGTACAATCGGATGGTAGCTGAATTGCAGGAGAGTGCGAACAAGCTTGCCCGTTCTGAGCGGGAGATGGCCTGGCGAGAGATGGCCAGGCAGATTGCTCATGAGATCAAGAACCCACTGACACCCATGAAGTTGAGTGTTCAGCATCTGCGGAGGGCTTGGAAAGATGAGGCGCCCAACCTTGGTGACCACATCGACCGGGTGACACGTACATTGATCGATCAGATTGATAATCTGTCAGCAATCGCCATAGAATTCTCCCGTTTTGCCAAGATGCCAGGAGCCAACTTTGAAAAGATCGATCTGGTATCGAAGATCCCGAGCATTATGGCACTGTATGAAGAATCGTGTCAGATTCTTTTTGACCCTGCGAAAGGATTACCTCCGGAGGTTTGGGTGTTGGTTGATAAGGAACAGTTGTTGCAAGTTTTTAATAACCTGATTCGCAATGCTATTCAGGCCGTTCCTGACGGGGCTGAACCAAAAATTACGATAGCTCTGGGTTTAGAGGAGGACCGTGCTATCATCCGGGTTACCGATAATGGGGCGGGCATACCGGAAGAGCTGCAGAGTAAGATGTTTGAGCCGAATTTCACGACAAAAAGTAGCGGGATGGGCCTAGGACTGGCGATTTCGAAACGAATTGTCGAGGGTAGTGGTGGCGAGATATCCTTTGATACAACCCCGGGCCGGGGCACCACTTTTGAGATCAGCCTTCCCCTGTATCGTGAAGAAGAGCCCTCTACCAGGTGATCACTGATGTGGTATCCTGGTTGCTGTAGTTGAACTCCCGGTCAACGATATAATAAACATACCGAAAAGCATTGAAGGGGAGCGGAGACTGATCGCTATAGGGATACTCAATGGTTACTGACAGGTCGGCCAGCAGCGTTTTATTTTGACCTGCCGGGGTGATGTCTGGTATCCGGAATTTTTTCAGGCCATCAGGCTCCGGAACTTCGGTAAAGACATCCTCTTCGAGCTTGAACTCTCTGATAAACAGATTGTAATGATATAGGCTGTCTTGATGAAAAGGTCCGATTGTGTCCTTTTCGGTTAAACCGATATCCCCATTCCCATCAATGATATGGAAGGTCAAGGTCACTCGTTTAACCGGGTTATCCAGTACATCCGTGGAGTCAACGGAGATGAGGGAGGTGAAGGTGATGGATGGTTCGTCGGGATATTCTACTATCCTGCGGCATCCAACCGATACGAGGTGCAGCAGTATCAGGGTGATGAGGAGGGTAGTTACTGGTTTCATAGTGCGTTACTTTTCCCGGAAATAGACCTGAATGGGTACTCCGGTGAAGGTGAATTTTTCCCGTATTTTATTCTCAATAAACCGTTTATACGGTTCCTTAACATATTGGGGCAGGTTGCAGAAAAGTGCGAAAATGGGGGTAGGATTGGGCAACTGGGTAGCGTACTTAATCTTAATAAACTTGCCTTTTACTGCTGGAGGTGGGTAGTCCTGGATGGCTTCCTGAATTACTTCATTTAGCTTGGAGGTTGGGATGCGCCGGATTCGATTTTGATAGACCTCTACTGCTGTTTCGAGACCTTTGAGCACCCTTTGTTTGGTTAGGGCGGACACAAAAAGGATGGGAACATCGGTAAACGGAGCGATTCTTTCCTGGATATCTTTGGTAAATGCGCGGGTGGAGTGATTGTCTTTTTCCAGCAGATCCCATTTGTTCACCAGGATGACGATTCCTTTTCGATTTCGTTGTGCAATTCCGAAAAGATTGATATCCTGTGCTTTAACTCCCTCGGTAGCATCGATCATAATCAGGCAGACATCACTAGCCTCTATTGCTCTGACGGCTCTCATCACAGAGTAAAATTCGATATCTTCAGTGACTTTCCCCTTTTTTCTGACGCCGGCAGTGTCAACCAGGAAAAAATCGAGTCCGAATTTCTGGTATCTGGTGTTGATTGCATCCCGGGTAGTTCCGGCGATGGGAGTTACGATATGTTTCTCTTCGCCAAGCAAGGCGTTAACCAGTGATGATTTGCCGACATTAGGGCGACCAACGATTGTAAATCGCGGAATGTCGGGCTCTTCTACCGGAAGGGAGGCGGGGAAAGACTGAACCACTGCATCAAGTAGATCTCCGGTTCCGCTACCGCTTACAGCTGACACGGAGAAAATTTCGCCCAGTCCAAGGCTGTAGAATTCTGTAGCATCGAGGTTTCTGGCGTTGTTGTCCACTTTGTTCACAACTGCGATAACAGGTTTTTCGACTTTTCTAAGAAGCTTAGCTACGGTCAGATCAAGATCGGTAATGCCTGACTCTACATCCGTCAGGAAGAGGATTGTATCAGCTTCTTCGATGGCCAGCACTACCTGTTTGCGTATTTCAGCTTCGAACATATCCTCCGAGTTCTGGATATATCCTCCGGTATCGATAATCGAAAACTCCTGGCCGTTCCAGAAAACCTTTCCGTAGTGACGGTCACGTGTGACGCCGCTGGATTCATGAACAATGGCCTGCCGCGTCTGTGTCAGGCGGTTAAAAAGGGTGGATTTGCCTACATTAGGCCGTCCGACTATCGCAACAATGTTTCCCATAATTTCAGCTTACTTATCAAATTTCATACCCAAAGCTCTTAAGGCTTTCGGGTTTGTTCCTCCAGTCGCGGGCAACTTTAACGTGCAATTCAAGGAAGACTTTTTTATCAAAGAATATCTCCATCTCTTTACGGGCTTGGGTTCCGACCCGCTTAAGAGCCGAGCCGTTATGACCGATTAGAATACCTTTTTGTGAATCCCGCTCAACATAGATGATCACTCTGATTTTGAGAATTTTTTCCTCTTCCTTGAACTCATCCACAACTGGCTCAACCGAATAAGGGATTTCACGCTCATAATTTTCAAGAATGGCTGCCCGAATGATTTCCGTAACAAAGAATCGCTCTGGTCGGTCGGTTAGCTGATCAGGATCAAAATAGGCGGGAGATTCTGGCAGGAGCTCGAGAATCCGGTTCAGCAAATGGTCGAGGTTAAATTTAAACAGCGCTGAGGAGGGAAATATTTCCGCTCTTGGTATGAGTTGATTCCAGGTAACTATCAGTTTTTCAACAGCTTCCTGATTAGAAATATCGATTTTATTGATGACTAGTAATACCGGAATTTCTGTTTTATTGATGGCAGTGAGGACTTCCATATTTTTATCCGGAGTTTCCATCACATCGGTGACGTACAGTAAGATATCGGCATCGGTGAGGGCAGAGCGCGAGGCTTTCAGCATGGATTCCTGCAGCTTGTAAGCAGGTTTGATAATTCCGGGAGTATCTGAATAGACGATTTGATAATCTTCGCCATTAACAATTCCCAGAATTCGGTGACGGGTGGTTTGGGATTTGGAGGTGATCACTGAAACGCGTTCGCCGACGAGGGCGTTCATCAGAGTTGATTTTCCGACGTTAGGGTTTCCGATGATGTTGACAAATCCAGCTTTCATGATCTCCTAATCCATTTGTTGTTATTCCTGCTTCTTATTTTTTGCTCATCTTAAGCCATCCTACTTCCCTGGTAGTGAGATGTCTCCAGCGTCCTCTTGCCAGATTTTTTTTGGTCAGGCCGGCGAAACTGATCCGGTCGAGTTTGATGATGCCGATATTCAGGGCTTCGAACATTCGTCGGATGATTCTGTTTTTCCCGGAGTGGATTTCAATATGCAGATAGTTTTTGAAACCAGGATTGGGGAAATCAACCGAATCGGCCTTTGTTATTCCATCCTCGAGCTCGATGCCTTCCAGCAATTTTTTCACGGCTTCTTCGCTGACGGGTGTGTCGGTTTTGACCTCATACACTTTTTTAATTTGATAGCGAGGGTGTGTCAGGTGTGCGGCCAATTCGCCATCATTAGTTAAAAGTAGCACGCCGGTTGTGTTCCGGTCGAGCCGGCCAACCGGGAAGATCCGTTCTTTGGTGGCTTTGCGTACCAGGTCCATCACGGTACGGCGGCCTTCCGGATCATCCATGGTGGTGAGGGTATCTTTGGGCTTATTGAGCAGAATATACACTCTCCGCTCATTTTTGATGGTTTTGCCCTTTACTTTTACTGAATCGCCCGGTTTAACCTGAGTGCCAAATTCGGTCACTTTTTTACCGTTTATCTCAACCACGCCTTGGCTGATCAGCTCATCAGCATCGCGCCGGGAGCATATTCCGGATGATGCAATATAGCGGTTCAGTCGAACCGATCCATCCGATTCTCTGATGTTTCTTCCCCGTTTAATCACGCGTACCATGACAACCGATTGAGTTTAATATAATTCTATTGCTGAATTTTGCTGCAAAGGTATCAGGAAAACTCAATACCTTGCGAGTTTATTATGATTACTTATGACACTGATTGCTTCAATTTCCGGAATTCGCGGTACCATTGGCGGCCGGCCGGGCCAAGGATTAACTCCATTTGATATCATTCGTTTTACTTCAGCTTTTGCAACTTGGGCGCTTCATCAAGAGCATCCATCAGTCGAAAAGCCCTCCATGGTTGTGGGCCGGGATGCCAGAATATCCGGGGATATGGTTGAATCCCTTGTTTGTCAGGTGCTTAGATCGATGGGGATTGATGTCTATCGTGCCGGTCTGGCCACCACTCCAACGGTAGAGATTGCAGTTCCGTTGAAGGGAGCTATAGGCGGAATCATTGTCACAGCCAGTCATAACCCGGCTGAATGGAATGCGCTCAAGCTGCTTAATCGAGACGGGGAGTTCATCTCTGCTGAAGAGGGGAATGAGGTGTTATTACTGGCCGGGCAGGATCTGTTCGATTATTCTCCGGTTGATAAGCTAGGCCGGATTCAAGATCAGGATTTTTTAGAGGAACACATTCGCCAGATCATCAGACACCCACTGGTTGATTTGAAAGCCATTAAAAGAGCCGGATTCCGGGTTGTGGTGGATCCTATCAATTCGGTCGGAGCTATCGCGATCCCTGCTTTACTCAAGGCTTTGGGAGTTGAGGATACGAAAGTGATCAATGGAGAGCCTAACGGGCATTTTGCGCATAATCCAGAGCCGTTACCAGAGCATTTGGTAGAGCTTTCCAAAGAAGTAGTCAGGTTCCATGCCCATCTGGGGATCAGTGTTGATCCGGATGTTGACCGGCTGGCGCTTGTGTCAGAGGATGGATCGTTTTTTGGAGAGGAGTATACCTTAGTCGCGGTAGCTGACTATGTGCTGGCTAATGGTAAGGGTGCTGTGGTTTCTAACCTTTCCTCCAGCCGGGCCCTACGGGTTGTGGCAGAACGGCATGGATGCGAGGCTTTTGCTGCTCCTGTTGGAGAGGTCAATGTCGTAGCCGAGATGAAAAAGAGAGATGCAGTCATTGGGGGAGAGGGTAATGGTGGTGTGATTTTTCCCAGCCTCCATTTTGGTCGAGATTCCCTGATCGGTGTAGCTCTGTTTTTGAGCCACCTTGCTCGCAATGGATTGAAAATGACTGAATTGCGTAAAACATATCCAAATTTCTTTATGGCCAAGCACAAAATTGAACTTCCCCGGAAGGTGAAGGTGACAGATGTGTTAAATCATGTGGCCGATCTTTATCGGGACTATCCTCAGAACAGCACTGACGGGCTTAAAGTTGACTTTCCTCATCAGTGGTTTCATCTTCGGAAATCCAACACGGAACCCATCATCCGAATCTATACCGAATCCTCTAGTTCTGAGGCTGCTGAAAAGCTTGCTGGGCTTATCGAGCGGGATATCAAGACCTTTGTTAACAATTGTTAAAATATCCTAATAATCCTTGTAATTTTTCATCAGCCCGGTCTCTTGGATTAAGTTTGTAGACTAATTTTCAAAACACCGCTTAGCAAGAAGTAATATGAAAAGGCGTTGGATTTTTATAGTGATCATAGGTGTGATCCTGGCTGCCATCCTGATATACAGTACTACCCGAAAAGATACTACTGTCATGGTTACTGCCAAAGCAGTTAAAGGGCAGTTTGATGTGATTGTTAGCACGACTGGTGAACTGGCTGCTTTGAACTCGGTGGATATCCGGGGTCCCGAAGGGCTGAGAGAGGCAAGAATTCATAACGTTAAAATTGTTGACCTTATCCCAGAAGGGACAGTCGTCGGGGCAGGTGATTATGTAGCTTCACTCGACAAAACTGATGCTACCAATCAATTGCAGAACATGGAGGATCAGATTGAGAAGGATGAAGCTACCGTGCTTCAGACTCAGCTGGACACGACCATGAGTCTCCGGGATTACCGGAATCAGATTAAAGACTTGGAGTATGCGGTAGAGGAGCGTCAGATTATCCTGGATCAGTCGCAGTATGAGCCTCCGGCAACAATCCGATCGGCCGAGATGAACCTCGATAAGGCCAAGAGGGCTTATGAGCAGGCTGTCTATAATTACGCTCTGAAGAAGGAGCAGGCAGAAGCTTCTATGGTTAAGGCTGAGATCAATCTGAAAAGACAATATCAGCGATATAACGGGCTGATCAATGTCTTGGAAAAGTTTACTGTTTACGCTCCACAATCGGGTATGGTGATCTATAAAAAAGAGTGGGATGGAGCAAAAAGAAAGGTTGGATCACAAATTTCGTTCTGGGATCCTGTGGTAGCCACCCTGCCTGATCTGACGAAGATGATTGCCAAAACTTATGTTAACGAGATTGATATCAGTAAGGTAAATTCTGGGCAGCCAGTCTTGATCGGGGTTGATGCGTTTCCGGGGAGACAATACACTGGATTGGTGACTGAGGTCGCTAACGTTGGGGAGCAGCTCCCCAGTTCGGATGCCAAAGTGTTTGAAGTGATTGTTCTTCTCAATGAGACAGATACCACGTTGAGGCCCTCCATGACGACAGTGACCCAGATCAAAACCAATACTTACAACGATGTCGTTTATGTTCCATTGGAAGCAGTTCATTCATCCGATTCGCTATCCTATGTTTTTCCGGTTGGAAAGAATATCAGACAAATTGTAGACTTAGGTGAAGCGAATGAGAACTATATTGTTGTAAATGAAGGTGTTGATCCTGATGAGGAGTTCTATATGACAATCCCGGAGGATGCCGAAAGCAGGGAATTCAAAGGTTGGGATATTTACGAAAAGGTTAAAGCACGTCGCCTGGAGGAGGAACGGATCAAACGGGAGGAGATGGAGCAGGTTCAACGGGAGCAGGAGGAACGTTTGCGCTTGATGCGTGAGCAGGGAGGTGGCCCCAATGGGATGCAACCCGGAATGATGACACCCGATGCGAACATGAGAATAAGATCGGGAGTCCGGCCATCAGGTGGTGGCCAGGCCCCTTCAATCAGGAATAAATAATTATCCCCGGAGTTAAAATGTTTGGTAAATACCTGCATGACATTATAATAGCCGTTGAGGCTATCTTAGCCAACAAGCTGAAATCGGTGTTGACCGCCCTGGGGATTATCTTCGGTGTGGCCGCTGTTATCAGTATGCTGGCAATTGGTAGTGGAGCCCAGCAAGAAATTCTTGAACAGATCAAGTTAGTTGGTGTCAACAATATTATCATTGAACCAATTGTTGATCAGACTAGTAGTGGGTCTTCCGAGGAGTCGGATAAAGAGTCCAAACGCTTCAGCAACGGACTGAATCTTTTGGATGTAGCTGCCATAAAAACTGTTTTGCCAACGGTAAAAGAAGTTAGTTCGGAGATTCAGCTTAATTCGTTCGTTCAGCATAACCAAATCCGCCGCCCAACGGTGCTGATGGGCGTTAATCCATCCTATTTCAGCCTGTTTAATCTGCGTTTGGAACGGGGAGATCTTTTTAATCAGATTCATGAGGAGAGCGGTCAGGCAGTTTGCGTGATTGGATCAAGTGTGGCAGCTCTGTTGTTTCCGGCTGAGAATCCAATCGGGAAATTTCTTAAGGTTGGGCACAACTGGCTGCGCGTGATCGGTGTGTTGCAGAAACGTGAGGTGCTTGTATCCTCTTCATCTGCCGGACTTGGAATTTCCAATACCAATGATCAGGTGTTTGTCCCATCGAAAACCATGTTAATCCGATACTTGAACCGTGCTATGGTCAACCAAAAAGTTGGTGAGGTCTCCTCTAATGTACAGATAGGTGGGAGAGGGCGCGGTATGCGGATTGCGCAAACAATAACCACCGGATCAGATGATGGTACAGCTGAAACACTGAATTACAATCAATTGGATAAAATTGTTGTGCAAGTGGCCGAAACGAATGAATTGGAAGCAACAACAGAGATTCTGACCCGGATGCTGTTGAGAAGACATAACGGAGTGGCCGACTTTAAAATCACAGTGCCTGAACTGTTACTTAAACAGCAGCAACGGACAAAAGATATCTTCAACATTGTTCTTGGTGCCATCGCATCCATCTCTCTAATCGTGGGTGGGATCGGTATCATGAACATCATGCTGGCCTCCGTCATGGAGCGAATCAGGGAGATCGGAACCCGGCAGGCTATCGGCGCATCTAGAAAAGACATCATCGTCCAATTCCTGGCGGAATCCACCCTGATAAGCATTGTGGGGGGGCTGATTGGCGTCATCCTCGGAATCATCCTTTCGCGTCTGATCATGGAGTTTTCCGATATTCTAACGATAGTGACGCCCTTCTCTGTGTTGGTTGCTTTTGGGGTATCGGCAGCTGTTGGAATCATTTTTGGTTATCTGCCGGCTAAGAGAGCCTCTGAACAGGACCCGGTAGAGTCGCTTCGTGCGTGATAAACATTTGAGTATTAAACTGATTATTTCATGAGAAAACTGATCATAATTTTATCGGCCTTTCTCCTGTTCATACACGGGATAGCTCCAGCCCAACAATCCCAGGTAAAGTATCTGACTCTTGAGGAGGTCATTCGCCTGGCTCACGAAAATTCCCTGCAGGCCTTGTTGGCAAAACACCGCTTTCGTAATAGTTACTGGCAATATCGCTCGTATAAGGCCAGCTATCTCCCCTCTGTTGCTATCCAATCTGACTTGATTGATATGCAGCGTGCGATCACTAAGAATGAGGTTTTCGAGGATGGAGAATGGGTTGAAAAGTATGGGGAGTCTCAGCGACTAAACTCAACCATGCGATTGGAAGTGAATCAAAACGTCCCAATTACCGGGGGACGCATCTTTGTTGCTTCTGAGCTGGGTCGGCTCGACCTGCTTAATGATGAGCCGATTTCTTTTATGTCAACCCCGGTCAGTATCGGGTTCAGGCAACCACTGTTTGGCTTTAATAGCTTTAAATGGCAGCGCCAGGTGGAGCCTTTGAAATATGAAGAGGCTAAAAAGCAATATCTGAGCTCGATGGAGGATGTTAATCAGAGAGCTGTGACCTACTTCTTTGATCTGGCACTTGAACAGATGAACGTGAAAAAGTCCGAGTTCAATGTGGCTAATAATGATACCCTTTATCAACTAGCGAAAGGCCGTTTCGAACTTGGGATGATTGATCAGGGCGACTTGATGCAGATGGAGCTGAACCTACTCACCAGTACGGATGATCTGGTCAAAGACCGCCTAAATTTGGAGATCCGAAAGTCGAACCTCAGAACATTCCTGGGTTTTACCGACAATATCAATATTGAGCTGGTGACATCGTTGGATGTCCCTGAATTTCAGGTAGATGTTAATCAGGCTATGCAAAGGGCTCAGGAGAATAATCCACAGATTCTGAGCATGCAAAGGACGATCTTGGAGGCCAGGCAAAACTTGGCACGAACAAAGGCTGATAGCCGCTTTAATGCCGATCTGATGGCTAGCTTTGGATTGACCCAGCGAGCCACTGATGTTGCTGATGTTTACAAAGAACCGCAACAGTCGCAACGCCTGAGTGTGGGTGTGACGATTCCGGTTCTCGACTGGGGTATGCGTAAAGGACAGGTCAAAATGGCGAAATCGAACCTTGACTTGGCAACCGTTAACGTTCAACAGCAGATGATCGATTTTGAACAGCAGGTGTTCCTTGATATCATGCAGTTTAATATGCAGAGCGATCAGCTGATGCTTGCTGCCAAAACGGATACAATATCCCGGACCCGTTATGATATCACCAAACAGAAATTTATGATCGGAAAGGTGGATGTGCTCAAACTTAACGATGCCCTCGCTCAGAGAGACCGGGCTATCGCTAATTATATGAGTGCATTGAGAACCTATTGGAACTATTATTATACGGTCAGAAGAACCACATTGTGGGACTGGGAAAAGAACCAGCCGCTTCTGCAAGATTTCGAGTTACTGATCCAGTAAGTAGCTCCAGAATCAAAAGAGGCAATCCGGGATTCCGGATTGCCTCTTTTTTTGAAATTAAAGTCTTATATTTGCGCGTTCAAAAAAGAAGGTATTTTTCAGCAATCATTTAAATCAGAACCAAATGCGTAATAAAGGAGCGATTAAATTGGTAGCCATTCTGCTGGCGCTTGTTTGCCTCTACCAATTGTCCTTCACCTTTGTAACGGCCCGGATCGATAAAAAGGCCAAGGAATTTGCCCAAGGTGATCCCAAACAGGAACTGTACTATAAGGATTCTCTTTCGGGAGAGGTGGTATATAATTTTTTGGGGCTCAAAAAATACACCTACCGCGACTGTCAGGAGCGCGAGTTTAACCTGGGTCTCGACCTGAAAGGTGGGATGAACGTAACCCTGGAAGTTAGTGTAGTAGATTTGATCCGCTCACTCTCCAACAACTCGCCAGACCCAACCTTTCAGCAGGCTCTTAAAGAAGCAGAAAAACAGTCGATTACCAGTCAGGATGACTTTGTGACTCTTTTCGGCCGTGCTTTTGAAGCAGCTGATCCAAATGCCAGGCTTGCTGCAATTTTCAACACGATGCAGTTGCGCGACCGGGTGACCTACACCTCCACCAACGAAGATGTACTCAATATTCTCCGTGAGGAGACCAATATTGCCATTAGCAACTCTGTGAAGATCCTCCGGGCACGTATCGACCAGTTTGGTGTTGCCCAACCGAATTTCCAGGAGCTGGGTAAAGCTGGTAGGGTGCTGATTGAACTCCCGGGTATTAAGGATCATGATCGTGTGAGAAAACTCCTGCAGGTTGCTGCAAAACTGGAGTTCTGGGAAACTTATGAAAACCAGGAGGTTTTTGTCTTCCTGGAGGATGCCAACCGTCGCCTGAAGGAGATTAGATCGGTTGAAGTGGAAACAACAGCTACTCAGGTAGCACAGGATACTACGACTGTCGCGGAAACTCAGGATTCTACCGGGCTGATATCTGCTGATTCTACTGCAGCTGCTCAGTCATTGCTCAATGAGCTGCAGGGTGACAGCACAGTATTGGATGAGACAGCTAGCCTTGCCGAGTTCAACAAAAACTACCCACTGTTTGCGTTGCTGAGACCAAATGCCAATAATGAACAGTATTTTTCCGGACCTATCATCGGATATTCGCATTTTCGTGATACTGCCAAAGTGAACGAAATCCTGGCGATGCCTCAGATTAAGGCTATATTCCCGTCGGATCTGCGTTTCTACTGGACAGCCAAGTCATTGGATTCTAGCTCGGAAACTTTTGCTCTTCTAGCCATTAAAGTTCGCAGCAGGGAAGGTAAAGCAGCCCTTGACGGGTCGGCCGTGGTCAATGCCAGAGACGATTTTGGTGGCTCCAGCAACAAGCCCGAAGTCAGTCTGACCATGAGCGCTGAAGGTGCAAAAACCTGGCAGCGACTGACTAAAGAAAATATTGGACGCTCCATCGCCATTGTTCTTGATGGTTATGTTCGTTCTTACCCGACCGTTCAAACTGAAATTTCAGGTGGACGCTCCTCTATCTCTGGTGGCGGAATGACTATCGAAGAGGCTCAGGATTTGGCTAACATACTGAATGTTGGGAAAATGGAAGCCCCTGCCAAGATTATGCAGGAAGCGATCGTAGGTCCTTCCCTCGGTCGTGAGGCTATCCAGTCAGGGCTGCTCTCCTTCGTGATCGCCTTCCTGCTGGTCTTAGCCTATATGGCGTTCTACTACAACAAGGCTGGCTGGGTGGCCAACGTTGCCCTGCTGGCTAACATCTTCTTTATCATGGGAGTACTGGCATCCCTGGGAGCAGTCCTGACCCTTCCCGGTATCGCCGGTATTGTCCTAACCCTCGGTATGGCCGTTGATGCTAACGTGATCATCTTCGAACGTATCCGAGAGGAACTGCGGGCAAGCAAAGGAATTAAACTGGCTGTTCGGGATGGTTACAAAAACGCCATGTCAGCGATCATCGATGGAAACGTGACAACTATCCTGACCGGGATCATCCTGTATATTTTTGGTTCTGGTCCTATCCGGGGTTTTGCTACTACCTTGGTTATCGGTATCATCACCTCTCTCTTTACAGCCATCTTCATTACCAGGCTCATCTTTGAAGCCCAGATGAACAAGGAGAGAAAGTTGAAATTCGGCAACCGCTGGACAATCGACTTCCTGGCTAATACCGAGATTAAGTTCCTGGAAAAGCGCAAAATCTTTTATATTATTTCCGGTATCCTGATTGTGATTTCTATTGGATCCCTGGTCACCAGAGGCCTTAACCTTGGAGTGGATTTTGCTGGCGGTCGTACCTTTGTCGTTAGGTTCGATGAGCCAGTTAATACGCAGGATCTTACCCGTACTCTGACCGATGCTTTCGGAGGTGAGCAACCTCAGGTTAAAACCTTCGGGCCTACCAATCAGGTTAAAGTAATCACTAAATATTTGATCAATGAACCGGGTGAAGATGTTGGTGAGCGCGTGGATCTAGCCCTCTATGAAGGATGTAAGAATCTGCTGCCGGCTGGTACTACAGAAGAAGTCTTTCTTGATGAATATCGCCTAGATAGTCAATTGGTTGGTCCAACGGTCGCTAGTGATATCGTTAGGGGTGCCATCTTCGCCGTACTCTTTGCCTTGATCGTGATCTTCCTCTACATCTTTATCCGATTTAGTAACTGGTCGTTTGGAATAGGCGGGATTGCTGCTCTGGCGCATGATACCATTATTGTACTCGGGCTTTTCTCACTGTTGTACAGCATTATTCCATTCTCGCTGGAGATTGACCAGGCTTTTATTGCGGCTATCCTAACGATCATTGGGTACTCGATTAACGATACAGTGATTGTGTTTGACCGTGTTAGGGAGTTTACCGGTCTTTATCGCAAGCGTGACCGCAAAGATATTATGAACCAGGCAGTTAACTCTACTCTTGGACGAACTTTGAATACGGCCGGTACGACTCTCGTGGTGTTGCTCTCCATTTTTATCTTTGGAGGCCCATCTATTCGGGGATTCGTTTTTGCCCTTCTCGTCGGGGTTGTGGTGGGAACCTATTCATCTATCTTCGTTTCAACCTCCGTGGTGTATGATATTCACCGGTGGAGACAGAAACGGGATTCTAAAAAACTGAAGGCGTAAATAAGCCTTGAATACCCCGGATAAGCATCCGGGGTTTTTTTATCTTTGCTCCATATGAATATACCTGTTGGCATCTTGGCTTTCATCAGTGGAACGGAGATCATAATCATCCTTCTCGCCGTTCTGTTACTGTTTGGCGCTGATAAGATCCCGGAAATAACCCAGGGGCTTGGTAAAGGTATCCGTGAGTTTAGAAAAGTCACCGGTGATATTAAAAAGGAATTTGATGAATCTACCAGAGATATCAAACAGGAGGTGGATGACATGAAAGATGATCTTCACCGGCAGGCTGATGAAGCCTCGGATCAGTTTAGGAGTTACATTAATGATGCTGAGGTCGTCAAAGATATTAAGGACGTTGAGGAGGATCTGAAGGGATAATTCCCGGGACACCCTTTATCTGTACTCAAAACAATCCTTTCTACTTAACTTTTTTTAACAAATATCCGATCATGAACTGATCTCCTTCAGGTTGGAGGCTACCCCAAAAAGATAAATTTGCAGAAATCTTAGTTTATGACCCGATCGGTAATCTTTTTACTACTTATTTTTTGTGCACTAGAGGCCGGAGCCACTACTTCTAAACGGGAAATGACTGCCACCCGCACCACCCAAAGAATAAAGATTGACGGAAATCTGGGGGAAGCTGCATGGTCACAAACACCTGAAGCAACTGATTTTATCACCTATTCTCCAAAGATGGGCGATCCAGCTACTCAGCCATCCGTGGTAAAAGTTATCTATGATAATCAGGCTATTTATATTGGAGCCGTGCTTTATGATGCTGCTCCGGATAGCATTCTCCGCGAATACACTAAACGGGATAACATTAGCAATGGCAATACCGACAGGTTCCGGATCACCCTAAATCCTTATAACGACGGGCAAAACCTCTATCATTTTGAATTATCAGCGGCTAATGTCCAGGCTGATTATAAAAAAAGCGCCCAGAGTGGCATGGATAGTGACTGGGATTCAGGTGATTTTTCCTGGAATGCGGTGTGGACCAGCGCCGTCAAAATAACCGATGAGGGCTGGATTGTTGAGATAGAAATTCCCTATTCTGCTATTCGATTCCCTAAGCAGGAAGTCCAGGTATGGGGTATTAACTTCCAGCGCACGGTTCGCCGTTCCCGTGAGATTACGGTTTGGAATCCAGTTGATCGCAGCTATTCAGAAGATGATCAAAATGGAATACTAAATGGCATCACTCAAATTAAGGCTCCACTCCGTCTGGAACTCTATCCGTTTGCTAGTGGATATTATCAAATTACACCAGAAGCCAGCGGCTTTTCCTATGCCGCTGGGATGGATCTGAAATATGGCATCAATGAAGCTTATACGCTGGATATGACCCTAGTGCCGGATTTTGGCCAGCGCAGATCCGATCAAATTGTCCTGAACCTGACACCCTATGAAGTTAAGTATACCGAGAACCGCCAGTTTTTTACCGAAGGGATGGAACTGTTCAATAAATCAGACCTATTTTACTCCCGCCGGATCGGGAAGCAACCGCTAAACTACAACGCCGCCTGGAATGCTGTCGGGGAAGGTGAAACGCTAGTCGAAAATCCCGGCGAAACTAGACTGATCAACGCCACAAAAGTCTCCGGCAGAAACTCCAAAAATCTGGGCATTGGGTTTTTTAACGCTTTGACAGCTAATACTTTTGCAGTTATCCAAGATACGATCAACGGAACAGATCGCCGATACCTGACCGATCCGTTTACCAATTACAACATGATTGTGGTGGATCAAATTATTGGACGAAACTCCTTTGTGAATTTCTCCAATACAAACGTTTTCACCCCTTCAACAACCCGGATGGCTAATGTAACTAGTCTGATGACTAGGTTGATGGACCGCGATAGCCGCTACGGCGTGGCAGCTAGCCTGGCAGGGAGTATGAAGTATGACTCCCTTAGCGGAAAACCTGTCAATGGATACCAGGCAAAAATCGGTTTTGGCAAGTACAGAGGGAATTTCACTGCAAGCTATGATCTAGTCGTGGTGAACGATACCTACGATCCCAATGATATGGGGTACCTCAAAAAGAATAATTATATCAACCACTCTTTCGATATCTCCCACCGGGTGCTCGAACCGTTCTGGATCTTGAATTCGCTGAGCAATAGTATCAATGTTAATTTTGGTCAGATTTATAACCCATTGAGCTTCTATCAGTTAACGGCCGGGTTCTCTTCTCGTCTGCTCTTCCGTGATTATAGCGACCTCTCTTTCAGCTTCTCTGGCAGTCCGATAGCAACGCACGACTGGTACGAACCACGGGTCCCGGGGCGCTACTTTAGCTACCCGGCTTATTATTCTGTTTCGCTAAGGGGGTCATCAGATTACAGAAAGAAATTGGCTTTCAACGCAGGAGGTGGCTACAACCAGAATGCCTGGGGAGATCACGGGCTCAACTTCAACATCGGTCCCCGGTTAAGGCTGAACAACAAGCTCTCCCTTTTTCCCTCCTTCCGTTGGGACAAGCAGTACGACGACCGTGGATATGTGAGAATGTTTTCCGCTGATTCCATTCTTTTTGGACGGCGAGATGTTAAAACGATCACCAATTCCATCACCGGATCCTATGTTTTCAATAATAAGGCGGCCCTGAGCCTGTCGTTCAGGCACTACTGGTCGGAGGTTAATTACAACCAGTTTTATCTACTGAATGAGGATGGCACGCTGCAGGATCATGACACTTATGATCGGAATCATGACCTGAATTTTAACATTTTCACGATTGATCTTGAGTATGCGTGGAATTTTGCACCGGGAAGCTACCTGACAGCGGTGTGGAAAAATAACATCAGCAGCGAAACTGGTGTGGAAGGCGATCAGTTTATCTCTTACTGGGATAATCTTCACAATACGGTTCTCTCACCACAGGTTAATTCCTTTTCAATCAAGGTTTCCTATTATTTTGATTATCACCGGCTGGCGCGCAGAAACACCCTCTGAGAGCTATTGCCGGCCCGGTAATTTCCTTAACTTGCATGATAATTTTCAATCGGCATGATCCGGGTAAAAAATATTGTCAAAGCTTTTGATTCACTCACGGTCTTAAAGGGTATTGATCTCGAAGTGAATGAGGGTGAGATTGTTTCAATTGTCGGGCCTAGTGGTGCTGGGAAAACCACTTTGCTCCTGATTATGGGCACCCTGAGTCGCCCAGATAGCGGTCAGGTTTGGATTCGGGGCACTGAAACAGGCAAGTTGGATGACCGTCGCCTGGCCGGCTTTAGGAATAATGAGGTGGGTTTTGTCTTTCAGTTTCACCACCTTCTTCCGGAATTCACCGCCTTGGAGAATGTCTGTATTCCTGCTTTTATTGCTGGGATGCCTCGTAAGCAGGCGGAGTTGCGTGCTACTGAGCTGCTGGATTTTCTACGCTTAACCGACCGGGTAGGGCATAAACCGTCCGAGCTGTCGGGTGGAGAGAAGCAGCGGGTGGCGGTGGCTCGTGCCCTGATGAACCGCCCAGCGGTTATTTTGGCTGATGAACCTTCGGGAAACCTGGATTCGGCTAATCAGGAGGATCTGCACAACCTGTTCTTGAAGCTTCGGGAGGAGATGAATCAGACCTTTGTCATTGTTACCCACGATCCACACCTGGCTGGCTTGTCCGACCGTGTCATCACCATGCGTGACGGTCTGATCCAGGCCGATTGAGTGAACCCAGGGCATGCCGCTAATGATATTTCCTTCACCATGTCGAATAATTGGTTTCAGTTTAAGCAATTTCTTGTCAATCAAGATAATACAGCCATGAAGGTTGGAACCGATGGGGTTTTGCTTGGTGCCTGGGCGGGGCGATCGGATGGCGAAAGAGCGAATGGGTGGCTTGGTATGAAGGAATCTCTGCGGATGTTGGATATTGGCACGGGCACCGGTCTTTTGGCCTTGATGCTTGCCCAGCGTTTCCCGGAAGCCCTGATCGATGCAGTGGAGCTGGAGCCAGCATCTTTCAGGCAAGCTTCCCGGAATGTGAGCCAGTCGCCCTGGCCCGCCCGGATCCAGGTTATCGAGGCGGATTTCTTACGTTGGGAAGGCCGTGGGTGTTATCATCTAATCATCTGCAATCCGCCCTATTTTCGTCACTCTTTACGTGCTCCTGTTGAAGCCCGCAGGCTTGCCCGCCATGATGATCAGTTGCCCCTGGATCGATTGATCGCCAAAAGTGCCGGACTTTTATGTAAAAATGGGTACCTCGCTCTATCTATCCCACACGAACGCATCAGTGAAGTGGTTGCTTTGGCTGCTAAATCCGGATTAGCCTTATCAAGATTGCTCCGCATTCGTGCCACCCCCCGGTCGGCCATCAAGCGGGTGCTGGTCCAGCTAGGAGTTCAGAGCGGGATTGTCAAATCGGATGAGTTGTGTATTCGAGATCATGCTGGGGCCGAGTTATCTGCTTCTTACCATGAGCTCACCGATGCTTTCTATTTGTAGGAAGTTAAATCTCTCCCTCCTCAATAAAGCATACCCCGTAGCTCTCCAGCTCTTGAAGGATTGGATCATAAAATTCCGGAACAATGGGAATATGGACACCAGTAGCGCGAAAGGTTCCATTCAGAACCAGCCGGGCTGCTATGGCCACCGGTGTCCCAACGGTGATAGCCATGGCGGTTTCTGACCGGTCTTTGCCTAACACGACTAGGGAGGATCTGTGTGTTACGTTCTTCCCATTAAGCTCAAAATCAAAGATATGCTGCATAACCAGCATATCTTGGTCTTGCTCTTCCAATCGCCATTTTTCTTCTAAAATTTGCTGGAGGATTTGAGCTGGGGTGGCATTTTTGAGGTTGATGCGGGTATCTTCAAAAATCCCCAGCCAGGTTAATTTTTGCATGATCTCACCGTTGATCGGGATTCCTGTATGTCGGGCCAACTTTTCTTTGACCGATAAACCATTGGTTCCGGGAAGGAAGGCGTCGATGAATTCGCGGTACGACATCTCTTCTGATCCTTCGATCGTGTAGCTGTCATCCGTGATTCCCAGCTGAACGAAGACATCCCAGGCTTGGCAATAGCCCGGGCGGCGCATGGTGCCACGGAGCATGGTCTGGATATCCGGAAGACTATATATCTCTCTGTATTTCAGTGAGTCTCTGTTGGCATAAACATCAAAGTCACCATGATCCAAGACCGTACATTTTTCTGTCTGACGGAAAAGTTGGTGGTATGGAATAAATTTATACCGGCCATCACGGATGTACATGGAGGTTCCTTGGCCGGCGAGGACGACATTTCTGGGGTTCCAGGTAAATTTGTAGTTCCATGGATTATTGTCCGACCCAGGGGCGATCAGTCCGCCGGTAAATGAGCGGAATCCGGTTATTTTTCCTCCTTTCTCCCGTATCTGGTTAATGACCCGCATTGCTGACATATGATCGATACCCGGATCAACCCCGATTTCGTTGAGAAAAAGGAGACCTTTCTGTCTGGCCTGGTAGTCCAGCCTCCTGATCTCTGGCGAGACATAGGAGGCAGTCAGCATGCTTTTCCCCTCCTCCAGGCAGGCTTCTGCAACCATCGGATGAAACCGGGCCGGCAACATAGAGATGACCAGATCGGCCATGCTGATCAGCCGCTTACGCTCTGGTTGATTGAAGATGTCGAATACGACTGCTTCCCCACGGGGATGATTGTTCACCTTGGTTGCAGCGGTTTGAAGATTGGAGTCAGCTACTATGACCATCCAATCGCTTGATCCGGAATGCTTTAAAAGATAGTTAATCAAACAGGAGGTTGATAAACCAGCACCAAGAACCAGAATTTTTTTCATGGGAAATGACCTCTTTTTACCTAGGCTAAGGTACTAAAATCGGGGCATCTTTGAAATCATTGCCTGCTTTTGCCGGGCAGGGATATGTGTTATCTTTGTTTTTTTAGAGTCCCTTTGATGGCGTCAAATGAACCATTGGTCGATACGCCGCTGATGAAACAGTACATGGCGGTGAAAAGAAAGTACCCTGATGCGGTTCTCCTCTTCCGGGTTGGGGATTTCTATGAAACGTTTTCTGACGATGCCATAAAGGCCTCAAGGATTTTGGGGATAACCCTGACTCGCCGGGCGAATGGTGCCGCCAGCTATGTGGAGCTGGCCGGCTTTCCCTTCCATGCGCTGGATACCTATCTTCCCAAGCTGGTCAGAGCCGGTGAGCGGGTGGCGATTTGCGAGCAACTCGAAGACCCGAAGCTGACCAAGAAGATCGTGAAGCGGGGTGTGACCGAGCTGATCACCCCGGGTGTTTCAATCAACGACCAGATTCTGGAGCATAAGGAGAACAATTTTCTGGCTGCCTTACATATTGATCGTCAGGTTGCAGGAGTGGCTTTCTTGGATATCTCTACCGGAGAATTTCTGACTGCTGAGGGCTCGATTGATTATATCGATAAGCTGCTGAATAGTTTCGCCCCCAAAGAGGTCTTGTTTGAGCGCGGGAAAGAAAATCTCTTTCTTGAGAGCTTTGGGCATAAGTATTATACCTACAAAGCTGACGACTGGATTTTCACCCTGAGCGCGGCCCGCGAGCGATTGTATAAGCAGTTTGAGACGGTCACGCTTAAAGGTTTCGGTATTGATCATATGGATTTTGCGCTGATATCGGCCGGAGCTATTCTTCATTATCTCGATCAAACCCAGCACGACCGCACCCGGCATATCTCTTCGATCGCAAGAATCGAAGAGGAAAACTATGTCTGGCTTGATAAGTTCACCATCCGGAATCTGGAAATCTTCCAGCCACTGAACGAAGGGGGGAAAACCTTGATCGATGTGATTGATCAGACGGTTTCGCCAATAGGAGCCCGTATGCTGAAAAGATGGATGGCTCTGCCAATCAAGGAGATACAACCACTTAATGAGCGCTATAATGTGGTTGATTATTTCCTAAAGCACCCCAATTTTCGGGATCATGTGGAAGATAACATCCGGCATATTGGGGATATTGAACGATTAATTTCGAAGGTGGCTGTTGCGCGTATCACCCCGCGGGAGGTGGTTCAGCTTCGCCTGGCTCTTTCGGCTATCGAGCCCGTCAAGCTGGCTTGTGAAGCCTCCGATGATGCAACACTGCGCAGGATTGGTGAACAGCTGAATCCCTGCCACTCGATCCGGGAGCGAATCGAACGCGAGTTGGTACCCGATGCTCCTAATCAGGTTGGTAAAGGAAAGGTCATTGCTGATGGTGTTGATAGTGAGCTTGATGAACTCAGAGATGTTGCTTTTTCGGGCAAAGATTACTTGGCCAACATGCAGGAGCGAGAGAGTGCCCGGACCGGAATCTCCTCTCTGAAAGTGGGATTCAATAATGTGTTCGGATACTATTTTGAAGTAAGAAATACCCATAAAGATAAGGTTCCTGAGGAGTGGGTCAGGAAACAGACCCTGGTGGGAGCCGAGCGCTATATCAATAATGAATTGAAAGAGTATGAAACCCGAATTCTGGGTGCCGAAGAGCGGATTTTGGCTATCGAAACACGGCTTTTTAACGAATTAGTGATCGCTCTGGCCGAATATATCCTGCCGGTTCAGCTGGATGCCAGGCTGATCGCCACGCTGGATGTCCTGCGCTCTTTTGCCGCGGTGGCTAAATCGAATCGCTACATCAGACCAGTTTTGAGCGAGGAGAATATCCTGGAGATCCGCCAGGGGAGGCATCCGGTTATCGAGAAACAACTCCCTCCGGGCGAAGAGTATGTAGCCAATGACCTGGATCTGGATACTGAAAATCAGCAGATTATCATCATTACGGGGCCCAATATGGCCGGAAAATCTGCGCTATTACGTCAGACTGCGCTGATAGTACTGCTTGCCCAGATTGGATGTTTTGTGCCGGCTGATGGGGTAAAAATCGGGCTGGTTGACAAGATTTTCACTAGAGTTGGTGCTTCAGATAACCTGTCGCTGGGCGAATCAACCTTCATGGTTGAAATGACCGAAGCGGCCAGCATCATCAATAACCTCTCAACACGCAGCCTCATCCTGTTTGATGAGTTAGGCCGGGGAACCAGCACGTATGATGGCATCTCCATCGCCTGGTCGATCGTAGAGCATATTCATGAGCATCCGAAAGCCCGCGCAAAGACCCTCTTTGCTACTCATTACCACGAACTCAACGAGATGGAGAGGTCCTTCACGCGGGTAAAGAACTATAACGTTTCGGTGATGGAAGCCGATAATAAGGTGATCTTCCTGCGTAAGCTCGTCAGGGGTGGTAGCGAGCATAGCTTTGGTATCCATGTTGCCCGGATGGCCGGAATGCCTCGCTCAATCGTCAATCGGGCTAAGGAGATTCTACGCGAACTTGAACAGTCGCACCGAAAAGAGCTGATCCAGGAACCCGTGAGAGAACTGGCTGGTCACCGTGAAGGTATGCAACTCTCTTTTTTCCAACTTGATGATCCTGTACTGAAACAGATTCGCGATGAAATCAGTAAATTGGATGTCGATAATCTTACTCCAATTGAGGCACTTAACAAATTGAATGAAATTAAACGCATTACTGGTCTCAAGTGAGCAATGATCACCCGATTGAGGTAAAAAAAAATGGCTCAGAGCTATCTGAAAAAGGAAAAAAGGTTTAAATTTGCCAACCCAATTGCGAGAATAGCTCAGTTGGTAGAGCACGACCTTGCCAAGGTCGGGGTCGCGGGTTCGAGTCCCGTTTCTCGCTCTGGTGTTTAAACCTGTCAGGTTTTCTCAACCTGACAGGTTTTTTTTCACACTCACACTCACACCCACCTAGCCCAGGTGGCGGAATTGGTAGACGCGCTGGACTTAAAATCCAGTGGCCATTTACGGCCGTACCGGTTCGATCCCGGTCCCGGGCACAAGAAGAAGCCACAGGCTGATCAAAGCCGCTAAAAGAGGTAAAAGCTATCGGGCAATTATTATTTTTGAGTTGATTAACCTCAAGCTTATGAACAGAATGTTGCCCATCATGATAATTGCAATCGCCCTGCTATCCGGATTATCCTCTTGCGAAAAGAAGAATCCGGTGGCGGAGTTTCAGACCGCCAAAGGGAATTTCTCCGTAGAATTATTCATCGACCGGGCTCCGGTGACTGCCGGAAACTTTCGCGACTTAATCAAGAGAGGAGTCTTTGATGGTGCCTGTTTTTATCGGATTGTGAGAGATTTTAGTTCCAGTAATCCCGTAAATATCAATGTAATACAGGGAGGTGTCGATCGGATGGAGTCCAAGCCAACGACTGATCCCATCGCGCATGAAAACACTGATCAGACGGGGATCAGGCATCTTGATGGGGTGATCTCTATGGCCAGGGATGCTGTCGGAACGGCATCAACCGAATTTTTTATCTGTGTTGGCGATCAGCCTGAGCTGGATATGCGGGGATTGCGTAACCCTGACGGGCAAGGGTTTGCTGCTTTTGGGCAGGTGGTCGATGGCATCAAGGTGGTTCGAGCGATCTATAGTAGTCAGGCTGCTGGTGAAGAGCTGAGCCCGAATATCAGAATTCACAAGGTGAGGATTAAGTAATGCCTATATCAGATTATGCTTTTAAACTCCCCCCTAGGGGTATGCGGATTCTGAGATTCCCGCTTATCCGCCTGGTGCTGGCCGTCATCTTTTTTATCACCTTCTTGGGCTCCGGCGTGTTTATCACCAGCGTAATCCGGGGTCTCATTCTTAAAGGTGGTCATCCGATAACAGGTGATTTTATCCAGATGATCGTCCTCTCGCTGATGGCCATTGTTGGATACTGGATATACTGCGGACTGGTTGAGGGCCGCACACCGACCGAGCTAAGTCGCAAACATCTTGTAGTCCAAACCGGAGCCGGTCTGCTGATGGGATTTGCGTTTATTACCCTGATTATTGGGATGATAGCCTTTGGCAAAGGCTATCAAATATTGGGATGGAACGCTCCATATCTGGTTCTGCCAGCCCTGATCATGTCGATTCAAGCGGGGATTGTGGAGGAGATCTTTACCAGAGGGATTCTTTTCCGGATCGTTGAAGAGTTTTTGGGGACCTGGCTCTCTGTACTTCTCTCGGCCCTGGTGTTTGGCTTCATGCACATCTGGAACCCCAATGCCACCATTTTCAGCTCCCTGTCGATTGCTCTCACAGCTGGAGTCATCCTGGCACTGCTCTATGTGATCACCCGAAAACTCTGGGTGCCGATAGGGCTTCATATCGGCTGGAACCTTACCCTGGGTGGAATCTACGGAGCGCCGGTCAGCGGTACAGAGGCGGTTGGATTGCTTAAAGGGAGTTTGCAGGGGCCGGAATGGCTAACCGGTGGTGATTTTGGTCCGGAGGCTTCAATCCTGACATTAGCCGTGTTCCTGCTGTTCGGAGTCGTTCTAGTCAGAAAGATCATCCGGGACGCTTCCTGGGTGAATCCATTATGGAGGAAAAATCATGATAAAAATTGAACAAGCTACTATTGGCGATACCAATGATATTGTTGCTTTTCAGATGGCCATGGCACTGGAGACAGAAGGGTTACGGCTTGATCAGCCAACAGTACAGCGGGGAGTTGACGCAGTTTTTAATGATCCTGGTAAAGGGTTTTATCTGGTAGCCCGAGATGGTAATAATCTGATATCTAGTCTGATGATCACGTATGAGTGGTCTGATTGGCGCGCAAAAACGGTTTGGTGGATCCAGTCGCTCTATGTGTTACCTGAGTATCGACAACAGGGAATTTTCCGGCAGATGTTCGATTGGCTCTCGCGCTTGGCCAGAGAGGCGGGCACAGTTGGCGGAATCCGGCTTTATGTGGATAATCGAAACATGAGCGCTAGGGCGGTGTATGAAGCTCTTGGGATGGACGGGGAGCACTACCGTTTTTATGAGCTGATGTTTTAATTTCACCGTTTCCGGATCATCATGATCCCATCGAAGAGTGGAAGTAACAGATTATCAACCCGGGGGTCGGATTGCACCAGATCATTAAACTCCCTGACTCCCTTGGTGAACCGGTCGCCCGACGGAATATTTTCAGAAATTACCTTACCGCTCCATAACGTATTGTCAGCCACGATAAAACCGCCTGGGTTCACCTTGTCAATGGCCGCCCGGTAGTAGTCGGGGTACTGGTCTTTTTCTCCATCGATGAATACGAAGTCGAAGGTTAGATCCATGGCCGGGATGATCTCCAGGGCATCACCGATATAAAGCTTGATCTGATGGCCGGCGGGGGATCTGTTGAACCAGTGGGTGAGTTGTTTTTCCAGCTCATCGTTTTTTTCGATCGTATGCAGGGTAGCATCCGGCGGGAGGGTGGTGGCGATTGAGAGAGCCCCGTAACCGGTAAATGTGCCGATTTCAAGCACCTGTTGTGGCCTGATCATCTGGCAGCAGAGGTGAAGGAAGCGGCCGGCCAGGTGATCGGTTGTACGCCTGGGATGGTGCATTTTAACATAGGTTTCACGGAACAGATCCGCCAGGAGAGGATCTTCAGGGGTAGTGTGGGCGGTGAGGTATTCTCTCAATTCCGGCAAATCGCCGGTCAGCAGTTTGAAATGGTTGTTCATTGAAAGATCAGGGTGGATAGCATGGAGGGATCGAACACCTCATTGGATGTTTCCAGCAGTTCTTCGGCGGTGATGGCCTCGATACGCCGGTTGACCGTTTCCATAGAGTCGAACTTGTTGAATAGCAGGATCGATTTGCCCAGGGTGAAGAGCAGATTCTCTTTGTTGTCGGCCGACATGGCAATCTGTCCCATGATTTGGTTCTTGGCTCGCCGGAGCTGGAGGATGCCCAGTTTACGAGTTCTGAGTAGATCTAACTCCTTGTTAACCAGTTTTATGCTTTTAGCTAGCTTTTCATGATCGGTTCCAAAATAGATGGTCAACACTCCGGTATCGACATAGGGAGTGAAGG
>Ga0265294_10001012_pt1 | contig 38187 bp, 39 predicted proteins | sample MunlanPumphouse3_FD_192504 | JGI IMG/M metagenome (GOLD analysis project Ga0265294, IMG submission 192504) | Groundwater microbial communities from a municipal landfill in Southern Ontario, Canada - Pumphouse #3 | ecosystem: Environmental > Aquatic > Deep subsurface > Groundwater | place... | reverse complement strand
CGTCAGAGATCTATGAACTTGCGGACTACAACATCTCGGTCACGACACAACCTCATTCAGAGATCTCAAGTCTCGCACTCATCATGGACCGGCTTTTTGATGGAAATGAACTGAACCGCGAATATCCGGATGCAGAGATGCAGATCATTCCATCTGAACGCGGCAAGAGGTTTGAGAGTTGAAAGGCCGGGTTCTCGTTGTAGGGTTTGCAACCCGACATGTGGTCAGGTCTGCCTATGCCGCAGGCTACGAGGTCTATGCCATCGACCATTTTTGTGATCAGGACCTCACCTGGTACACAAAAGAATATCAGATTTTTACAGAGTTAGCTGAACTGCCCGAGCGTGTTGCAGACTTCTGTGAACGTTATACCTTTGACTGCATCGTTACGACCTCAGGCGCGGAGACCATGGACCTCGGGCGCACTACCTGTGGAACACCTCGGGATGTGGCGGCGCGGTTCTGCACAAAGACCGGTATCCAGCAGTTCTTTGAGGAGCATGAATTTCCTGTGCCTCCTATTCTGCCTGAAGGCAAGTATCCTGCATTTATCAAACCAAATGTCGGCGCGGGTGGTTGGCGAAATACCCTTGCGGTCACACCAGATGATGAGGCAACGTGGGTAAACTGCTGGCCGGACACCCCCTACGTTCGTCAGGTGCCGCTACAAGGCATTCCCTGTAGTGTGTCCTGCATCGCTGACGGTACGTCTGCACGGGCGCTGAGCCTGAACCGCCAGTTTAACCGCGGCGGGGAGGGAGAACGTCAGTTTGGATTTGCCGGTGCCGTGACACCATTCCTGTTGCAGGAGCGGGAGATCATTCTCGCGCTTGCTGAGGATATTGCAACAAAAAGCGGGTGTATCGGATCACTGGGTATCGACTTCATGCTAACAAATGACGGCGTTCGGGCCATTGAAATCAATCCGCGGTTTCAGGCGACTCTGGACATTGTTGAAATGAGCACAGATACAAACCTATTTGAGATGCATTGCAACGCTGCGTCAGGTATTCTGCCAGCATCCCGGCCAAATCCGGTGATGACTGCGGCCCGCTCCATCATCTTTGCAGACCGCGATTGTGTGGTCGCAGATGATCTAAAATCCCTTCACCCCGACATTGCAGACATTCCATGGGTTGGCACAGAGATTGAAGAGGGGGGGGCCGTTCTCAGCGTGTATGGCAGGGGCAGAGATGAGTCTGAAGCACTTGCTTCCTTGGGTAAGACTATTACCCGAGTACACAGATATATGAGCAGATGGTAGAGGAAGGAGACGTGCTGGATAATCCTGCAGTCCGTACATATTTGGTCCGGATGGTGGGAGAAGAAGGGTTGGCCCTTCTGGAAAAATTTGACCGTGAACTTGAAAAGACCGATGAGGAACTGGCCGCAGAGACCGAAATTAACCTCAACTCTGTCAGAAATACGTTGTATACACTCTACGGCAAGCGTCTTGCCCAGTACCGGCGCGAAAAAAATCAGGAAACCGGATGGCTCACGTACAAATGGAAGCTCAGGCTTGACAACTTAAACGATGCCCTCACTCAGGATATGGAGAATGCCTTCGAGAAACTCTCAGAACGCGAAATGTATGAAGATGAAAACGATTTCTACATCTGCAATACCTGTGGCGTCGTTTATACGTTCAATGATGCCTTTGCGATAGAGTTCACCTGCCCATGTGGGACGCATATGGAACACTTTGATAACGAACTTCTTCTCAATGCACTCAAAGCCCGCGTTGATGCCATGAGGACAACACTCGGCAAAGTCTGATGGTACCATCAGAAGACCCTTTTTTATATCTTTCCCGGGCGGGTTGCCCGGATAATGTGATTGCCCATTGCCATGTGGTGCATGACCTTGCCTGCCAATACGCAGCTACACGGTTTGTAGACCGAGAGCTTGTCTCATGGGGTGCGGCCCTGCATGATATTGGGAGGTCAAAGACCCATTCCCTCGCCCACGCCCAGATAGGTGCAGACATCTGCCGTGCCTACGGTCTGCCAGAAGAGGTGGCACGCATCGTTGAACGCCACATTGGCGCAGGTATGACCGCAGAGGAATGTAAAGCGGAAGGCCTGAAACCAATAGACTGCATCCCAAAGACCCCTGAAGAGAAGATTGTGGCCCATGCAGACAACCTTGTCCGGGGCACCATTGTTATTTCCCTGAAAGAACGACTGGATATTACCAAAAACACGCTCCCGGAGATCATTGTTAGGCGCATCGCTGCCCTTGCCGATGAAGTGGGGCATCTCTGAAGGTCCGGTTGTATTCCTGCCTTTAAGCTATTTTTTTCTTTTTAAACCGGCGTTCGTGAGAGCCACCCCGTCTGAAAAGATCATAATTTGAATCCACCAGTAGTTCAGACAAACGCCAGACGATCTGAAATGGTAGACATAGCAAAATAGCGTATCTCGGTTAGGAGCAAACAGGTGCGGTTCAATATCATGCACGGCTGAAAAAAACTCAGGCGAGAACTCTGCACACTGAATGGGGGTTTAAAGCACAGAAGTTGGGAAATCGACAACGCAAAAGAGTCGGTAAAAAAGAAGTATCGTTAAAAAATTATTCAAGAATGAGTTTTCTGACCTGCGGGAGGGCACGCAGGGCTTCATACACAACCGCAGGAAGTGCTTCATCCACCACGATGACAAGTTTCGGGTCTTCTGAGAGGTGAGAGTCCGTGACAAAGATCTGACGGATAGAAATGTCATGGTCGGTGAGAACCTTTACCGTTGCACCCACCACTCCTTTCTGTGATGCATCGTCAGGCATGACCGTGATCACGGTAAGCCCGAGGGACTCTGCAATACGGCTAACATCCGGGGTAGCCCGCAGGTTAAGGAAGATTTCAGCAATGTCAGGGAGAGATAAAATTCGTTTTACGGTGGCATCGACGACACGGCGGTCAGTGCCGATCTCTCTTGAAAGATGAGTGGCAGGAATTCCTATCCCGTTGACTGTCACACGTCCGCGTTTATTGATGCCAAGACCGTTTTCCAGAAGAAAACGTGCTACCTGCGCCTGAGAAGGTGAATCACTGAATGCATTCAGTATCTTTGCCCACATTGAGATAGCATTCAACCTGATTCTTAAAAATACCACCCATCTTCATCGGCAGAAGACACAGAATTTGCATCAACCACAAAAGAATGCTGAACCAAATGAAAACATATATTTCCCTAAACAACTTTCTGTATAGAGTAACATGACAAGGTCGCCTGAACTCCCGATAAGGGTCGTTCAGTTGGTTCTTGATGTCATGGAACCGGTCCAAGGTATTTCCCAAAATTCTGTGCGGGGGTTGCCGAGCCAGGTCAAAGGCGCTAGGTTGAGGGCCTAGTCTCGCAGGAGTCCGAGCGTTCGAATCGCTCCTCCCGCATTTATTCATTTTTCAGACGAGAGATTTCATCATTTGCTTTGTTCAATAAAGATATTTTTTTAACCCTACAGAATATTCGATTCTGTTTTTTTATAGACTAAGACACGAACGGGAGTGTATCCATTCGAATTCTGAACTCGGTATTTCATTCAGGTAAGCGCACTATGTACCCAAAGAGAAAAGACCGGAATCAGAACGGTGAGGAAAGGGGTAGAAGAACCGTTCACCGAACCGGTTCATCACACATTCATACCAGACACATAACAAAGAAACCGTTTCCTCTGCTGTCTATTCCCTAAACCGGTAGCACGCTTTCGGAATTCGTATCTCAAAACGGGCCCCGATTCCTTCCTGCCCCGTCTCACTGATGGTCATACCTGTGATCGAAAGGATCTCCTGCACAAGATAAAGCCCTAATCCCGTATTTTTACCAATCTTCTTCCAGAAGATCTTCTCTTTCATATTCTCAGGGACACCACACCCATTATCTTCAAAGACCAAAATGCCGTCTTCACCATGGAAACAAAATGTTACTCGCGTACAGGTTACGGTTTTCCCGTGCCGCACAGCATTGTCAAACAGATTGAATACGGCCCTCTTCAGAAGGGGGTCAGCAAATATCTCAAGACTCCCTGTCGTTATCTCTGTTGTCATGTGACGGAAGTCGGGCCCTTCTGCCACCTCAGAGACAAGTGTTGCAATATTCATCCATTTTGCCGTCTTTGAACCCAAAAGCTCATACTCCCGAGTGAAAGTAATTTGGCCTTCCATCGTTGCAATTACATCATCCATGATTCTCAGCGGAGTCTCTGTTTGCGGAACATCGCCCATCTTTTCCTTGAGAAGGGTGGATATCATCATGAGAGCCTGTATCTGGTTGAGAATATCATGGCGGGTAATGCCTGACAGGAGGCTCAATTTTATATTTGCATTCCTGAGTGCATTCTGTGCTTCCTGTGTCCGTTTCAATTCACAGTCCAGTTCACGGGATGTCTCCTGAAGCCCCAGGATTTCAGACTTCAGGCGTTTGACAAGGATATTTACACTCCGCCTGAGGGATTCTGTTTCAGATGATTGTGCCTCTCGGATCGGGTGATCCAAATGACCGTCCGCGATATAGTCAACATCTGATACAATCGACTTTAACGGGCGTAGAAGGAAACGGGACATATAATATGCGGAAAATACTCCTATCCCTATTCCCAGAAAACAAAGAATGACCACATGCAGGAGCAGAAAATTTATAGATTCACGAAGAGGTAGTGTCGAAACAACAATCTTGCCAACAAGATTCATCTGGGACTCTGAGGGATAGCCGTCGTTATTCAGGTCGATAAAAAGATAGCGGGTGACAGTTTCATTCGGTTTGTCAATGATATCAAAACCCGTAAGGTCAGCGTAGACCTGCTTGACATGCATGAGTGTCTCCCCTTCTGCAGATTCACCACGGCCCGCGATTCGGCGATAGGTGATATCAAAGATTGAAACCTCGTGAAGGGAGGGGTCTTGCTCCATTAGCAGGTCAGGGATGGAAGTATAGGGGAAGTTCTTGCGCCCTTCGATAAAGGTGTCTGAGGCGAAACTCAGTTCCAACAGATACCGGTGATCAGGCGTAGGCATATACGCAAATTTCTTTGAATGCGAAGGCTCAGATATGCTGGCGCTTACCCGGTCAGCGGAAAAATTGGTGCCTTCGCGAATTGCGGTTATTGAAGAATAAAAGCCGGGAATCGTTTTGAAATCAAATCCCCGGTCCGGCTCAAATGTGGTATATTCAATGACCCCGGCTTCATTGATGATGTAAAGGTCAATATCCCAGTCAGAAGAACGAATCATCTCATTTTTCAGGCCGTCAAGATCCATTGTGGACGGATCTCCGCCAGACAGGGCATATGCATCAAGAAAAGGGATGAATGCATCCTCTATTTGCTGGTCATACGCCTTTTCATAGAGGATGAGTCCTTTATCGGCGAGAACAGCAGAGTGAATGACCGATATTGCTATCTGATCCATCTTCTCGTCAAACTGTGCGACGATACTGTTTTCTATTGAGGTGAAAAGGATTACAGAAACGATGACGGTCAGAATAATAAAAAACAGAAAGATAACCCAGCCTAAAGTCGTCTGAAGGGAACGGGGTTGCCGGTCATCTTTTTTCATAGCGTGGTTCTTAAATCTGACTGCTTTTAATTTATGGGTTACGATATAGGCACCAAACTCGACAATCTCTTTGTAATCAGCATATTTGAGTGAGTATAGTCATCTATGCCCACCATAGGGGATTTCATCGCCCATGGCCAAAGGCATGCCAATCCGAATCTTCTTTGTTGTGCAGATCAAAAAATCATGGTATGAAAAGTCCCTTCCATGTGATGCTGATACCAACCCTTGGCTGTCCATCCAACTGTCATTACTGCTGGAGTTCAGACGAGGACTCGCCAATGATGAGCATGGAGACCATCAGGGAAGTCGCCGCCTGGCTCAAAGATTTTGACGAGCGGCAGGTGACCATAACATTTCATGGCGGCGAACCCCTGCTTGCAGGACCCAAATTCTACCGGGAAGCACTTCACCTGCTTTCAGATGAGCTTTCGCACCTGAAACCAACCTTTGCCATCCAGACAAATCTCTGGCTGATGACCCCAGAACTCGCACAGATTTTTGCTGCGTATCAGGTGCCCATCGGATCATCCATCGACGGCCCAAAAGAAATTAATGACATCCAGCGGGGAACGGGATACTTTGACAAGACCATGCACGGTTACAGGATTGCACGGGAAAACGGTCTTTTTGTCCGCTTCATCTGCACCTTTACCCGACAGTCTGTCGATCACCGTGAAGAGATCTTTCATTTCTTTATGGAGAACGGGTTTGCGCTCAAACTGCACCCCGCACTTCCGTCACTTAAGGGCGATAATCCAGAGAAATGGGCACTTGCACCAGAAAAATATGGGGACTTGCTCATATATCTCCTCGATAAATATCTGGAAAACCTTGATACCGCAGAGATCATGAATATAAATGACCTGCTAAAATCGGTTTTCACACGAACGGGGAATGTCTGCACCTTTAACGACTGCATGGGAAACACCTTTGCCATCGGGCCTGATGGCAGTATCTACCCCTGTTACCGGTTTGTGGGCATGCCAGAATGGGTGATGGGTAAGGTCTATGAACGTCCGACAAAAGCAGATCTGGCAGAGTCCCGTGCATGGAAACTGATGCACGCATTCAAAGACTTTGTAGATGAGCACTGCAAAGAGTGCCCCCATATCAGATACTGTCGCGGAGGGTGCCCGTACAATGCCATCGCCCCCACAGGGGGCAGAGTGGAGGCAGTAGATCCCCACTGCCCGGCATACAAGCAGATCTTTGATGAACTCAATGACCGGCTTAATAAGGAACTCTACGGATCAGCGCCGACAGATATGGGAATGGGCGGTCCCAGGCGGAAAAAACGAAAAGGAAAGGCAGGTATCATGGATTTAATGCAGAAAATGGTCTCGGAATAATCATCTGCTTTTTTCCTGTGGTTCCCAAAAAGATCAAAAATAGTCCCTCAAAGAGGTAATTGCACACTCTGAGAGGAGTTCACTTCTATTTACTTCCCGTATGATTCCACGAATCACTTCTATTTATCCCATTCCATATTCAACGCGAATGGTAACGTTTCTGAGAAGGGTTACACCATGAGCCCCCAGAAACGAACTGAGTTGATAAAAAAAGGACAGGACGGACAAGGAACTCACTCCAGTAAAGAGACTAACAGAAAGTGTCCTCAAACCGTTGAATCATCATCTTCCATATCTTCAGCCAAACGAAGAGTAAAACGAATGGAAAGCCCTTTTTCAGGGTGCCCGGGCATCCGGTCTCCGGGAGTAATTTTCCCCCCATATCTCCGAATCAAAAGACGGGCGATATGCAGGCCAAGGCCCCGGCCCCCCCGTTCGGTGGTGTATTCCTGAAAGAGTGATAAGAGTTGTTCTTTCTTATCATCAGAAAGACCGGGCCCGTCATCCTCAACAGAAACCGTCACCTCATGATCCATCTCCTCGCTATTGATCCAGATGCGCACCCCTGCCCCGCCGTGTTTAATGCTGTTTCGGATAAGATTGGTGAAGATAACAGAGAGAAGACTGTCCGCCAGAACCGTACATCCGGTCCGCATAAAAGAAATTGATGCCCCGGGGTATTGAGATATTTCTGCACTAATGAGTGTATCCAGATTAATGGGGATCATCTCAGTCGTTTCATCGGTGATCCTCCGAATGGTTGTTACATTGTTGAGAATATCAGTTATATGATGGGTATGCCACTGGATTTTTGCAATATACTTACTGGTATCCTCACCGGGCAGAGAATCCGTCAGACGGCGGGAATACCCAAGAACAGCAGCATTTGCATTTTTAATGTCATGAAGCATGATATCCAGATAGAGACTTGCGTCGCTAAAGGAATCCTCCAGACGATCCTGCAGGATCCCACGCAGAATCGTGCCCCCGATTTTATTCCCGATCATCTCAAGCGTTTTTTTCTCAAAGGGGGAAAAGGAATGGCGTGACCGGCTACCGATGTAGAGGGCACCGACAACAACAGCGTCAGATATGAGCGGAATACCCGCGTATGAAAGTGCATCAATCTCTTCAAGCACTTTTGTATCAATTGGCCCGGGTGGATGATTCGGCAGATTCTCTACATAGTGCTGCTGCATCGCAAAAAATACGAGATTAAACGGATAGTCCATTACATTTTGACGCAATTTTGCATCGATAAACCGTTCTGATATGCCGGAGGATGCGATGATCGTTGCCCATTTCGCGTCCGTATCACGGAGATATATCCAGCCAAGGTCAAAATTCATCTTATCGATAACCGTATGCAGAATCTCTTCCAGCATTCCATCAAGGGTATCGACTGAATTTGCCACCTTCATGACCTCATTCATCATTAAAAGCTGACTGTTCCGTTTTAGGAGTTCTGACTCTGCGTGTTTCTTTCGGGTTATATCACGGAAAACAACCAGAAGATTACGGGACGCATCCCCCGATGGGGCAAGCATAATCTCCACGTCAACAACATGGGTTTTACTCAGGCGAAGCTGATCCTCAATCATCCGTGGTTCGGGTGGCGATGAACTGTCATACAATGACAGAGGTTCCACCAGTTCTGAAAATTTGTTGTGCACCAGACGCACTTTGGGGAGACTGACCTTCGGGAACGCATTCTTTCCCAAAAGCTTGCGTGCCGCCGTATTTGCGTATATGCATACACCACCGGAGAGAACAATCACTGCATGCGGGTAGTTTTCAAATAGTTCAAACGGGATACTCGCATCGCCTCTTGCCGGGTGAACTGCCTTATCTTCATCCGGAAATCCAATTGGCGAACAGACAGAAGAACCGGGGTAAATGGTAACGGTAACAAGAGTTGAACCAGGTATTTCTGCAACAGAGATAAAAGACGGAAGACTCACTCCAAATGAGTCTATCACCGATGCACGGATGAATGTCCCGGGTCGGAATATATCGCAAAACCCTCCTCCTGTACCAGCGTCATCTCCCAGCGGTTCACCGGGATGGATGATGGCATGGATATCAGGGAATTTTATAAAAAAATTGTCGGAATAGTGATAAATGCGTTGGAAGGCTGCGTTTACAAAAGTAATATTTCCTGTCTCCTCGAAAAAAAGAACCGGAATTGCAGAATGACGGACATATTCATAGTAATCATGAATACCCATATCTGTTCGTTCCGATGGGAATGATCGGAGAGCCTCATTCTCTGCTGAATTTTTTGGCATAGATGATAGCACACGGCACACCGTGCAACTAATAAAATATCGCTCTAAAAGCTATTCAAAGTATGGTTATTTTATACCGCGTCCTTAATCTCAATTATAATGATATGTTGTGCCCGTCTATATCGAGGTACATGCGAACCGGGCGAGATGCGGGATAAAGAGATAACGCACTGTTTTAAGTATTCGCTAAAAGGAATTGAAAAAATGGATTGAACCATCCATTCCTGACCTCAATTCAGCAGATATATCGCGCCATTCAACATCGTGGCAAATGCGACCCAGGCGAGATACGGGATAAAGAGATACCCGGCTGTTTTATTGAGTCGATAGAAACTTACCGTCACCGCAAGGATGAACACCCAGAGTATGACGATTCCAACGAGACCCAAAAACGGACTTTGCAGGGTGAAGAACAGATATGACCAGAGAATGTTCAGGATTAGCTGAGCTGAGAAGAGCACCAGGGCTATCCGTACTTCAGCACGTTTGGTTCCTTCCATGAGGATAAGATAGAGAGCAATACCCATCAGAATGAAAATGAGTGTCCATGCAATGGGAAATGCCAGATTCGGCGGGACAAACCATGGTTTAACGAGAACATCCACATACCATGACCCCGGCCCGGTTGCGGTAAAAAATGAACCGATAAACCCTGCGAGATTTGCCAGAATCACACACCCAATCAGGAGCAACGGATTTCGGATAGGGATTTTTTCCCGTAACATACATTTTTCCTGTACCATAATAAGAGAAAGGAGAAAATAGCTAATAAACGTTTTCCGGATTTACCGCAATACCAAATCAGTTATCTGCACTCAGCAAATCACTATACACAGAGAAAGGACACAGAGTAAATATGCCAGATATCATGACGGAAACACCGCCCCAATACATCCTCTTTGATATGGACAATACGCTTTATGACTTCCATTTTGCCAAAATAAAGTCTTGTGAAGCGGTTGCAGACCTCGTCGGCAGCGGAGAGGGAGAAGACCTTTTCCGCTATTTTATGACCGGAAACCATGGGTTTGAACATCACAACAATATCCGCGATTTCATGAACGATCGGTGTGTCTTTGAGCCACGCCTGTATGAAGAGGCATGCGCGGTGTATGAAGAGGTGAAAGTATCATTATTGACCCTCTATCCCGGCGTGAAAGAAACCCTCACGCTTCTTGCGGATGCCGGTGTATCCATGGCGATTGTCACCGATGCAGAGAGTAATCAGGCAGAGAAACGGCTCGCTGCAACCGGACTCAGGGATTATTTTGTAGGGGTCATGACACCGGATCAGGCAGGCGTCAGAAAACCAAAACCGGAGATTTTTCATGCGGCCGCAGCTATTTTGAAGTGTAACGTCAATGAGGCGTGGCTCGTTGGTGATAGCCCGAAACGCGAGATTGAACCCGGAAATCTCTTAGGCATGACAACTGTCTATGCAAAATACGGCGACTGGATTGGTATTCCTTATCCCAGGATACAACCGCACTATACCCTGCAATCCTTTAGTGACCTACAGGAGATCACGCACCTGAAAAAATAGTTATTCAAGAGGAAAGGGCTCCTTTCCTTCAGAATAGGGCAGTGCATGCCCGGCAATCACCACCGGCGTATCGGTATTTGCAATCTTTGCAAGCACCACTTTTTTTCCCGCGGCAGTCATGGCAAATACCGGAACTGCTTTACCTCCCTGCAAAAGAGCCTTTTTTCCGGCAATCTCATACATTGCACGCGACGCACACGGGAATATCAGGTCACAGGAGGCCGCATATTTCTCTGCATCCTCACCATTTGTGCCGGTGGTATGCACCGCCACAATAAAGGCAGAAGGATATGATCTGCGGATCGAAACCGCCTCATCTGCAGAGGCGGTTGTCACGGCGGGTGCATTGAATCCATTCTCAAATGCCCTCCGAACCCCATTTTCCGCATTGAGTATTGCGTCATGAGGAGAGGCAACGATTCCTCCCAGTTTATCAATTCGCTCGATCACCGCAGGAATCGGCGTGGTTGAGATTAGACCCGACATCTTTCCTCCGATTCCCTGAATAAGACGGGGCGTGGTGGCAATAACCGTTCCCGCTCCATCGCAGGCAATCACCGCCGCGTCGATGATGCCAGAGCGTTGAGCGTTAGAAAGCAGTTCTGATGCACCAAAAAGCACAAAATCATCATCTGATTCCACCTGACGGTCAGGTGTACACATGCCAAACGATACAATACGGCCCTCAATATTGCGCCGAATCTCCTCTTCACTAAATGTTTTGACCGGCTCACGAAAGCGTGCTGCAAGTGGACAGGACTCTATACGGGCAGGCCCGACTGAAACAACCCGTCCATTCCTGACAACAACCCGTGCACACCCGGCCGCCTCGATAATATGTTCGTCGCCCTGAATCATCACACTAAAACGTATTGCACCTTTCAATAATAATGAAGACGAATGGAACAGGAGAACATGAAAGAGATCAATCCCGTGGAGAGATACTGGGAGATAGATACCGTTCGCGGGGTTGCAATCCTCATGATGGTCATCTACCACCTGCTCTTTGATCTGGTTTACTTCGGTAATGCCGATATCGCAATAAACAGTGGTTTTTGGAAGATGTTTGCACTCACCTGCGCAGGTACCTTTGTGTTTCTGGTTGGTTTGTCCCTGCACATCAGCAGGGAACGTGCCATACAGAAAGGGATTACCGGTATCGCCCTTGTGCGCAAATATCTCATACGAGGGCTCTTCATTCTCGCACTGGGATACGCCATCACCATCCTCACCTATCAGGCAATTGGCGGCGGGTATATTCTCTTCGGCATCCTGCACCTCATCGGTCTCTCCATATGCCTTTCGCCTCTCTTTTTTTCCCTGCAAAAAAAGAATATCATCGCAGGAATGATAGTCATTGCACTTGCCCTTGTAGTGACCGGGATAGAAGGCCCGCTCTGGCTTGCGTGGCTGGGAATACACCCCATGGGTTTCTATTCAATCGATTATGAACCGCTGATTCCCTGGTTTGGCCTCGTTCTTATAGGGATGGGTGCAGGGGCATATCTATACCCCAACGGACGCCCGTTGCGGCAATTTACAACTCCCTGCCCGTTCGTTACAAACCTTCTGGGAGTTGCTGGCAGGCACTCGCTTCTGATATACATCATCCACCAACCAGTGCTGATACCCATTTTAATGGTGACGGGAATGATACCCCTCACCTCCTTTGGCATCTTTTAACCGTTATTTCGTGCGTGTGGAAAAGAGTGGCACATCAGCAAAGGCACCCACATCAAAGACCCCACGTTCTGTCACCCGAATTTCGGGGATGACCGTGAGTGCACAGAACGAGAGATACATAAACGGATTTTCAATGCATCCGGTAGTGCGAATACATGCCTCAAGGGACCTGAGAGACGTTGCTACCTCTTCATACGGAAGCGATGACATCAGGCCACCGCATTCAAGCGGAAGAAACGCAGATGTGTTCCCGGAGACTGCGGCCATGCCCCCGTCTGCTGCAATCACCATTCCTGCGGCACGGATGATTGCGGCATCATCACTTCCGACGGCGATGAGATTATGAGAGTCATGGGCCACACTCGCCGCAATGGCACCGTCCCGGATACCAAACCCGTTCACAATCCCAACACCACAGCCACCACTGCGATACCGGTCACAGACAATCAGTTTCAAAAGATCCCCTGAGGGGTCGGGCAGGGATGCTCCGTCAACCTCAAAGGATAGTTCATGGGTGAGAATCTGTCCCGGCACGAGACCCACCACACGGGCAGTCCCTGAGCCACGGATGGCGATTGTCTCCTCGGTCAGAGGGGCACACGAAAACGGCACATGCAGCACGTTCGGGCGGCGGTATCCGGGGTCTGTCCATCGTACTCCGCGGATATAGGTATCTGTCACCGTGCAGACCCCAGTGTCATCCAGCACACAGAAATCGGCACGCCGGCCGGGTGCAAGCGCACCCCGGTCATTCATACCGAATCGTTCTGCAGCCGATAAGGTGGCCATCCGATACGCAACCTCCGGTTCAATGCCTACATCAACTGCCCTGCGGATACAGTCATCAATGTGCCCATCTTCTGCCAGCATATCTGCATGGCGATCATCGGTTGCAAAACAACACCGGGAGGCAGTAGCAGGCGTCACCACCGTTGCGAGCGCACTCAGGTTCTTCTCCGTTGACCCTTCACGCAGCATGATGTACATCCCACGCCGGAGTTTCTCTGCGGCCTCAGGAGCATTCGTGCATTCGTGATCACTCTGGATGCCTGCTGCAATATATGCACACAGTGCAACGCCTGAAAGGAGCGGTGCATGCCCATCCACAAACGGAGACAGACCAATCTTGCAGAGCAGATCTTTGTCTCCTGCAAGCACTCCCGGCACGTTCATCACTTCACCGAGACCGGTAACTCCCTCTTGTTCCATGAAGGGTGCAAGGTCGCTACAAGAGAGAACAGCACCTCCGCGGTCAAGTGGCGTTGCCGGGACACAGGATGGAAGCATGAGCCGGATATCAAGCGCTACCTCGGATCGCTCCTGCAACATATACCGCAGCCCTGCAGTGCCTGCGACATTCGCAATCTCATGGGGGTCGGCAAACACGGTGGTGGTTCCGTGCGGGATCACCGCACGTGCATACTCCGTTGGTGTCAAAAGAGAACTTTCAATATGCACGTGTGCATCTATCAGCCCGGGAAGGATGCGTTTTCCCCGCAGATCAATAGTCTGGTCTGCAGTATACGTCCCGAATCCGGTTACCCGCCCGTCTTTCACACCAAACGAGGCGTTCTCTTCCCACTCTCCGGTGAATGGACAGAAAACCCGGGCATTCGTAAAGATGATGTCGTAGGGTTCTTTTCCTGTAGCAGCCAGATTAAATGAGCCCACCTTCAGACCTCAATATTCTTTATCACACATCCAAGCCGTTCTCCGTCCTCCATCATATAAATAAAGAGCCGATACGAACCGGGCTGCAATACTACATCAAATGGGACATCGTTCGTTCCTGCATGGAGATGCACCGAATGGACGATTTTTGTTACCTCCACTTGTTTGAACCCGGAGAGATCAAACACCGTGATCTGAACAGCGACATCCCTGGCCTCTTGTTTATTATCTACAGAGACATGCACTGCACTTCCGTCATACGAAACCGTACCGATGGAATATGTGAGACACCCGGCAGATACGACAACAACCGCCAGAACAAGAAAAAGTACGGTTACAACACCAATCCTGGACATATTTGATGTAATTGAAACCCAGAACAAAATATACTATTTGCTTTGTACCGAGACAAAAGAGCGTTAAAAATGGAGTTCCAGAAATTCATGCAGTGATTCTACAGTATTGGTGCCGTTAACGGCTGAAATCTGCGGAGAAAAGACAGAATCTGTCACAGCGCGGTAGCGCAGAGGGCTGGAATCCGGGTGATCACATTTATTGAGAAAAACTGCATACGGACAACCCGAAACCTTAAGGGTCTCGCAGATCCGGGCGGTTAACTCATCCAGATCGCGCGTGGTATCAGCCATGACAATGGCGCCGTCCATTCCGCGGGAGAGAATCTCGCGGCAAAATTCAAACCGTTCCTGTCCCGGTGTACCAAAGAGGTAGATCTTCTTGTTATTGACCTCTGTACGTCCAAAATCAAGCCCGACCGTTGTCGGAATATCGTATTTATTCGCTTCGACATGACGGCATTTGGGATCAATCGCCTGAATAAATGTAGACTTGCCGGCGTTATAAGCCCCAAAAATTACAATTTTCAGTCTGGAACGATCCATATATAACATCTGTTTGGTTTACGACCCATATAACATTTTCAGTTTAAAATACACATTTTAGTGCGGGAACAAACAGAGTATTTTTCACCTGACACCGCGAAATTCCAGATAGCGACTACAGACGGGAGAAACTTGATGTCGGTAATAACATTTACAAACCATAAAGGAGGCACGGGAAAAACCACATCCTGCCTGAACTGTGGAGGTTTTCTTAATAATAAAGGGAAACGGGTGCTGGTTATCGATTGCGATCCACAGGCAAATGCATCCACCGCTCTTGGCTGCAACCCACAGGAAGAACGGAAAAATATGTATGATGTCTTTATGTCAGGCACGGAAGAGTTTGAAGCTGTTGCTCTCAAAGATGTCATCGTCACAACAGAATCGAGAATTGACCTCTGCCCCTCATCACTTGACCTTGCGGGCGCCGAACCATACTTGTATGAACGTGAAGACAGGCTTCAGGTTTTAAAAGAAGCGATAAAACCTATCCTCAGAAAATATGATTACATCCTGATTGACACACCCCCAAGCATGGGCCAGTTCGTGATTAACGGAGTTGTCGCGTCAGATCATGTGATTATCACTTTGGACAACGGTATCTTTGCCCGAACCGGTTTTGAGGCAATACAGACGATATTCTCAGATATTGCAGAGATAACAGGAACGCCTGTTTCAGCAGAGATCGCCATCATCACCCGCGGACGGATGATACAAGAAGCAGTGACACCGGGTGAAGAGATCCTCCGCGGATTCCGCCGCCTTCTCGGGCTCAAAAATGATGAGACAACTTCCCGCCAGCAGCATGATGAGATTTTAACCTTCTGTGAAAAATCCTTCACGAACGTTTTCACTGTACCCTATGATATCAAAGTTCACGAAGCGCAAAAACGGGGACTGCCTCTTTCAGATTACGCACCAAATAGCAGGGCAGCCGTTGTATATAAGGAGATCGCGGTTGCTATTGAAAAACTGAACGTTAAGAAACGGAGGAGCTAAATCCACATGCTAGAACAACCAAAGAGGCCCGGACGAAAAGCACTTTTTACCGGAGTGCATAAGCAAACCGTCCGGGCAGAAGAACCAGTTGAGGTCATCACAGCAGTGGAAACAGGGGAAGGACTCTGTGCCGCACTTGAGGCGATCATTTCAAATCCAAAAGCAGGATTGGTATTCCCGGAAAACCTTGATGCCGCACAGCTAAAGATGGCAGTTTCCATCAACGCCGCTCTCAATGCAGTGCGCGATGCAGCAGAGGGAGAACTACAGAGAGCACGGGAAACCTCTGACCATCTGATTGTACAAACAGCAGAACTAAAGGAAACGATTGACGCCCTCCATGCAGACCTCGAAAACCAGGAGCGTATTACCGAGTCCCTGAGTGAAAAGCTCAAAGAGACCGGAACCACAGATTTAGATGCGTCTGAAGAAGAGAAAAAACTGATTATTGCAGAGATTCAGAGGAAAGATGCGGAAGTTATTCGCATCACCGAGCAGTTATCTGCCCTCAGTGAGGAGACAGAATCCCTCAGAAGCGAAGCCGCAGAACTGAGGAGAAAAGCAGCGGATACACCAGAGCCTGAAGCATACACACACCTCAGTCAGCAGTTCGACGACCTCACACGCCGCCATGCAAACCTCACCGCAGAGGTTCTGGCCGGAAAAGAACTCCGTGAAGCAGAAATTAAGGGTAAAGATGAAGAGATCATCCGACTCTCCCATGAAATAGCAGAACTGAGTAAAGAGAAAACGTTGCTCGCCGAGGCAGTGGCAGATGCACCAGAGCCTGAAGCATACACACACCTCAGTCAGCAGTTAGAAGACCTCATCCACCGTCATGCAAACCTCGTTTCACAAGTTGCAGTAACAAAAGAAAAACATGCAGCAGAGATTAAGGGGAAAGATGATGAAATTAGCCGACTCAACAATGAAATATCAGAGCTCAGGGAAGAAGCGGCACTGCATATTAGGGCAGCGGCAGAATCACCGGAATCGGAAGGTCAAGCACATCTCCGTCTGCAGTTTGAAGACCTCACCCACCGTTATGCAGACCTCACCGCACAATATACAACGAAAACAAACCAGCATGAAGCAGATCTCAGCCAGAAAGATATGGATTTAATCCATCTCAAAGAAGAGATGCGAGTAGCAGAAGAGGCAAGGATAAAAGCAGAGGAAAAAACTTCCAATCTGAATACCAAGGTATCTGGTCTTGAAGTTGAGAAGCGGGAACTGCAGAATCAGGTCGCTGCACTGAAAACCGTCGCAACTGCCAGTTCAAAGGGTAATGAGATCAGTCGTGCCCTCAGGCAGAAAGAGCGCGAAATACATGCACTGGTGATGAAAAATCCAATACCGGTTCTCATTACCGACAGTTCATTGAAGATCACCTCTGCAAACCCGGCATATGAAAAATTATCCGGGATTAAACTTGAAGAACTCCGGAAGATGAACCTTAGGGACTTCACTCTTATTGACCAGAAAGGGGACGGGATCGGAAAAACTGTGAAGAATAAAGTGCTGAGTTCAGCAGAAATTCAGATCCAACTACCTGCCGGAACTTATGTGCTGGAACAATATGGCATCCCCATCCTGCAAGATGCCGGTTCCATTGAATCAGTTTACATCTTCTATAACGACATCACCGAGGAACGCAGGGAAGCAAAGCAGATCCGCGAACGGATGGCAGAGAATGAAACCCTGCGAAAACGCTCCGAGCTGATGATCGAAGAGAACCCCATGCCCATCCTGTATATGGACAGTAATTTCGCCATACAGGTGACAAATGAGGCATATGCCAAGATGAGCGGTATTCCCCGCAAAAAACTTATCGGGATGAACGCCCGTGATTTCAAAATTTTGAGCCAGGAAGGTGACGGGCTTGGTCAGGTTATCCGCAAAAAGAAAACATGTTATGGAATTGTCACCGTTGAGCTCCCCTCAGGCACGCACATCCTGGAGCAGTACGGCATTCCAATCATCGGTCAGGACCGTTCATTGTCGCATATTTTCATTGTCTACAATGACATCACGGATATCAGGGACAAAGAAGCAAAAATCACCCGCATGGTGACACAAATAAAGGAAGAGGCCAGGATTCTTTCAGAGAGTACAGGATATCTGACCGACCGGATGGAAGAACTTTCATCAGGCAATCTCTCGGCAGAGGCAATTATTTCTGAAAAAGACCCCTTGAAAGTTCTGAAGATTCATTACAATAACTCAGTTGCTTCTATCCGTTCAATTACGGAAAATGTCGCTGAAACCATTGAAACCATCCGGCACACTGCAAAAGAACTGACGGCAAGCAGCGATGAGATAAGCAATGCCAATGTAAAGATGGCAGCAGATACCCAGACAATAACAGAAAATATGGGTACTCTCCAGGAGGAGATTGAAGCTGTCAGTTATGAAGTGGCAAATCTTTCTGCCTCCATTGAGGAGATAGCAAGTACCTCTCAGGAAGTGATGCGCCAGGCTGAACTTTCCTCAGAAGAAGGGGCAAAGGGTGCTGAGATTGGAAAGAACGCTTCAGCAAAGATGGCACTCGTTGGTGAAATATCACAACAAAGCATGAAGGAAATCACGGCTCTGAATGACCAGATGAAGAAAATCGGAAAGATTGTCCGGATCATCGCAGACATTGCCGACCAGACAAATCTGCTCGCCATCAATGCAGCAATTGAAGCAGCACGGGCTGGTGAGCACGGCAGGGGATTCTCTGTTGTTGCAGGAGAAATACGCCACCTTGCCGTGGAGTCAAAAGAGGCTTCAGTAAGCATCGAAGAACTCATCGGCACGATTCAGAATGAGAGTGAACGGACCGCTGAATCGATGCGTTCTGCAGATAGTGAGATTCGCAGTGGTATAATCAGCGTGAATGCATCCATTGATGCCATCAACACCATTGTCGATGTAGTCAATCTCTCAGCACAGGGTGTCATTGAGATAACTCATGCCACCGAAGATCAGGCGAACGCCACAAACCGGCTGATGGAAAAAGTGGAGCGTGTGTCACAGATGGCACGAAAGACCATGAGAAACAACGAGGACATGGCAGCATTGGCACAAGAACTGAGCGCATCAGCCGAAGAGGTAAGCAGTGTTGTGCATGAACTTGATACCATGGCCGGACGCCTGCAATCCCAGATAGAACGGTTCAGATTTGAACAGGATGAATGATATCACTATGGACACCAGAGGATTTCAGTCCGTCCTGCGGACGATAGAATCAAAATTAAGTATACAGTGCGAAAACTATAAACAGGACTATCTTGAGAGGAGAATTCAGTCAAGGATGCGCATCAGCAAGGTTGAATCTTATACTGATTACAATTCCCTCCTCCTATCAAGCATTACAGAACAGGAAGCATTCCGGAATGCTCTCACTATCAATGTGACGAAGTTCTGGCGAGACCCCGAAGTATTTGATTTGATAAAACGCGATATCATTCCGGAGATACGGCGCAGGAAAAAGAAAATACGTATCTGGAGTGCCGGGTGCGCAACCGGAGAAGAGCCATACACGCTTGCACTGATGGTGTATGAAGCACGAATTCTATACCCGGATGTGGAGGTAACAATCTTTGCTTCAGACATCGACAGAGAAGCCATCAAAAAGGCGGAAACGGGCATTTATCTAAAAAAGGCACTGGAGAATCTCTCAGAATCACAGGTGCGCAGGCATTTTGATGAACAACAGGACGGAACGTTTCTGGTAAAACCCCATCTCAGGGATTTCATAAAGTTCTCTTGGCATGATTTGATGAGTGGAAAGGCGGTGACGAATTATCTTGACATCATCCTCTGCAGGAATGTGACCATTTATTTCACCGAAAAACAGAAGGACGAACTTGCGCGAATTTTTGCGCCGGCGCTTGCAGAAGGCGGGTACTATGTCATGGGAAAGACAGAGTATATGGGACGAGATGTAGAACAACTCTACGAACCATTCAATCCAATTCAAAAGGTATATCGTAAGAAAGGGGTTTGATCAGCGTTTCGGTATTGCGAATTCGTCTAAAGGTTCGGGTTCTACTTCCTCAATACGGGAAATTCTCTCCATAATAGCTTTCTTTTTTGTCGAATCTTTTACCTGACCCAACACAAACATAAGATTTAGTCCAATTACCACAATGACCATGGTGAGGCCTATTCCCATGAGAACCCCTTTTGACGTCAGAAAAACAGAGACCAGTAATACTACGAATGATATCAGATAGAAGAGTATCCAGGTATGTGATTCCTGCGGGTCCATTGGTACGGAGATCTTTAGCCTGATATTATTTTAAATACACGTTCTGAGATTTCCATGTACATTGGATACACAGACAAAACATTATCAAAACGGCTACACAAGATTATGGTGTGAAACGGGCAGACATCCTCACCTTTGCAGGTGCAATCGTTATTGTGATCATTATCGCCATTGCTTCTCAGGGAATTGATAGTATCCCTGGGATTGGCGCAATATTTGGGCACACCCATACGGATTCGTCCTATGAAAGCCATGTGGGCGGACTCCCCGTTTATTTCATGCACACAAAACCGCAGGTATGGAATATTCCAAAAAATACCGATCTAAACACCGTATATATCAGCGGTGGGAAAGGATACCCCATCACTGAATTTCCTGCTGATATGACCCGTTTTGGTGCATCAGACCCAAGGGACACTAAGATCTGGAAAACCGAAGAAACCATTCAGTTTGCAGAGTATACCGGCCCGGGCAATGGATTTTCAGAGATGTTCCCCATCCCATATGGATTCTGGCGGATAAATGCCAGTATGAATGCCGCTGTCAAACCGGAAAGTTCCCAACTGACATGGATACTCGTGGATGGTGAAAACGGCATCATCCTTACCGGCAACCAGATGCGCTATAATGAACACGCCATTATGACCGTACAGGCATCCGGGAAGTCATTCTACTTCATGGTAAGTGCACAGGATATAAACGACTATACCTTGACCCTGGAGACGACAAAGACACAGTATGGTGCCGCCCTGATTCAGCCCTCACTCCGCCGAATCACTACACTCCTGAACGCAAACCATGAAAAATAAGTGAGAGTTTTACCCTTTAAGAGCCAGTTCAACAGACCGTTCCATAGAGATGATGAGCCCGCCAAAATTACTATTCAGCGCTCTTGTCTCAACGATATCTGAGCGCATGTTAGCAGGGATAAAGGTCATATTTATGCTCTCCATCCTCGCATCAGAATGAAAGAGGGCACTGTCGGCAAGGGCAAGATTTTCCATAGCCGCATGCAATTCAAGGTACCAATCAGAATATTGGTAGAGTTCTGCTGCATCATGGGCATTCAGGATGTGCGCTTGTGCATATGACACTTCACGGGCAGCAGTGACATACGCCACTTTTCCGAGGATCAGTTCACGGAGTGCATAGGGAGCGCTGGGTTTAACGGATTCAGGGTCAGGCTGAATGGCATCAACTATCACAAGAGCTTCGTTTAGATCCACTTCAGCACCCTGAAGTTTTGCGTTCGTCAGTTCTGGCGGACTGGTGTCCCAGTTTATTTCACTGATTCTCGCCTCTGCCTGTTCATAGCGAGACAGTGCAGAAGAGTATGCCTCTTCATCAGTAACGCACCCGCAGATACAGATACCTGCAAAGAGAATGATGAGAGTGCCATAGGTAAATCGGGATATTTTCATCGAAGTGCAACACCTGTGTAATGTTCTGATTATTGAAAGAAATTGTATCCGGGGGACTAAAGTCCTCCATTAACGGTACCGCTTTACGCCTTTTCAATAATGATCCGTATTTTGTCACCGGCCTTCAAGCCGTGTCCCTTGGGCACATCAATGTTATACCATAGACCAAGTGGATTGCCCTCAGTAACAGAGACATCATCAGATTGGGTGCTCTGATTCATAAGGCAGTCTTTATTTTCATCGATATTTGCAACGTATTCTATATCGGATACAAAGGCTACGATTTTCTCAACCATGTACAAGAAATTTCCCGGAATCAAGTTAATGCTTTGGTTAATGACCGGACCGAAAGAAAACAGCGGATAAAACGGTAGGATGGTTCAGGCCGGTGGCCTGAGCATAATGAAACAATTATGCAGAACGTGGAAGAACACGCCATGTGGTGCTGTTCGAGTAACTCCAGCGGGATATATCAAGTTCATCACAGATACCAGAAAGAATTGCCATATTTGTGCCCACTTCTTTTGGCGACAAACCCAAGTCTTTTGCAATATACTTGGATTTAAAGTACTGTTTTCCCGCGGTAAGACCCTGCACCAGATATGAGATTATCTTCCCCTGTGTTGCCGTATACTGCTCAGAAATACGGTTTTTATCATTCATCGTTAAACTCCAAGAACAACTTCCATTTAGATATTACTATAATATAAATGTTTCCTGGAGATATGCTATTTATTGGTCAATTCAGACAATATTTAGGATTAATTTGATTAAAACCCTGAAAATAGGCCGGAATTGATTCCCACATTCGGTTAAAGGTTGTATCAGAAATTGAAAGGTAATTATTTAAAATAACCTTATTATTATTATTATTATTCTACCGGATACTCCTCAATCTTTGCAATGAGGCTTTTGAGTACCGTTTCCCGCATTCCTTCGACGAATTTGATGCTTCCAACGACGAGATGGCCCCCACCGTTCACGCCACCGCCGATGACCTCTTCTCTTAGTTCACGCACCATCTTTGGAATGTTCATCAGAACACCACGCGACCGGATGACGACAAAATCAGGCCCAACGCCAAGCGTTACCACTGGTACGCCTGCATGACGCTGGCGAAGGATGTCATGTACCTCACCGGAGGTCTTTCCGGGTGGCGGGAAGGTAAAGCGGTGTGCATAAATTTCCACATCCAGCATGAAGAGTTTTGCCGTGTTTGCAAGATCCTGTTCGATGACGTGTGGCATTGACGCACTGAGTTGCTCTTCAATGGCGAGATTTGCTTCATTTACGAGGAGCGTTACCAAACGCTCATGACGTTCATAGTTTTCAGTAACACCAAGGATGTCTTTTATAATCTCGCGCCCGTCATTAAACCGCAGCCAAAACTGTTCGTAATCAAGAGCAAGTGCGACATTCTTGCATTTCTCCTCGCTCCATTCATCACGGACAAGATCCAGATACTGCTGGCGTTCCGGTGCTTCACTGCGGTCGCCCACTGCTGCAATAGCAGGGAAATAACGGATCTCTTTCTCTACACCCGGGAAGATCATGCGGGCAAGTTCTGCGCCGATCATGCCTGCTGTTACGCCAAAGTCTCCACCGACATGGTACGGGTTCACATGCGCATCGAGATAGGCATTCGTAGTTTCATCAGGGTGGTGGTGGTCAACAACCACAATAGGAATATCGTATATCTTTGCCATCCGATAGGAAGGCTCATCCTCTTCTGTGGAACCATTGTCCATCATGACAATGAGCGGCAGTTTCTGCCCATACCGCGCAAAATCTTTCAGGGCGAAGTCAAGGTCACGCGTGATGTCCTCTATCTCATAGAATGGGGCTTTTGAGGGAGCACGTTTGAACATGTGGCTCTCGGTATCAAGATCGCCACCATTCTCACGAATAAGGTAGGTAACGGCCCGTTCAACAGCAACTGCGGCAGTAATACCATCCGCGTCTGCATGGTGGCGTAGCACAATCGGCTGAGCAGTAAAGACTGCCTTGCGGATTATCTTTGCAACCTTCTTCATCTCCGGTTTAAGGCGTTCCAACACCTCACTTTCAATCATGAACGGAGCGTCTTCCGGTTCAGCGCGCAGGTCCAGTGCCACTGCAATACGCTTTTCCACACCGTCGCGTTCTTCACCGGAGAGAACCCGCATATTTGATACCTCGATCTGAATGCGGTTGTTCCTGAGCATGACCTCACCTGAGACAGAGACCATCCCTCCAAGTTCAACCTCAGGATAGGCACGCACGCCTGCTTCTATAAACGCTGCCGCATCCTCTGTTCCCGTTTCATCAACGATAGTAAATATCGTAGGTCCGGAGGTCTGCTTTATCTGGGCAATCTCTGCCTCAAGGGTGACATGTCTGCCAACTTTGTTGGGAAGGTCATTCAGCCGGATGGTTGAGAGTTTCTTTGTCACTGTCTCTGTCTGGTACCTGGTCGGGACAATCTCCTCGAGATCGATGTTACCGTTTTTGCGCACTTCCCGTATACGAACGAATACGGTTTCCCCTTCCTTATGATTGGTCTTCACATTGGATTTGTGTATCAGACCCTTAATCCGGTCATTAAGATACACGAATGTGCCAAAATCAGCGAATCCCTGCACACGCACAATATACACTTTGCCCTCTTCCACATCCCCTACATCGCATGCAGAGGAGAGCTGATAAACGGTCATTTCTCCATCATTCATTTTTTTCACACTCTGATTCATTTGTTTTAAACTATTTTTGGCATTCGCGTTCGATTATGTTCCACGGGAGAGGTAATACAGACGACATTCTCCGTCGCGGCGACCTTTGGCGATGATAATATCTCCGGATCGCAACTGTTCATCTTTTCTTGGACGATATTTCCATTTGTTCTCGTGACGGATGGCAAGAACAACCATGCCTGTTACCGTGCTCAGCGAGGCCTCTTTCAGGTTTTTTCCGACAAGTTCAGAACCCTCCTGAACTTCAACCCGTGCAATAATCTCATCGGATTCACGTACAATCTTTTTAAACACCGGCGGAATTTCAATATCGCGAATTATGACATCGATAATCGAGCGTGCTGCTTTGGTAACACTATCCGCAAATGATGACATATACAGTAACCCACGAAGATATTCAACATTTGAGATCCGTTTCGCAGCTTCGAGAACCCAGAGATCCAGATCATACCTCATGTCATCCATCCGGGTGCCAAGAGAGACCACTTCATCCGCGACTTCCCGATTGTCAAAAAGGAGCGCTGTATAAGCGAGACCTACGGCAAGTTCAGAGGTATCCTTCATCTTGACAATCAGACGAACTGCCCGGTCAAGGTCGGTCACAATGCCTGCTTCAGGAGACTCATCGTCCGGCGGAATCTCTGCACCACAGAGATCATATAACGGAACGATGCCACTCTCTGGTCCTTTTGCAATGAGAATATCACCATCAAGAATCCGTGTTCTGTGATCAGGACCATAGATCCATGACACACCGCGGCGGATGGCAATAACACGCATTCCGGTGCTACTCTGGAGATTTTGCTCCCCTAAAGTAACGCCATCAATGGTGCTTTCTTTGGCAACAACCACGCGTTCGGTTATCTCTTCGGCATCCGGCATTGCAAGCCTGAGCTTTGCAGGAAATTTCACATCCTTAAGGATGATGGTCGCAATTTCTGATGCGGAATTTGAAATTTTTTCTGCCGCTTCACTAACCTGCAGCATACCACTCATAGACTCTGCTTCTTCGACTCTCCGGGACCCAAGGATACTTTGTATCCGTGCCTGGTAGACCAATTGGTTCATCCGCTCTTCAAGGGAAATCACTTCCCGGGCTATTTCACGACTTTCAAAAAGTATCGCAGAATAAGCAAGATCGACCATCAGTTCCGAGATGTCTGTCATCTCAACTAATACATCTTTAAAACTTACCGGCCGGTACTCAAAATCACTCATGGGCGTATAGTCCTTTCATGATACATTTGTCGTATCTAACATTATCGTATATCTTTATATGAGTATATTAATAACACCGACCAGGATAATCGCGCCAACCAGGTCGACAATACTGGTGACCACCGGAATGCCAAAATTATCGGGGTCCATTCCATATCGAAATGAGAGTCCTGCCGTTATGTAGGCAATGACGTTCACAATCGTCAGTACCAAAAAACCCGAGATGGTGCATATACTCATCAGTTCAAACAGACCGGGGGATGAGATACCCAGCAACTCTGACGCAATTTGGGCAATCATACCGATAAGGGGGAAGAGTAACAGGGCATAGAGATACGTTCCCCCAAATTGATCAAATACCTCTCTTTGAGGTCGTGCCTTTACTTCAATTTCACCCATATGCATGCCGGTTCCAAGGCGGGAGCACAAAATTCCAGCAATGGAACCACAAAGACCCGTAAATGGAGGAATGATAATGAGGAATACGGCAAATGCAATCATGTGTTCAATATCAAAGGCATAGGTAAGCCCGGCAAGGGTTCCAATAACGGAAAGAATCAGAAGTAACGGTAACATCTCCCGATTTATTTCAAATACCGGTTCATCGAGATATACCGAATAAAGAAGAGATGCAACGGTTAAAATGAGAACGAGACCAAAGAGCGCATAGAGAACAAGCGGCGCAACAGTGATGATATAAAGAGTGGTGATGATGAGAAATGGCAGGGTGACAATATCGCCTGCCGTTGTCACGGTAGGCGCGGCAATCATGTCCAGGTCCAGCCCATACCGGTAGCTGAGGAGCACGATACCAAGCGTAATGCCTATGACAACAATCCCCGACCCGACCGCAGAGATGACGGATATCACCACATAATCAAAGACGCTGAGACCGCCAATACCAAAGATAAAACAGAAACCTGCGACAAGCAGTCCCAGACAGAATCCAATGATCACCGTTGTCAGAAGTGATGCACGTATATTTGATCCAAGGACAGAATCTCGGGAAAAGTTAACCTCAAATGCTCCCAGATGCATTGATGATGAGAGACGGGACGCAAGCACTCCTGATATGTTGCCGCGCAGGTTAATGGACGGGGGCACCATAATCATCAGTCCGGGTAACAGGGCAATGACGTCACTTGCGGAACCAAGAAAAATGCCTGCGGCACTTCCGGCAAACGCGCAGACCAGTAAAGCAGCAAACCCGGTAAGAAACAGACGGGTCGGGTTGGACATCTTCAGTTGTAGCATCATCACCATCTCCCATCATTTCTATTCAGCCTCGATATGGAATCTCGATTATCTCAAGATCATCAGGTGCAAACACCTTTCCGCCATAGTTTTTCTTTGCATCCTCTATATGAGTTGTTGTATTGGTATACCGCGAACTGATATGAACAAGTGCAAGACGGGCGGCATCAATCTGAGTTGCAACCATTCCCGCCTCCCCAGCAGTTGAGTGGAACACTTCCGGCGCACGTTCTGCCTCACTCTCGTCAAAGGTGGCATCATGGATTAAGAGGTCTGCATCCATACCCCAGGAAAGCCACGATTGGACATTCGGCCGGGTGTCACCGGTGTAGATTACTTTCCTGCCGGAACGGGAAGGCCCAACCACCTGATCTGCAGACACGATTGCTTCGTGTCCATCAATTTCAACCGTGACGTCTTCCCCGCGCTGGAGTTTTCCAAAGAGGCGCCCTTCAGGCACTCCAAGCCGGATTGCCTCTTCGCGATTAAACCGGCCGGGCCTCTTGTCCTCTTCAAGGATGTATCCCAGCCCCGGAATCCCGTGCTGAGCAGAGAACGCACGGACCTGATATCCATCAAATGGCACCACATCCCCGTGATTCAGGGTTCGGGCCTCAATACGGAATCCTGGGGGCTTCTTTGACAGTGCCAGAACGCCGTCCACAAATCCATCCACCCACCGGGGCCCATAAATTATGAGAGGATCTGTTCTGCCCATAAACGAGAGCGTATGTATCAGACCGGGAACACCCAGATAATGATCTGCATGCCAGTGGGTGATAAAAACAGCATCAACCGTGAAACCGGTTCGTGCCCGCATCATCTGCTGCTGTGCTCCCTCACCGCAGTCAAAGATCAGAGTATCTGACCCCCGCCTAATCATAATGCATGCCGGATTCCGGTATGGAGTCGGGAGAGCCCCTGCTGTCCCGAGGAAATAGATCTGAAGCGTCTCTCCGGCTATCGGAAACACCTCCGGAATACATCTCTGCTTACACCCGCTTCATCCAGATTACGCCCTTCCACCACACAGATGCCATGATATGAGGCACTGATGAGGGCACCGGCATTAGACCAGTCAATGGTGCCTGCCCCAAGGGCAAGATGTTCATCAGAACGCCCATGATTGTCATGGATATGCATATGTGTCGCCGTTCCAACTCGTTTCAGATAGGTGCCTAACTGACCGGTGGTATTCGCATGCCCCAGGTCTATCGTTGCAAAGATGCCTTCAACCCCTTCAATCATCCCGTAGTGTTCATCTGCCTCTTTGCAAAGGAGATCCGGAATATTTGGCATATTCTCAAGACATACCCGAACCCCGCAATCGATACCCGTTGCACCGATTTGCCGGATAGCCTCTTTATGGAGACCCCATACCTTATCCGGCACCAGACGCCCGTGGGGTGAGACATATCCCGGATGTATCGTTACAAGATCGGTTATTTCTGCGGCCTTTGTGACACAGATCTGGAGCTGACGGACAGATTCACGATAGATGGGTTCATTCAGTGAACCGATGTTGAGATCCGTGTACGGCGCATGAACACTGACGGCAAGTTTCGTGGTTTCAATGATCTCAGATATTTCCGCAAACGCCTTTGGATTGTCAAGACGGTAGTTGCCATCAGCAGATATCTCCCATCCATCATACCCGCACTTTTCAATACCATATACCCACTCGGGCGATGACCACACCTTGGAGGATGAGGCGAAATAAAGGGGAGAATTCATGCCTCCTCCTTCAGGCACTGATGCAGGAGTGTGCGTACTGCTGTCTCATACTCCTCAATACTCGCTTCATTATTGACAGTAATATCCGCCATTGCAAGGGCCGTATCCAGTCCCCAGCCGCATTCCCGCTCATCGCGTGCGGTGAGCTCTTCTGCTGAGGTGACATCATCCTCTCTTCCCCGCCCAAATATTCGTTCCAGACGCACCGCAAAGTGAGAGGCAACACCCACCAGACAGAAATCAGAGAAGTGATCCCTGAAGAGACTGACTTCTGCTTCACTGCGTATTCCATCGATAATTACTACCTCTGCCCCGGTCGCCTCCACGCGCGGAATGGTGAGTTGTGCAATCGCATCGCGTCCCATCTGTGCACGAAGCTCTGCTGACGCTTCACCCATTGATAGGTCAGACAGCATCTGGCCGGATGTGCGGACATATTCCCGGATTGAATCCCCCATCACGATAACAGGAATTTCAAATTCTCCTGCAATTCGTGAAAATTCACCTTTCCCACTTCCGGGAAGGCCAACGACTCCGATTACTTTCATATATACCTCCTCAGTTCAATATTTTCGGCGGGCCTGAAGAATGTCGGTTAAAACAATCGAATCAGCAATAATAATCTGCCCGTTTTTATAGGTGACTTCTCCGTCCTCTCGCGTTCGTATCCGGACCGGACGCTGAATTTTATCTGCAAGGGACTTGAGTTCATAAAACGACATGGGCGTGATATCACCGGTAACGCCTTGATTTAATACAAAGTCAACATCCGGCGCTTCGCGGGAGATATACGCCACATCATCCTCACGGCCCGGAAAGAGAGTGACCACCACCTGAAACTCAGAGAGCGTTCCATTCTTATGTGCTTCACAACAGAGAGCAAGAGAGCGCTGCACCTTTTCTGTCACCTCAGGTTTTACTTTCAGCAGTTTGGGATAATGTTCCCAGCGGGTTTTGATGTCAAGATGAACAAGGTCGAGAAGGGAGCGACTAATAAGCGCCTCCAGAGTTTCGGGAAAGACACCATTCGTCTGGACACCGACCCTGAGACCCATCGCACGGCACCCTTCAGCAAGCGCAATTAATGCATCTTTCTGCATTGTCGGTTCACCACCGGAGAAGATAACCCCCGATATGAGCATACGGGATGACTGAATCAGGTCAAGAATCTCCTCAGTGGTGCGAGAATCAGCACCCCCCTGAAGTTCGACATTATGGCAATAGTGGCAGTGAACCGGGCATCCCCGCAGAAATACTGTACAAACCGACCGCCCTCTCCAGTCAACGGTACTTAACGGGACAAATCCTCCAAAATTAATGTTCAACAGACCACCAGATAGCATATATGTTCGGGCTAAACTCACTTGAAGGTATCAATCCTCTCTGGGAGGATCGTCTGTCTTCCATGCAGAAACGACACTTAATACCGCACACGCACAAAAACATACTTACTGAAAACCTATGAAGACCGTGGTAGCCCTGACAGACATGGCAGATTTTGATACGGCAGTCGATTCAGGTGCAGATTATATTGAACTGCGCATCGACCTCTTCGACGCAGAACCGGATGTAATCTGCCAAAGAGACGATGTGCCCTTTATCGTAACACTACGGAGCAGCGCCGAAGGAGGGATGTTCTCCGGGAGTCCGGCTGAATGGTGGGGCATTGTTGAACCGTGGTGTTTCTTTGCGGCATACATTGACATCGAAGAAAAGTTTTCTGCGTATGCACCCGAGGTCAGAACGCGCGGCGCGGGTGTCATTGCATCCCTTCATCTGTTCGATACACCTGACACCCAGACACTGAATGCCTGTGAGAAGAGACTCCGGGCATATGGGGACATCCCGAAAATAATCACGACATCTCATTCCAAAGACGATCTCTTACGTCTTTTGAGTTTCACCGCCGCGGCTTCAGGTTCGATATGCACCGGAACAATGGGAAATAAACTCAGATACGGCAGGGTACTTGCTGGTCTTTTTGGGTCAGAGATGGTATACTGCCATTGCGGAACGCCGACAGCAGAGGGACAGTATCATATCAAAGAGATACGCGAGATACTGCGTCTGCTTGAATAATCGGTTGCCATCTATACGCTTCCACGACAATCTGCACCCCGAGATCCCCACGGAAAAATACACCATGAACGCAACTAAATCCGATAAAGAACAATTGCGGGATGCCCTGCGTCTCACCAGACAGGAAATTTCACCTGAACAGTATGCAACCCGCAGTGCAGAGATAGCACAACACCTCTTTAGCCTACTTAAACCATTTGACACAATCCTTGTGTACGTCTCTAAACATCCAGAGGTTGACACCTCGCCACTTATTGTTAGACTGCTCGAGGAAGGCAAGCACGTCATCGTGCCTATAATCCAGCGTGCAGATTGCAGTCTCAGATTCTCTTATATCAAAACGTTGGATGTGCTGGTGCCGGGCACCTTTCATGTGCCAGAACCTCTGGGAAATGAGATACCTGCAGACCCAACAGAGATAGATGTAGCCCTGATACCTCTCCTCGGGTTTGATGCGCTTGGAAACCGCATCGGGTATGGTGCCGGATACTATGACCGGTTCCTTGCCAAAAATACCCACTTTCCGACTGTTGGTGTCGCATTTGCAGTGCAGGAATGTCAACATATCCCTCATGAACCAACCGACCAGACACTGGATGCGGTGGTGACAGAGTCGGGAGCCACTGTTTTCTCACATCACCGCGATCTGCTACACGTGCACATATAAGCATCGAATAAAGATCCCCAGGCCCTTATTTTCCAGACAAGAGTCACCGGACAGTGGAAACTATTAGTTGCCGCATGGCAACAAATTATATATCGAAGAGCACTTACTATTGGTAAGTATAGCACAGAGGTTATCATTATGACATCATCATCATTCGTAGAAGTTACCGTAAAAGAAGCACTCCATGAAGACGCAGGGCGGAGCATTGCCCGCATCAGTACTGACGTTATGACCATGCTCGGACTGCGAAGCGGCGACGTGATTGAGATCTGTGGCCGCGAGAAGGCTGCAGCTATCGCTTGGCCGGGGTTTCCTGAAGACCGAGGGAGGGCCATTATCCGTATTGACGGAAATATCCGGGGAAATGCTCATGCCGGGATTGACGAAAAGGTCAAAATACGGAAGGCCGAGGTGCATGAGGCAAAGAAAGTAGTCATTCAGCCAACACACCCCGTCCGTCTCAGCGGATTTGAACAGTCCTTTGCACGAATAATTGCAGGACGCCCCGTTGTCGAAGGACAGGAGTTCCGTGTTGCGCTTCTGGGCACCACGCTGACGTTTGTAATCACAAAACTCACCCCAAAAGGCGTGGGCATCGTGACTCAGAACACAGAATTGGAACTCAAAGAGGAACCATACACACCAAAAGAGGGGAAGAAGGCAAACGATCTGCCGGACATCCACTATGAAGACATTGGCGGCCTCGGTCGTGAGCTCGATCAGGTACGGGAGATGATCGAACTTCCCCTGCGCCACCCGGAGATCTTCGATAGGCTCGGAGTCGAGCCCCCAAAAGGTGTGCTTCTTTATGGGCCTCCGGGCACCGGCAAGACCCTTATCGCAAAGGCAGTTGCAAACGAGGTGGATGCACACTTCATCAGCCTCTCAGGCCCAGAGATCATGAGCAAATATTACGGAGAGTCTGAGGGGAAACTCAGGGAAGTCTTCGAGGAGGCACAGGAGAATGCGCCAACGATCATCTTCATTGATGAAATCGATTCCATCGCACCCAAACGTGCAGAGACAAAGGGAGAGGTTGAACGGCGAATCGTTGCCCAGCTTCTTTCCCTCATGGACGGGTTGGAAGGTCGCGGACAGGTCATTGTCATTGCCGCCACAAACCTGCCAGACAATATCGATCCTGCACTCAGACGCGGAGGCAGGTTTGACCGCGAGATTGAGATTGGCATTCCTGATAAAAAAGGGCGGCTTGAAATATTCCAGGTTCACAGCCGCGGTGTCCCGCTGGACCTTAAATCCGTTACGCTGACAGAAGAGGAGCATCCCGGACAAGACAATCGGGGAACCGATGAAGAACGCCGAAGGAAAGAATTCCTGAAACCGTTCGCGGCATCCACGCACGGATTTGTCGGCGCAGATATTGCACTCCTCGTAAAGGAGGCTGCAATGCATGCACTGAGAAAGAGCATGGAAGGCATTCAGATGGATGAAGAGATTCCTCTTGAAATCCTTGAGACCCTGCGCGTGACAAAAGGAGACTTTGAGGCAGCGCTCAGCAATGTCGAGCCATCTGCCATGCGTGAGGTGCTTGTTGAGATACCCGACGTCACTTGGGATGATGTGGGCGGTCTTGAAGACATCAAGGCGGAACTCGTCGAAGCGATTGAGTGGCCACTGAAATACCCCGAGGTCTTCAAGCGACTGGATACCAAACCACCGGCAGGAATCCTGCTCTTCGGACCACCGGGGACAGGCAAGACGCTCCTTGCAAAGGCCGTTGCCCATGAGAGCGAGTGCAACTTCATCTCCGTAAAGGGCCCTGAACTTCTCTCAAAATGGGTCGGTGAATCGGAGAAAGGTATTCGGGACATCTTCCGGAAGGCACGGCAGGCAGCACCGTCAATCATCTTCTTTGATGAAATTGACTCACTCCTTCCTCGCCGGGGCAGTTATGAAGGATCATCTCACGTAACAGAAAGCGTGGTCAGCCAGATTCTTACCGAACTTGACGGGATTGAGGAACTCAACAACGTCACCATCCTTGGTGCAACAAACCGCCCGGATATGCTTGACGAGGCGATGATGCGTCCCGGCCGGTTTGACCGGATAGTCTATGTGCCCCCACCAGACAGTGACTCGCGCAGAAAAATATTTGCAGTGTACCTCGATGGGGATGAATCCATCCTTGCAGGCGATGTCGACCGGGAAGCACTGGTTGAGGCAACAGAAGGGTATGTCGGTGCGGATATCGAGGCACTCGTCAGGGAGGCAAAACTTGGCGCTATGCGAGAGTTCATCGCCGCAATGGCGAAGAAGAGCGATATCGAACGCACTGATGCGCTCCCCAACGTGAGGGTTACAAAGAAACACTTTGATACTGCGATGAAGAAGGTAAAAGCAACCCTTGACCGGGAAGCCATCGAAAAGAACGAACGGCTTGCGTGGAGCATTCTTTACAATGAGGAGGAACGCTCAATTCTGGAAAAGGCGGGTTCTCTACTCACCCGTGCAGGATTCGGCCACAAGGATAATGAAAAGATACAGAACGCCCGAAATATTCTCAGAAGCAAAACATTCGGAAAAAATAAAGATTTTCCTGCAATTCAGGAACAGACAGAAGCCCTTGAAGGGCTTCTCGAATCCTGATTTAAGAAAGATAAACCGTGATTATTATGACAGAAGAACCCAACGATCGGGTAAGGCAATACACAGAACTGATACGCAGACTCTTTGAAGAGGCAATGGGATCGAAAGATATTCTCCCCGGGGAACTCAATATCATCATAGCTACAGTAAGTGTGCCAAACGATGTAAATGCAGAAGCACAACATACCTGGAAACCCGACATACGAAAACCAGTTTCAGAACAGTATGAACACGATGGTATCGTTACCATCACCGCAGACCTTCCGGGCACAATCCCGGGAGATATTCGTTTTGCGGTTTATCAGGATATCCTCTACCTCGTAGCACATGCAGAAAAAACCATTTACCGCGCGACATATCCAATTGAAGGGGCGTTACCGGACACGCTAACTAACACCTACAAAAACGGCGTTATTGAGTTTACTTACAAAAAAGAAGAACGGGAAGATGACAAAATACAATTGAATGATGTGATGGAATATGATGAATAAATCCCAGAAAGAGAGGAACGGATAATTACCACGGAAGATATATCACGATGCATGAAGACCCTGCGGCAATACCTCGATGAGACTCCGTGTGAGAAACCCCTCAAAGACCTCATCGAGCTCATCGCATACCAGTCAATTCCCATACGGGATGCGTTCATTGACAACCAGACCTATGCAGGAACAGAGAACACCTACGGGGAAGAACAGGCGGCTCTCGACAAATGGGCCGACAATCATCTGATATCTGTTCTGGGCGAATCAGGTTTGGTACAGGAAATTGCTTCAGAGGAACAGGCAGATATTGTCCGGTTCCCTGATGCATTGGGCAAATATGCAATTGTAATGGATCCCCTCGACGGGTCATCCCTGATTCAGGTTAATCTCGCAGTCGGCACCATCATCGGCATCTTCAGGGGAAAAAATGCACTGCAGAAGGGAGAAGACCTTGCGGTTGCGATGTATATGCTCTACGGGCCGATGACCGTTCTTACCATCACGACAGGAGATGGCGTATCCACCTTTGCCTTAAATTCGAAAGGCATCTTTGCGCTCCTGAAAGAAAATATTCAGATGCCTGAGGGGAAAATCTTTGGAAGTGGCGGTACCCGGAATGAATGGCTTCCGGGTCACCAGAATTTCATCACACACTGCGAGCAGAAAGACGGAAAATTGAGATATTCCGGTTCCTTTGTCGCGGACTTCCACCAGATTCTGACTTATGGTGGCATCTACTGTTACCCGGCAACTCAGGGGAAAACTGATGGAAAACTCAGGCTGGTCTTTGAAGCAAACCCAATCGGTTTCATAGCGAAACAGGCAGGCGGCGCAATCAGTGATGGAACACGGGATCTCCTCACGGTTGTGCCAAATAAACCGGATCATCGCACGCCCATTTACGTAGGAAGTAAAAAGATTGTTGAATCAGTAGAATCCTGCATGAGAGGATGCTGATTTCACTCATTTTCTGAAAATTTCATTCAATATCTCAAACTGCGTAGGGAGAGGCAGGAGAAAGATTACCCTCACACTTCCCGCAGAAAGTTTAAACAAAAGTTTAACTATGGTATAACACTACTTAAATAGAGATGGTAAACAGTATTGTCCTCCCGATCAAAAAGGTGTTCGCTCTCGTAGATTCTCAGATTGTTGTTGAAATTAAGGACAGTGAGCGGATTCTTCAGGGGCGCCTTGTCGCAGTGGATGAGCACCTCAATATTCAGATGGACCAGACGAGTGAATACACAAACGGCCAGAGAGGACGGGCACTTGGGACTGTTGTTATCAGAGGAAGCAACATTCTGACGATTGCACCGGTACTCTGAACAGGCACATAATATGACAGATATTGCAGAAAATGCACTTAGGGTTATTCAGTCACATCCCGATGGAGTTTTACAGAGTGAACTCTGGAAAGAGCTTGAGATCGACAGCAGAAAATGCTCGCGTGTCGTAAAAGCACTCCTTGACGACGAAAAAATTGACCGTGTTGAATACCGAAAGGAAGGACAGCGGACCTATCTTCTGAAAGCAAAAAAAACTGCTGTGAATCCAGCGCTTTTGATTGCTGGAGGAGCGCTTCTCCCCTGCATCTGCTGTGAAGAAGAATGCGAAGTGCTTGCCTGCCCCCTGCTTCTTGACTGGATGTATCAACTCGCTATCGAGGGATACCAAAAACAATAGATAATTATATCTCCTCATTTTTCATTCAGTAGAGTATGCAGAGTGATAACGAGATTGCAACGTCACAGACAACTGCAAATCTTTTGCTTGTCGTAATCACGGTCATCCTCGCTATCCTTCTGTTCCTGATGCTCCATATACCCGATTTTGACATGACATTCTCCGGACCTCCGGTCATCTTCAAAATAATATCCATTGAGAGTTCTGCCCCAACATTTCAAAGTCAGATCACCCTAAGAAATGTTTTAGATAAAGATTATATGAACAAGGAACTCTCGGCAAAGATATATCGTAATGATGTGATGCTTCCCTGTACGATTCTTACACTAAATACGCATGAATTCATACCCACTGCCCATTACGGAGTTAAAACCTTCAAGGGACAAGGAGGGTGCACTGACATATGGAGCTATAACCAGTTGCTACGAATGGACCTCTCGGACGGGTTTATTCACCCGGGTGATGTCATCAGAGTGGACATCATACAAACAGCAACGGACAAGGTGATTTCACGGGATTCCCGGAAAGCCTAATATTTCCCCTAAAATGAGATTCATATAGATTCAGATTCAAGGACTTCATTAATGAAGGTAAACTTCAAACGGTATGGACTCTATCTTGTCAGATGGCAGTTATCTACACCAATCCTTGCAGGTGTTGGCATTGTACTTGCATCGATGGGCGCTCTTGTTGCGGCGATTGTTGCAAACCTGATCGGCGGGCTCCTGTTCTTCTGGGTCGACAGATTCATCTTCACCTCAGAGACACTGGATGCCCAATGGGAAGTAAAAGAGAACATCTGCTGTATTGACTGCGGAAAAGTGTCACGAGGATATCGATTGGTGCGGGCAAAATCCTATGACCGTTCAGATGATCCAGAGCCTGAGTTCAGATGCGAGGAATGTTCTATTAAGAAATCCGATGAACTGAAACGCAAAGGACATAACCATTAATTTTTTTCTTGCCTTTTTTTGCACGGAACCTTCAAGGATATAACTGAAGGGAAACAAAATAGATTATAATGGTTATCGACCGCAGTCAGGTCTGTATATTTATTCCGACCCTCAACGAAGAACCGACCATAGGTGAACTCATATCAAGGTTCAGGGAACGGGGATATTCACACATTTTTGTGATGGACGGAAACAGCACTGACAAGACAGCAGAGGTTGCAAGGAAAGCTGGTGCTGAAGTAATGCTTCAGAAATCACGCGGCAAAGGCAATGCAATCATCGAGAGTATTGAACATTTCAGGCACCCGTACATCCTGATGCTGGACGGGGACCTGACCTATCTGCCGGAAGATGCGGAACTCATGCTTGAACCCCTCATGAGCGGATGTGACCATGTCATCGGAAACCGGCTTGAATCTCCTGAGACTGGCGCGCTTTCCCGCCTCAATCTCTTTGGCAATAAGGTTATAAATGACCTCTTCCGGATGGCCCATGGACGCTATCTGGCCGACATCCTCTCCGGATACCGGGCATTTACGCTGGAAAGCATCCGGCAGATGAATCTCAAAGAAGCAGGATTCGGGATAGAAACAGAGATTTCATCTGAGTCCATCCGCAACCAGCAGAAGGTACACATAGTTTCCATACATTATGTGAAACGGCCGGGGACCGCAACAAAACTCCGCCCATTCCATGACGGAGCCAAAATTATATCGACTCTTTACCGACTTGCAAAGCGTAGCAATCCAATGTTTTATTTCGGGATGATCGGCGGAGTTATCACCCTTCTGGGTGCGCTGACTGGCGTGTATGTAGTCTATGAATGGACAAATGGTATCGAGCACCTGCCGTTAACCATCCTCACGGCTCTTATTATCATGGGAGGCATTCAGGCATTTATGTTCGGTATCCTGAGTGACATTATGCTATCAAACCAGCAGGAGCTCAGGAGAGAGATTCAGGCCCTCAAAAATCAGAGGCCCCCGAAATAACAAGTATCCGTGCGGCATGTTCAGCTGCGGCCGTGAGGATATACGCATCGACAAGCCGTTCTGCCCGTGCAAAGGTTCCGTGACCCCGCGCAATGACAAGAGGTGAAGAGACAAGGGCACG
>Ga0265294_10001011_pt1 | contig 38216 bp, 29 predicted proteins | sample MunlanPumphouse3_FD_192504 | JGI IMG/M metagenome (GOLD analysis project Ga0265294, IMG submission 192504) | Groundwater microbial communities from a municipal landfill in Southern Ontario, Canada - Pumphouse #3 | ecosystem: Environmental > Aquatic > Deep subsurface > Groundwater | place... | reverse complement strand
GTCGTGCATGATTATGGCTCCTAATTATATGTTTTTGTTACACTTATAATATAATAAAAAGCAGGAAAATGCACACCTCTTTTTTAATTTAGTTTCACACAACGGGTAAAAGCATTGTAAATAGTATTATTTACGAACTCTACTTCCCTGAAGAACTCAAATCCGCCAACAAAGAAATCCTAAAACACTTGGGAGATTTAAAACCCATTAAAGATGAAATGAGCCCGGAAGAAAAACTGGCAATTATACAATCTGAGTTTGAACGTTTGTACGACCCCAGCCATCCTGTTCGAAATGCTTTAGAAACTTTGGATAGTATTGAGGAGGTGAGGATAATAAAAGAAGCTTTGAAATGAGAATCTAAAATGTAAGCATCAATAAATACAAACATGGAATATTGCTTAAAAAATCAACCTAACAAGCCAATATAATTTACCGCTTTGCGGTCTTTGAATTGTTCAAACAAAAACTATCTAATCAAGGTGAATTTATTAACATTTGAAAAATCTTTTCATTTCAATATGATTTTCTCATGAATAGATCTTTCCAGCCTTCGCTCTACGAGCTATGGCGGACAGGTGTGAGAGGTCTTGAAGAAGTAAGGAATTCGCTTGAATGAGATCCTGAATCAAGTTCAGGATGACGGACTATCGCAAATAACACAACCAAGCCATCTGTATCATCTGTGGATAAATATTCTTTGTGTACTTCGCTACCTTAGCGGCTAATTTTGCCGTGTTCTTTCTCTTCCTTTGTGGTTATATCTTATCTTCTTTGTACTACTTCGTGGTACTTAGCGTCTTTGTGAGAGGTATTATATTCTACGTATGAGCTATTACACTATATCATAAAAAGTCCCATAATCCGGATCAAAAAGCCTCTTGTATATCTTAGGTAATGAGATATCTGTCTGTTCAGCAAAGTAATCACAGACTATTCCAGCGATGGCCCACCTTCGCTCTCATGTTTGCGGAAACTATGGTGAGCATTATTGAGTCCTCGACGTGTGGTTAAAAGTTAAGTTGTGAGGATACCCATTAATGCTTGATTGATGTAAAGATTTTCCCGACCGACCTTCAAGGAAGTGAGCAAGCCAATCTCTTCAAGTTTTTTCAAATAACGTGAAGCGGCTTTTCTTTCAACGTCTAATCCCCGAACAATGAATTCGATCTTGCAATAAGGCTGCTCAAATATCAACTCCACCAATTCTTTTTTATATATCTGAGGGGCTTGTTCCCGAACTGTTGCGATATGTGTGTCTAGCAAATCTCTGATCAATTTTATTTTTTTTATCGTCAGTTTGGATGTTTCTTCAATTGATCGTAGCATGAAAATAATGAACTCTTCCCAATTGTCTGTTTTATTGATCTTATTCAAGGTTCTATAATAATCGGATTTATTTTCTATTATATAAGAACTGTGATATAAGATCGGGACATTGAGCAGACGATTCAGGATTAAATACAGTAGATTCAAAATACGTCCAGTTCGTCCGTTCCCATCATAAAAGGGATGGATGCTTTCGAATTGAGCATGGAGAACAGACATCATGATCAATGACGATATATCATATTCATTGGTATTGAAATGATGAATATAATTATCCATTAAATCAAGGATCTCTTCTTTACTTTGCGGTGGGATGTAAACAGTTTCACCGGTTTTTCCATTTTTCAATACGGTCCCCGGAACCGCCCTTAGTCCGGCGCGATTGGCTTCAAGCATTTCTTGAATTTTCAAGATATCATTTACTTTAAGAAAATCCTGTTTTACCATATCGAAACCCAAAAAGAGAGCCTGTCGGTAATTTACTACTTCTTTTGTTCTTGGATCGATCTTTGCGCTGTTGATACTTAATGCCTTATACAGTTCATCCTGAGTAGTAACGATATTTTCGATCTCAGAACTGTCTTTAGCTTCCTGAAGAACAACAGCATTTATCAGCATACTTTGATTCGGGATTGTTTCTGCAATACCTTTCAGCTCCGCCAATGCAGCAGCGGATTTGCTTTCTTGCCGGAGAATCCGAAGCGTTTCGATCTTCTCCCGATCCGGCAACAACATAGGAAGTGAATGTGGTGTCTGATGTCTCATATCATATTAACCTGTACTAATTTTAGTGATTATGGTACATATTGGCAAGAAATTTCTCAATTTTTTACAAATTATTATGCTGCCTGATGGTACATATTATAATAACTTGTACCATATTGTCTTTTATTGGTACATATTAATTATGGGAAAACAGGGCAATATGCGACCTTGATTACCCTGTTTATGGGAATAATACCCTATTTAGATGAAAAATATATTTCTCAATCCTAACTTAAGCTTAATCTTTATATTTAATTGATACGATATGATATGGTCTTTGGTCATCTTATATTCTTGCCTTACTCTTATGAATCTTTGTGGTTAAAATATTTCTTCTTTAGGCCTACGCTCTCGCTTTCGCTGAAGCTATAGCGTGCTACAGCGCACAAGTGTGTTACTTTGTATACTTTGAGACTTTCCTTCACCCCGACCAATCGGGTTTCGAGGACAAGTGTGTGAGGTCCTACTACGCTCTAAGAGCTTCGAAGGATAAATCACACTATATCATAAAACGTCCCATAATCAGGATCAAAAAGCCTCTTATAAATCTTCGGCAAGGAAATATCGGTCTGCTCTGAAAAATGATCACAGACCATTCGGGCGACGGCGACATAATCATGTTCATCAATGTGTTTTAATTTTTCTCTGAGCGCACTCGGGAGAATGTTTTTGTTTAGAGTAAAATCATTGGGTCCACCTTGTAGGAAGGTTTCAAAAAGTCGTTTTAGTATATAACGCCCCTTGAATTCTAGTTGTTCAAGTTGAGGTGATCTAAATATTAGATCCACCGCCAGACGTTTATAAAGGCTATTCTCAGCCTTAACCTCAGTCTGGATCTCAATGGCATATTTATAACGATTGGTTTTTACTGCCAGTGGATGATCTCTTTCGATAAGGCGCACACCTTCAACAAAGCGCCCGGTACGGGAGGCCAAATAGCGATCGAAATCTTCGCGATGATCCAATTTCTTGATAACAGTTTCAAGATATTTTGCTTCATCCCGACTTAATTCATGCTCTTTCGCCCAGTTTTCAATTTCTTTGGGTGTAACAAAGCCCGCCAAGTATCCGTCTGATAGATCATGCAAGGAATAAGCGACATCGTCAGCCCAGTTCATGATCTGGCATTCCAGACTTCGCTCGGGATGGTGATTCTTGCCATCATTGACAAAATCAAGATATTTGATCTGATCATCGTAGAGAAATTTGCTCTCTTTTTTCCTGTCCGACCACAAGATTTTATACTTTAAAATACCATCCACAAAAGCGCGGGAAGGTTTCATACCCTGGTCGCCTTCAAGATCTTCATGCAGTTGCTCTGTAATTATTTGTAAAGTTTGTGCATTGCCTTCAAAACCACCGGCCTGCTTCATCAGGTCGTTAAGCATGGCTTCACCGGGATGACCATAGGGAGGATTCCCAAGATCGTGGGCCAGACAAATACCTTCAACCAAATCCACATCAACAGCCGCTTCGTTAAAGACGGTTTTATTAATAAAATTAACAAGCGATCGCCCGATTTGCGCGACTTCTAAAGAATGGGTGAGACGGGTGCGATAAAAATCGTGGGCACCGGATTTAAAAACCTGAGTTTTGTTCTGTAAACGACGAAAAGCGCCGCTATAAAGAATGCGGTCGCGATCAACTTGAAACACGGTGCGATAATGGTCATCGTGCCGTGTCTCAAGAGTTTGAGTATCAAAACTATTATAAAAGTCTGACATTAGCCTACGTTAATAACTTCGACAATTTCCGGAATTTCATTTTTAAGAACGCGTTCAATACCTGCTTTGAGAGTCATTGTTGACATGGGGCAACCCTTGCAAGCGCCTGTCAAACGGACTTCAACAACATTATCTTCACGTACATTTACTAATTCACAGTCGCCGCCATCCATTTGTAATGATGGGCGTACTTTGTCTAAAACTTCTTGAACTTTTACTTTATCTAACATGATGTTTCCTTTGTAGTTAATTCACGTTTATTTCAAGAACAAATTATAAGAAATTATCTTGATGATTCAAATAAAAATCGACAGGATGAGAGTAGTGGGTGAACGTCATCCTGAACTTGTTTCAGGATCTCATTTGCTATTAATTAGATACTGAACAAAACAGCCACCGGCAGTTTTTTTTTAGCATGACGGAAGTAAGTGGGTTTCAAATAAAAATCGAAGGCTTGCCTCTTGAATATATGAGATGTGCTTTGGCGCGTCTCAGGATAGATTTTGTCAGGAAGTTTTTTATAGATTCTTATAAGCGCAAGAAGCAAAGCGAGAAATCCAACCTAAACTAGACGCGATAAATCGCGTCTCTACATAAGCAAAAACTTAACTTCTATATTATTCTATCTTCCCGCATACCTTCACCGAGGCTTCGGTGAGTCTTTGACTTCTGTCTTCTGGTTTCTGATTATGCTTCTGCGCATAGGCCTGTATTATCTTCTTCACCAGCGGATGCCTTACCACATCGACCACATTCAATTCGCAGACTGCAATGCCTTCGATATCTTTGAGGATATCAATAGCTGTGCATAATCCGGAGCGTTGGTTATAGGGCAGGTCAATTTGCGTAATATCACCGGTAATAAATGCTTTTGAATTCACACCAATACGCGTTAAAAACATCTTCATCTGAAGGTCTGTGGTATTTTGGGCTTCATCAAGAATGAGGTAGGCGTTATCTAAAGTTCTTCCTCGCATGTAAGCAAGTGGCACAATCTCAATAATATGCTGCTCTATATATGCTTTAAATTTTTCAGGCGCTATCATTGAACGCATTGCATCGTAAAGTGGTGCCAGATATGGATCGATCTTATCTTTCATATCACCCGGCAAAAAACCTAAACGTTCGCCGGCTTCAACAGCAGGACGGGTTAATATGATGCGAGAGATCTCACGGTTCTTGAGAGCGGCAACAGCACAGGCAACGGCCTGATAGGTTTTTCCTGTACCGGCAGGACCGATAGCAAAGGTAATATCATTTTCAAGACTGGCACGGAAATAGGCTTCCTGGCCTTCGGTTCTTGGCTTAATAACACCCTTATGCGTAAATAAAATGATGGAATCACCGGGGCCGGAATACACTTTTTCATTGTGATCTGTTTCCATATTGATCACAGTTTGCACATCTTTTTTATCAAGTAGTTTTCTGATAGGAATAAGATGAATGAGCTCACTTAACACTGAATGTATTTGTTCAACGATCTCAAACTCACCTTCAATAATAAGATGCTCTCCTCTGGCTACAATGGTTGCATTAAAATGCTTTTGTAAGATCTTTAAATTTTCATCATTTACACCAAGCAAGGCAATGGGATCAAAGCCTTTCATGATGATCTCGCGTTTGGTATTCGTCATTTATTCTCCGGGCTATTTAGCCAGTTTTTGATAATTCTCTTTTAATAAAGCCAGGGTTTCTTCGTATTTAGCCAATTTATTGCGCTCGTGATCGACTACATTTTCGGGAGCCCGGCTTACAAAATTAGGATTATTCAATTTCCCCTGAATTCCCCTGATACGACCTTCAAATCCAGCGATCTCTTTTTCTAATCTCTCTTTTTCTTTGTCGATATCTATCAAACCCGCCAAAGGAACAAAGATCTCCAAATCGCCAACGACAGCCGAAGATGCAAGATCGGGTTTTTCTACGCCGGCTGCAATGGTCAGGTTTTCAACCTTAGCTAAAGAGTGGATATAGTCTTTTTGCTCATTGAGAATATCTCGTGTTAAATCGCTTCCACCACCGATAAGCACATCAGCTTTCTTTGAAGGAGGAACGGTCATTTCGGAACGAATGGTTCGGATAGCCGTAATAACACCCATGAGCAAATTCATTTCTTTCACAGCTTTTTCTGCTTTGCTTAGTATCTCGGCTTTTGGCCATTCTGAAACAATGAGATCTTTTTCAGTCTCAGATTTAATTGACTGCCAGATCTCTTCAGTAATAAAAGGCGCAAAAGGATGAAGAAGTTTAACAATATTTCGCAGGACAAAAACAGCTGTTAGGAGGGCTGTGTTCTTTCTTTCGGTATCATCGGAGTATAGGCGGGATTTGATCAATTCAATATACCAGTCACAGAAATAATTCCATGTAAAATCGTATATATCTTTAGCTGCGTCATTAAAACGATATTCAGCCAGATTTTTATCTACAGATTCGATGGTCCGCTTTAATTGAGCTAATATCCATTTATCGGCCGTTTCAAGATCCCTATCCTTTGGAAGCTGACCCATTTGCGTATTCTCATCGACATTCATTAGAACAAAACGAGAAGCATTCCAGAGTTTATTCATAAAATTACGACCCAGCTCGATCTGAGCTGTATCGAATAAAATATCATGACCTTTGGGAGCGATGAGCATCATGCCATAGCGTAAAGCATCGGCTCCGTATTGCTCGATTACATCAAGAGGATCGGGTGAATTACCCAAAGATTTACTCATCTTGCGACCCTGCAAATCACGGATTAATCCGGTAAAATAGACATTCTTGAAAGGCAATTCGCCCATGAATTCATAACCGGCCATGATCATTCTTGCTACCCAAAAGAAAATGATATCGGGAGCTGTCACAAGATCTTGAGTCGGATAATAATATTTCAGGTCTTCATTATTTTCAGGCCAGCCCAAGGTTGAAAAAGGCCAAAGCCATGATGAGAACCATGTATCTAGGACATCTTCATCTTGTTTAATGTTCTTGCAACCGCATTTAGGACACACAGTTGGATCCTTGCGCTCGGCAGATTCCCAGCCACAATCAGTGCAGGTAAAAACAGGAATTCTATGTCCCCACCAAAGTTGGCGCGAAATACACCAGTCGCGAATATTTTCCAACCAGTGATTATAAGTTTTAACCCAGCGTTCGGGATTAAATGTAATTTTACCGCTATTCACGGCTTCCAGCGCAGGCTTAGCCAGGGGCTCCATTTTTACAAACCACTGTTCAGATAAGCGTGGTTCAATTGGGACATTGGCACGTTCGCTATAACCGACCTTATGCAAATGATCTTCGATCTTTTCCAGTAATCCAAGTTCATCCAGATCTTTTACAATAGTTTTACGGCATTCATAACGATCCATGCCGCGATATTTTTCCGGCACATTGTCGTTCATACTGGCATCGACATTCATGATATTGATAAAGTTAAGATTATGGCGCAAGCCTATCTCGTAATCATTTGGATCGTGTGCAGGTGTTATTTTTACAGCACCTGTGCCAAATTCCATATCGACATAAGAATCAGCCACGATGGGAATTTCTCTGTCGGTCAGAGGCAATAAAATTGTTTTTCCAATAAGATCCGTATAACGTTTATCTTCGGGATTTACAGCTACAGCCGTATCTCCAAGCATGGTTTCGGGACGCGTTGTTGCTATGATGAGATAACGCCCTTCTTCGCCTTTAACAGGATATTTAAAATACCAGAGATTGCCATTTTCTTCCTGGAAGACCACTTCTTCATCGGACAAAGCCGTATGCGAGGCAGGGCACCAGTTAATAATGCGCTTACCCTTATAAATTAGACCTTTTTCATATAAGCGAACAAACACTTCACGAACAGCTTCAGAAAGACCTTCATCAAAAGTAAAGCGTTCACGTTCCCAATCACAAGAAACGCCCAGCTTACGCAATTGACGAATGATCATACCGCCGTATTCTTCCTTCCATTCCCAGATACGCTCAACAAAAGCTTCACGACCGAAATCGTGGCGGGTTTTTCCTTCCGTCTCACGAATATATCTTTCAACACGGGCCTGAGTAGAAATACCGGCATGATCCGTACCCGGCAGCCACATGGTTTCAAAACCTTCCATCCGAGCTTTACGCACAAGAATATCCTGAAGTGTATTATTTAAAACATGACCAATATGTAACATCCCGGTCACATTTGGAGGAGGGATCATCACACAAAATGGTGCTTTTTCTTTATTGGGCTCGGAGTGAAAATAACCGCTTTTCTCCCAATGAGAATACCAGGTATCTTCAACATGTTTTGGATCATAAGTTTTCGAAAGTTCCTTCATTCTGTCTCCCGTATGTAAGGAATATTAATACACATCATTTAATATAGCTTAAAACAAGGTTTACGGCAATGGATTGTAAGAAAAAATGTTTTTATCAAGAACTATCGGCTTGACCGGATTATGCTGTATTGTAAAGAGATGGAATAAGGTATAAACGTGTAAGCCCTTGCGTTTTAATTGCTCAAATATCAAAACCTTTGCCATCTAGCCCCAAATACTCTTATATTCATTAGAAAACACAATCGTTTCAGGAGGCATCATGACAAAATGGGAATATAAGTTTATAGAGTTTGATACTTGGGGCACTGCAGGTGGACGCGTAAAGGTGGATGAAGTAGAAGAAAAACTCAAGGAACTTGGAAGCAAGGGCTGGGAACTGGGCGCGACTTATTCAGCGACGGATTTATCTGCATCACGTAAAATAATTTATAATTTTAAGCGCGTATCCCAATTTTAGATCGGAGGATTATCAAACTAGTCAGGGTGGTCTGGTCAAACAATTTTTAATCTATTATATAGCTGGAAAATATTTTTTGTTAGACTAAATCCTGATTCTATGTCTTGACTTTATGTGTTTCTAGGACTATTATTTCTTAAGGAGATATTAAATGAAATTAGATGTTATACAATTCAACGAATCCTTTCCGCCGCTTATGGACGGCGTGGCAAATGTTACGCGAAATTATGCATATTGGATAAAAAAGAAATACGGCAGATCTTATGTGGTTACACCGGAATATCCGGGATTTATTGATGATGAGATCTTCCCCGTTTTGCGTTACCCTTCTTTGCCCTTAGCTATGAGAAAACCCTATCGCGTGGGTGTTGGTCGGCATAGTCCTAAACTCTGGAAAAAGCTCAATTCTTTGCATGTGGATATTGTTCATGCACAAAGTCCTTTTTCCTCAGGAAATATTGCCATGCAATATGCCAGACAAAAAGGTGTTCCTCTTGTCGCGACTTTTCATTCTAAATTCTATGATGATTTTAAGGAAGTGACTCGTTCCGATGTCATTTCTTGGCTGATGACCCACTTGGTTGTAGACTTTTTTAATTATGCCGACGCTGTTTGGGCTGTAAATGAAAGCACGCGTGATACTTTAATCTCTTATGGTTACAAGGGTCATGTGGATGTTGTGCCCAATGGTGCAGATTTTGAAGTACCGCGGGATCTGGATTTACTTGTTCAACAAAGTAATGTAAAATATAATATCCCCAGTGATGGTCTTGTTTTTCTCTTTGTCGGCCAGATGATCAAACAAAAAAATGTCCCCATGATAATTGATGCACTTGCCTTGCTAAAAAAAGCCGGTATAAAATTTACTATGCTATTTGTAGGCGAGGGAAAATCTAAAGATGATTTTATTGAGCAATCAGGAAAACTAGGTTTAAAAAATGATATAAAATTTTTGGGCAAGATCCTTGATCGTAATATGCTAAAAAGTGTCTTTGCCAGAGCTGATCTTTTTCTCTTTCCATCAGTCTACGATAACGCTCCTGTGGTAACCCGTGAAGCTGCGGCAGTCGGAACAGCTTCTCTCATTGTAAAAGGCAGCAATGCTTCGGAAGGGATTATTCACGGTCAAAACGGTTATCTTTGCGATGAATCAGCCGAAAGTGTTGCAAAAAGCATTCAGGAAATAATAAAAAATCCCGAAGCTTTAAAAAAGGCGGGCTTAAATGCACAGACGACAGTCTTCCGTTCCTGGGAAGGTATTATAGATGACATTGTTGTGCCAAAGTATTTGGAAATTATTGAGAAATATCACAAATAATAATTAGTGACCCGCGAACAGAAACCAGTAATCAGAAGATTTGGGACGCAGATGAACGCAACAATACAACGATAAATACGTAAAAACTAAATTCTAAAGAAAACTTATTGGACCCCGTCGGGGTCCTTTTTTCGTTGATTAAACTTCTGCTATACTGTTATTTGATCCCTTTGGGATCAGGTATCAATATCGTACAAAAAAAGTACTTAGTGCTCATCGAAGTTTAAAAACTAATGCACCGTATCTTTTTACCTTTGATGATTAGCCTGAATTAAAAATTCCTAATACCACAAATTTTTTGGAAGGATCCTTCACAAATTTGGAAATAAAACTAAGAATTCATCAAGGAATTAAAGCCCCTTTAAAACCATCTTAACTGATTATTTTTTTGGCAAAATAGCCCCCTAAAATTACCATTAGGCCTTAAAAACCAATTTTTGCCTATAAATGCTTGTTTCTCAACAGCCTGAGGCCAGACAGGCGTCTAATAACACAAAAAAATATTCCCGCTAAAAAAAACAAGCTCAGTGAAATCAGCAAACAATATCGTACAAAAACAGTCCTTAGTGCTAGTGAACAAAGATCCCGATAGGGGTCAAATAACAGTAGAAAAACCATTCCTGCTAAAAAAACAACCCCGACGGGGTTGAATAAGTTTATTATTTAGAGATTATCGTTTTCCCCCTTGCTCCCCAATAAGAATTTCAAGTAAATTAAGAAACAGTCAGTCTGTAAGTAATAATAGATTGCGGGCAATGAAAATATTTTTGATTGAATTAATTATTTTGGATATAACTTTTCCTAACCACAACGGCAAGAAAACAAAAATATTTGTCAAAAAATGTAATGACTGTCACAAATTTTCTAATAGCCCGAGTCAGGGGGTGCTGTCGTTTTTAGTGAAAATAATCAATAAAAAGTGATCAACAAGCAATGAGCCGGGTAAACAGTATAAGTGTAAATATGTGAATGTAATAACTTTCGCTAAAATTTGTTCAAAAGTCAGAGGCTAGAATAAGCACTAAGTAATATCGCACCCTCAAAGATTAAAAAAACGTTTTGTATCGAATGGATAATAATTGTTGAGTTATGATTATAATTTAGCTATTTTAAAGTTATAGAGTTAATTTAAACACATAAAACAGAGGGTTTGCCATGCGTACAAAAATATTATTATTTTTGCTTGTATCTGTATTGTTTATTTCTTGCTTTAAGCCTGAAGTTCAATCTGGTACTTTAACTTTCCGTTCTGTTCTAAATGAAGATCTTTTTAAATCTTCCTTACTAGATACAGTTGTGATTAAAGATCTTTTTTGGAGATTCGCATCCTTTGAAGTATCTACAGAAAGAATCATTGAAGGTGCTCCTGACACACTCGAATGGATATCTGTTTTTTCGGATACCAACGAATCTCGCTTGAGTGAATTTCAATTTGAGGCTGAATTACCACCCGGTACTTATCGAAGTCTTAGATTGGCTATTCGCAATAGGAACTGGTGGGAATTAGAATACAATGATAGTTTAGTGTTAGTTGAAGACTGGAATAGAGATTCCGTAAAATATTTGGCAGAAAACACACCCTATTCATATCATAATTTTCAGGGTTGCTGGTATTGCGACGACGGAACCTTCCTTAACGTAGCCCCACAAGAAACTATATCTGATATTGTGATCACAAATGGAGATATAGTTGATGTGGTCATGAATTGGAATATGTATAAGTTGGTCTTAGATATTGATAATATGGGAAATATTAGAAAAATAAAAGATTGGATCATTCGCCCCGGACATGATATGATCGAATGGGATGTCCAATATTAATTTGCTCAGATAAATATTCTTCAAAGAATTGAGTCAATGCCTTTTTAAAAGTTTGGCTCAAACTGTTTCTCTGAGTTTGAGCCAAACTTTTTCTTCGAGTTTGAGCCAAACTATTTTCCTGAGTTTGAGCCAAACTTTATTAACTCCAAGATCATTGACCCAAAAGCCTCTTAAATCATATTTTCCTGTCAAAAATTCAGCAATAAAAAAGGACGGCCTAAAATTCCGTCCTTTATTTTTATTCTGTGAAGATAAATGGCTATTTATTCACTTCTCTTGTAAGTATAGATCAGCTCCCCTTCATCACCACTTCGCTTATATCCCATGGCGTTAAGATATTTTATATGGTCTTCGTTGGGGTCTTTGATCACCAATTGTTTATTGTCATCTAGTCCGATGCGCTTTAAGCCTTCTTGATAAAAATATTCTCCTGTTTTTCTGTCACGATATTCAGGAATGGTATAATCAAGCTCAACCAAATATTCGTTTTCTGATAAAGTACTGAATAATATCAAGCCTACAGGTCTGCAATTCCTTAAACAAAAATAACTTTTATACTCAATGTTTTCATCATACGCAAATTTAGGAAAGTATTTAGCAATATCATCTTTGTAAAACTCTATAAAACGTTGGGTAAAGACCGATGTTTTAATTTTAACTTCTAACATGCTGAAGTAATCTTTTCGTCTGGCCATCTCTACTAAATAATAAATATCGATCAAAGCTATAAAACCATTGACCAAAAACACCGGCATAGCATCTATCATTAAACCATAAGCAGAAAATGCAATCGCACCTACCAGGTTCCACCAGCGTAATCGGCGAATGTTTTTCATTGTAAGCGATACAGCGATCACAACCGATGAAACTGTACCAAAAAGACCTACCCAATCCATTTTTACCTCGTTGCTTTTTAAAAAATTATAACTTGTATCTTTTCTTCAGAGCATCATAAACTGAACCCTCTAAAAAAACCTTGAATTTGATTTTATCTTCTACAAACTGACTCTCAAGTACCTCACCAAATTTATGCAGATCGGCTATAAGCTTCCCCTCTGCAGGATCAACATAAAAATAGTGCACAAAAGAACTTTCGTCTATTCTCTTTAGTATGGCTTCCCTGAGTTTTTCTATGCCTATACCGCGTTTTGCCGAAATACAGAATGAATCGGGATGCTCACGTTTTGTAAATTTTATGTCATCAATGTTCTCCACCGCATCCGTTTTATTAAAAACAGTAATGAATTTTTTCTCGGGAATATTGAATTCTTTAAGAACACCATCAATGGTCTCCATGTGCTCTTTAAAATTTGGATCGGAAATATCAATAAGCTTAAGCAGGAGATCAGCACTTTCTGCTTCCTTTAAGGTAGAACGAAATGATGCCACCAGCTGATGCGGTAATTTTTGAATAAAACCAACAGTGTCACTAAGATATATTGTGTGAGACTTATCCATTTGAACGCGGCGAACCGTTGTATCCAGAGTTTTAAACAATTGGTCTTCTACCTCAACGCTCGAACCGGCAAAATAATTCATCAACGTGGATTTGCCGGAATTGGTATAACCAACCAAAGCAACGTTAAAACGCCTTGATCGTGATTTTCGTTTTGTATCTAATTGCACGGAAATTTTTGCAAGATCAATTTTCAGCTTTTTGATCCTGTCTCGTAATAAACGCCTGTCTATCTCTATCTGCGTTTCACCCGGCCCGCCTCGCATGCCAATTCCACCGGCCTGGCGCTCTAAGTGAGTCCATTTTTTAGCTAATCGTGGCAACAAATATTCTGCTTCTGCCAATTGGACCTGGGTTTTGGCTTCTCGCGTTCTGGCATGCAGAGTAAAAATATCAAGAATCAATGCTGAGCGATCCACAATTTTAAATCCGGGAAATTCAATTTCTAAATTTCTTTGCTGAGAAGGTGAGAGCTCGTCGTCAAAGATCAAGACATCCACATCATGTTCCTGAGCAAGTGCACCTAGAATATTGAGCTTGCCTGTCCCAAAATAATGTTTTGGATGGATATTTTCTCTGGATTGGATCAATTTATCTACAACAATGGCACCGGCGGTCTCAGCTAATCGGCCAAGTTCTTCAACCGATCTTTCTGTATGTTCATCTTGTCCGGGCAAAGAAACAGCGCATAATATTGCGTGTTCAGGTTCTTTTTTTATTATATGTCCCATTTATTCTGTACTTTCTCCTTTTCGTATCAGGAACATCTCTAACATAACACACAACAATGCTAATACGAAAAAGAATGTTTGCCCTTTTCTTCCTTTGATCTGCTCCTCTATGGATGCCAGATCCTGTGTTTCTATATGTAATTTTTCATCTTCAGAAATTTCCAGGGATCCCTGTTCGCTTTCTTCTTTTGGAAAATTCACTGCCAAAGTCCACTCTTTGTCATCATTCTTGAAATAATAAAAACCTGGCTCATTTGTACGATAAAAATAATCTTTTGCATTAATTCGTTCGCCTTGGGGTGTTGTTATATTGGTCATACCGCCGTCTAAAGAAATAACATCACCGACCTCATAGCTTTTTTGTGTTTTTCCCAGACTGCTCTGAACAAAACGATCCAAAGCACGCAAAAAGTAGGGCGATAAACCCATTTCATTCCATTCAAAATGCAAGGGCGATAAAAGAACATAGGCTGTATTCTTGAATAATAAAGGTTCACCCGAATCAAACTCCCAGATGATATTATCTGCTTCAATATCGCTTTTATAATATCGACGGACTGAAAAGTTTTCCTCTTCATCGGAAATAGTCAAATCTTTAAAAGATATATGAGTTCGAGTTTTTCTGCTGGGATTTAGCTCCCCGCATTGCTCTTCCCAAATAGTATTATTTTTCATCTCAGGCGACACACTAAGCACCAGAGTTTGCTCATTTGCATAGTCTAAAAGCGATCTTTGCAAACTTTTACTCATATCAAAAAAATCATTCAACCAGATAAGATCATGATCATGCAAGTTTTGAGTCGCCAGCAATTCTGGAGTAAGCTCAGTTAGCTGAATATTATGCATGGCTTTAAAAGCTCTTGAAGCATAAGATGCACTCTGAGCGTAATCAACGAGTAAAAGTTTTATATTTCGTGAATCCGGCATCACCAAATAATGTTGATTATCTTCGGGATAATCATCTTGAGGACACTGAGCTACACATAAGATCTCACCTCTTTCTTCAGCCGAAAAGTAGTAGTCCGCAAAACCATTGTCATCCGCATAAGCTCTACCTACTCGCTTTGAGTTTACATATATATCGGCTGAAAGTTTTTCTTCATCCCGATTCCCCGATAATTCTACCTGAAGATATCTTAGATCGTCGTCATTTTGATCGTAGAGTTTTTCCTCAAGCCCCAGCAGGGCTGTATTAGGGTTTTGCTTGATCACAGCTAACACATGAAGCTTTTGCCTTAAATCCCTTATACGGTCGAGTATCTCTGAATTTTGTAGGTTCTTTTGAGCATCGGTGACTAAAATAATATTATCAGCACCTTGAGTATCGGCACAATATTCTTTAATTAACGCTAACAAACTATCAGTCGAAGTCTTTTCATTATAAGTCAAAATTCGCCAGGATTTAAAATGCTCACTGATTTCCTCAGTGATTTTTTTATAGTCCGGATCTATTTGCGTACTTAAACTTTTATCAAGAACGATCAAGGCTGAATCCAGGCTGCCTCCGACATTCTTGAAAAAGGGCTGAGCAAGTACAAGTACCAAAAAGATTATCCATAAGGCCCGTAACAAAAGTATCAGATATTGACGCAAATGAAACTTCTGCATGGACTCGCGTTCTATTTCTTTTAAAAACTTTAAGGAAGAAAAAGTCATGGGACGGTATTTACGCTCCCCAAACAAATGAATAATGAAGGGCACTGCTGCCAAAAGGCCTAAAATTAATAATGTGGGAAATAGAAAAGTCATGAAGCTAAGATAAAGCAATTAATGTATATTATCAAGATTTTGCGTTGACACTCAATTATTAATTAAAAAATCAGGCAGGAAAAAATATCCTGATTTCCTGGATATATTTTTGAAAATTCGGGATATCAATATCTTTTTTCGATCTTGCTTCCACGAAAATAATGCGCCAAGATCTCCTCATAGCTTCGGCCTTTATTTGCCTGAGCAATTGCTCCTGTCTGACACATTCCAACACCATGACCCCAGCCAGCGCCCTTTAGTATAAAAGAAACAGGTTTTTCGATGGGGCCAATTTTATCCACAACAAAGCAAGAACTCTTGAGAGGTGACTCCCAAAGCATACGGATATCCAATTCGCCTTCCAAACGGCAATGACCTTCTGTCCCAATAAAAAGCAGATCATAAATTCGTCCCGAAACACCTCTTTCGATTGGGATAATATCGTAGATCAATCCAATATTTTTAACTTTTTCAGCCACTACTTTGCTAAGCTCTTCCGGTGTAATAGTGCGTTGCCATCTATAATGTTGTTTACTCCATTCGGGAGTTAATTCACTGGGTGTGCACCATGTGTCCGGTATTGTATTTACCCATTCACGAATATCTTCTGCTTGGGTCAGATCCAATTTCAAGTTTCCATCCATGTCGGGATTTCCACTCCAATGTTCTGCATGTCCGGAGCGGTCAGGCCAAACATTTTCTATGTCTTCAGAATGCCCGCCACAATTCGATGCATAATAGGCTGCCATTGTTTTACCTTCAGCCACCAGGACTTCACCCTCAGTTGCGGAAACAGCTTTACGAACAGCGTCACTTATTTTACCAATACCTGAATAAACCTGACAATAAATATCAGCTGTGAGCATATGGTGAGCTCCGGAATATTTGCCGGTTTCCAGACCAATCGTCGCTTCGGAGCGCGCACAGAGTGTCTGAGCCTTTAAGGCTTCCAAAGGAGCATTTGAGCCGATCTCCGAGGGAACAACACCCAACAAATATGTTTCCATATCAAGAATAGAAATCACATCGATCTTTTTATCTTCGTTAGGATAAAACTCTAAGTTACCGTGATATTTTCGATCTTCTTTTCCTTCCCAGAACCAACCGATGCCAAAGGGAACGTCTTTTATACCCAAGGGGTTTTTCTTATCGGTATTTTTTATCTCAAGAAAATTGCCACTGATCAAAACTTCATCTTTACTATCAAGAAGCTTTAATTCATTATCCTCAAGAACAATTCTGAGCTCATTGTTACCGCGAAGATTTATTCTTTTTTCATCTTGATCAAATATCTGAATTTTTGAAGAAGAACTTAAGGAAATATCATTTTCTGTATACATAATCCTCACACGAACTTCAGGATTACCTGCATGTAAAAACGAAAAGACTGAGATCATTATGATAAGCAATGTGGCTAAAACTTTATTCTTCATTAGAGTTCCTTAATTTTTACAGAGAAATGTAATAAGAATTGCTTGCTTTTAAAAGCCGTAATTACACGGTTTTTTATTCTGATAAGATCTATCTATAACACATTAAGGGATCAGTGTTGAATCAAACTTTGCTCATGCTCGAGTAGATAATCTAAAAAAATCTTAAATGGAATATTGTCAGGCTTTAGTCCTGCTCTTAAAATCTTTTTACAAAACCATGACAATAGGGCAGTGTCGCTTTCTTTTCATAGTAATCCTGATGATAATCTTCTGCTTCATAAAATTCTTGTGCTTCTATCAAGCGTGTAGCGACCTTATATCCTTTTTTCTCAAGAATATTGATTAGCTTCTCAGCAATGGCTTTTTGTTCATCATCCTGATAAAATATCGCAGAACGATACTGCTTTCCAATATCCGGTCCCTGACCGTTTTTCTGGGTAGGATCATGGATTTCAAAAAATCTCCTGGCAATGGTTTCGTAATCAACTACTGAAGGATCAAAACTGACTTCTACAGCTTCGTAATGACCGGTATTTCTATAAATCACATCCTGATATCTGGGATTTTCTTTGCGACCACCCGTATAGCCGGAAACAACTGTTTTTACACCTTCCACTTTTTGCATGTAATATTCAACACCCCAAAAGCAACCTCCGGCAAAAACAGCTTTTTCTTCGAGGTCCAACTTACCGGGAATAAAGTCCATTGAAATTGAATTCACGCAATGGCGAGTATTCTTGGGAGTAAATCTTTCGCCCACAAACACATGCCCCAAATGACCTTTACAATTAGCGCAAACAATCTCCGTACGTCGTCCATCGGCATCAGGAACTCTCAAAACAGCAGCTTCTATTTCATCATCAAAACTTGGCCAACCGCATCCCGAGTCAAATTTATCTGTAGAATGATACAATTCTGCTCCGCACTGACGACAGACAAAAGTACCCTCGCGTTTCTCAGTTAAAAGATCTCCGCTAAAAGGTGCTTCGGTTCCTTTTTCCAGTATTACACGCTTTTCCATTTCATTTAGAGGATTATATTTATTTTCAGACATTGTTTCTCCTTCGAGTAATGTAAAAATTGAAATTAGAATTAATATAAACGTTAATGATCTACTTGTTTTTGTTCTATAGGAATTCATTTTTTCTCCTTTTGGTATTTAACGACTTTTCAGGACATTGTTCCCTGCACAGGAGCTTTTTAATTTAGGTTTTATTAGGTAAGACTGAAAATCTTTGTTTATCATGTTTTTTATAATAGTCAGGAAAATTATGCTATCTCAATAATAACTACTGAAACGCTGTTTTTATCTGCCATAAGCTAATCGAACAAAAAAGCTGTGGCGGAGCTGATGGCAAAAGTTAGATATCGCCTCTCGGTATTAAAAATAGCCTTCGTTAAATTTTTTTAGCCATCGCCTCGATATCAAAGACCTAAGATCCCTATAGACTGGATACTGCTCTAGCATTTTCAACAACCGAGTGATCACCGGTCTCTCTTTACTTAAAACTACCTTCAACCCTCTAATCACAACTTCTGCATTCTTTCTTCCAATTTCTGGCTTCTGACTTCTGTATTCTGACTATTCTCGCTTCTGATTAGGCTTCTGATTTGCCTTTGTAATATCTCTAAAAAAAGCTATATTTACGAATTCTAGATGAAAGGTAACCATGCGCGCTGCAGTTTTTCACCATTCTTATGAACCTCTGTCTATAGAGGATGTCCCAACGCCTAATGTGGGTGTTCATGATCTTAAGGTTAAAATTAAAACCTGTTCAATCTGCCATACTGATATCCATTTTATAGATCAAGGTATGGCTCCAAAAATGAAGCCTCCCATGATTTTGGGACATGAAATAGCGGGTATCATCGAAGAAACAGGCTCGGCAGTGAAAAAATTCAAGCCCGGCGACCGCGTTATTATTCCTGCATCTATTACTTGCAATACCTGCCTTGCTTGTAAATCATGGAATGAAACCCATTGTGAAAATATAAAGCAATTGGGTGTTGATATTAACGGTGGCTTTGCAGAATATATTGTTGTTCCTGATTTTCACCCTTACCGTCTTCCCTATGAATATAGCTATGAAGCCGGTTCGCTGATCTCTAATGTTTTACTAGGTGCATATCATGTTGTCTCCGATAGAATAAATATTCGTGCCGGAGAAAATGTTGTGATCTTTGGTGCCGGTGGCTTTGGCTTAAGCATTTTGCAAATGGCAAAATTAAAAGATGTAAAAGTTACAGTAGTGGATATTTTTGATTGGAAACTCGAGGTAGCAAAAAAATTAGGTGCCGACTATGTTTTAAACTCAAATAAAGCTGATGTCTGCGAAGAAGCTGTCATTGATATAGCGGGAGGCAAGCCAGATGTTGTTATTGAAACTATAGGCGCACCCAGAACACTCATACAATCAATGAATTCATTAAAAAAAGGCGGCCGCTTAGTTTTATGTGGAATAACTGACAATGCCCTGCCTTTTTTAATCACAAAAGTCGTTGAAAATGAGATCTCCTTAATTGGCGCAACCGGCGCCCCAAGAAGAAAGATCCCGGAGATCATCCAGCTTCTGGATGATGGAAAGATCACTTTGGACCACATGGTAACAAAACGATTTAATCTGGAACATATTAATGAAGCAATCAATACATTAAGAATGGGACAAACCATTAGAACAATGGTCTATCCTTTTGGTATAAACACTAACGATTAATAAGAGAAAAAACATGAAAAAACTTGTTATTATCCCAACCTACAATGAAAAAGCAAACATTCATGAACTTATTGAAAAAATCCAAGCTCAAAAAATTGATAAGCTGGATATTCTATTTGTTGATGATAATTCTCCGGATGGCACGGGCGACATAATCAAATCACTGCAAAAAGATAATCCTAACCTAAAGCTTATCGAGCGACCCGGAAAACTTGGCTTAGGCACTGCCTATATCAAAGGGTTTAAATACGGATTGGAAAAGGGCTATGATCAGATTGCTCAAATGGATGCTGATTTCTCCCATAATCCCGATGATCTGGTTGCAATGTTTGAACTGGCAAATAAGTACGACTGGATAGTTGGTTCAAGATATGTAAAAGGTATTAATGTTGTTAACTGGCCCATGCGTCGTCTTTTCCTTTCCAAAGGTGCCAATGTTTATACTCAACTGATTACTGGCTTACCTATTAAAGATGGAACTGCCGGTTTTAAATGCTGGAACCGACGTGTTCTGGAAACTATTGATCTGGATGCTGTAAAATCAAGAGGCTATTCTTTCCAGATCGAAATGAATTTCCGTGCTTGGAAAGCTGGTTTTACATGTCATGAACATTCAATTATTTTTATTGATAGACTACTCGGTGAATCAAAAATGTCGAAAAATATTATTTTCGAAGCGATATTCAGGGTTTGGAAATTACGTTTCCTGAATATTACCGGAAAAATCAAAACTGTAAAACCTAAAGATGCCTAATCCTGATATATCGGTTATCATTGTTTCTTATAATGTAAAGAGTTTTTTACAACATTGTATCAATTCTGTTAAAAATGCTTCTAAAGATCTGAATGTAGAATTATTTGTTGTCGATAATAATTCTATTGATGGCAGCGGGGAAATGGTTCAACAATTCTTCCCCGACGTTCATTTGATCGCCAATGAAGAAAACCTTGGTTTTGGTAAAGCAAATAATCAGGCAGTAAAACGCTCTAAGGGTCGCTATATTCTTTTTTTAAATCCTGATACCCTTATCGAAGAAAACACTCTGGAGATTCTTCTTGATTTTATGGACAAGAATGAGAAGATAGGAATTGTCGGTCCAAAGATCTTGAATTCAGATGGTACCTTGCAATTAGCCTGTCGTCGTTCCTTCCCATCTCCCAGCGTTGCTCTTCCAAAATTATTGGGCTTAAGTTCATTATTCCCAAAAAACAAAAGCTTTGGAAAATACAACCTTACTTACCGGGATCCAGATCAATCCTATGCTGTTGATGCTGTTAGTGGCTCTTTTATGTTTTGTCGGGCTGATCTTATACACAAACTTAAAGGTTTTGATGAAGACTTTTTTATGTATGGCGAAGATCTGGATCTTTGCCGACGCGTACAGTTAAAAGGCTACTTGGTTTATTATCTGCCCAAGACAACCATCATCCATCATAAGGGAGAAAGCTCTAAATCAGCGCCCTTCGATAGTCTGCTGGCTTTTTATAAGGCCATGGATATTTTTTTCAACAAACATTTTTCTTCTTTCTATTCTTTTATTACGACCATCTTTTTCCGTTTGGGTATTGTGGCGCATTTAACTTTAAGTTTTTTGGGGAAAGCATTTAATTTTATCCGCCGACCTGCTCTTGATGCATTATTAATTTCTCTTGCATTAATGATTTCAATGTGTCTGCGATTTACCAGCAATACAAAAGCTGAGATCTTACACTTTATGCCGGTTCTTGGGGTTTATTTAACGATATATTTACTATCTCTCGGTCTTGGTGGTTCCTATAGGAGGTCAAAACATTACGATTTTATTCGAGCCGGAGCCAGTCTCTTTCCCGGTTTTATTGTAAATGGTTTTTTAACCTTCTTCTTTGTCCCTTCCGCTCAATCACGCATTGTTTATTTACTCTCCTTTGCTTTAATCCTTATTTTTATCCCTTTCTGGAGGATCATTGCATCCAGAAAAAGAACAAAACATTTCCAGGAGCATTCCGAGGCGGCACGCAGAACTCTTGTCATTGGCGCCGGACAAGAAGGTCATAAAATTGCAAATACTATCGGACAGCATCCTGAGTTGGGGTATCTTTTTGTTGGATTTGCAGATAAAGATCTGAGTCATCCCAAAACCATCGGTTCAACAAAAGACCTTTCTCTTCTTGTTAGAGCTCGAAAAATAGACCATGTAATATTTTCTTCAGATGTTTTTTCTTTGGGTGAAATTATTTCTATGATGGCCGAACTGGCTCATTTTCCCATCAGCATAAAAATTATTCCCGAAAAAGAAAATATGATCTTTGGTAAAGCGGCAATAGAAAGTCTCGATGATATTTCAGTTGTTGCAATGGAATATTCAATCCTAAAACCTATTTCAGCTTTTACTAAAAGATTAAGCGATCTCATTATCGGATTTCTTGGCATAGTGCTCCTGGGATGGCTTGCCTATCCATCTAAGTGGATCTCAGGATCAAAAAACATCAGCTTTTCCGAAGATATTCCCAAGGGATTTATCTGGCGCAAAAAGTCCAACAACAGAGAGCCTTTTTTATATTGGTACCCTATGCTATTTTCACTGATACCTGGTGATATGACCATTGTAGGCGACTTGAAAAATATCCCCGAAGGAAGTAAGCGCTTCTACAAACCGGGTATGACAAGTATCATGCGTTCCGAAAAACCGGCTTTGCCTACTCCTGAAGAACATGAGCGTTTTATTCATTATTACATGAGCAATTTCTCTTTCGCTCTCGATGCGGAGATTATTTTTAAAACTCTTCTTCTAAAAAAATAAAACCACTGCTGTGGAAAATAGTTTTGGGACAGATTAGCATCCATCATTTAAGCGATAGTATGGTGTAAATAGATCTATTATCAAAAACCATTCACTCTCCATCATGATGCCCCAAACCATTAAGTTAGCAGGAACCTTATATTATGTGGACACCTCAACTTCGTCCCGAAATGTCTGGACTTCGGAAAGGCAGCGGCTTAAGAAAATCTGACAAGTTTGGCTTAAACCCTTTGGCAGTGAAGCAAAGCTAGAGACGAAATATTGATTTATGAAACCCTTTGGATGATTTATTGTTCAATTATTGAACAAACCTTGGGTCAAGGTTGGGTCAAGGTTGGGTCAAGGTTGGGTCAAGGTTGGGTCAAGGTTGGGTCAAGGTTGGGTCAAGGTTGGGTCAAGAAAGTTTACATAATATATTAAAAAACCAAGCGCTTTCTTGCCCATTTGTTAAAGCGCTAAGCTACTAATGCTTGATATTTGCAAAAGTAGCTCAAGCTTGGCTAATGCCTTTAAAGACCATTATACTCGATAAATCGAATGATTCGATTGCTTCAGAAGGGAATCAATACTTGAAGTATTGTTTATTTTTTGAACAAACTGGTATTCTTTTGTTTTTGCAGACACTAAGTTAAGACTTACACTAAGCGGTATTAACGAAAGGAATCAAGATGCAAGAACAACGAAGAATATATCCGCAAGAATTCAAAATCGAAGCGGTAGAATTACTACTTTATAGTGGTAGACCAGCCCAAAACTTAGCAGAGAGCTTAGGGATAACAGCTAATATCTTACATCGATGAAAACGAGAATATTTAGCATCCAAGGAGAAAGCTTTTCTTGGTAATGGGAATCCACAAGATAAAGAACTACATGATTTAAAAAGAAGATAAGAGAGACTCAAATGGAACGAAATATTTTAAGTCTTAGCCATTTTCTTAACACCAACACAATGAAATACCACTTTATACGATCAAAGACTTCCGCCTTGCCTGTAGATAAAATGTGCCGAGTATTAAGAGTCAGCAGGAGCAGGTATTATGTATGGTTAAAAAACTTGACTAGTAAAACAACAAAAGAAAATTAAAAGATCATAGACAAGAAGTATATATGTTTAATTCCACTGTGTCGATCCTAGGCTTGGTAAAGACTGATGGAGTTTAAAAACCCTTAGATAAGCTTCTTTTTAAGCATTTGCGATTAAAAAACCAAGCTTCTTTATTTTAATGATTGAGCGGCAATGTGGAAGGTGATATGTCGCTATGTTGTCCAATTATTGAACAAACCTTGGGTCAACCTTGGGTCAAGGTTGACCCAAGCAACTTAATCAGAAAACAGGAAATCAAGTCAGGATCTATCAAAATTCCTTCTTAATTCCTAACTGACTTCCGACACACCTTTGCCTCCAACTTCGCCTAGCCTACGCCAAGATTATGGCCGAACAGAAAGCTTCGGCAAGTCTTCGACTTTTTACTTGTTAAGCTACCATCCCAACAAATACGCAAATACCAAGGGAGCAACAATAGTGGCATCCGATTCTATCACAAAGGAGGGTGTCGTCACATCGAGTTTTCCCCAAGTGATCTTTTCGTTTGGTATAGCACCTGAGTATGAACCATAGCTTGTTGTAGAATCAGAGATCTGACAAAAATAACTCCAGAATGGCGTATCTGTCCTTTCAAGATCCTGATACAACATTGGGACAACACAGATGGGAAAATCACCGGAAATACCACCACCGATTTGGAAAAATCCTATACCTTTCTCTTGTGTATTTTGGGTGTACCAATCTGCCAGCCAGATCATGTATTCAATACCGGATTTCATGGTCGAAGGCTTTAGCTCACCTTTAATACAATAAGAAGCAAAAATATTGCCCATAGTGGAGTCTTCCCAACCCGGCACAACGATGGGTAAATTCTTTTCAGCGGCAGCCAGCATCCAGCTATTCTTGGGATCAATTTCATAATATTCTTCCAGTACGCCGGATAAGAGCATTTTATACATGTATTCATGAGGGAAATATCTTTTACCATTATTTTCTGCGTTTTTCCAGATCTCAAAAATATGTGATTGCAGTCTGCGAAAAGCCATATCTTCCGGGATACAAGTATCTGTCACGCGATTTAAACCGGCTTCCATCAGATCCCATTCTTGCTGAGGTGTCAGGTCGCGATATTCGGGTACACGCTTATAATGTGAATGTGCAACCAGATTCATGATATCTTCTTCAAGATTTGCACCGGTACAGGTAATGATCTGCACCTTGTCCTGACGGATCATTTCAGCCAGAGATTTACCTAATTCGGCTGTACTCATAGCGCCGGCAAGGGTGATCATCATCTTGTTACCATCTTGCAATTGTTTTTCATAAGCTTTGGCGGCATCGACCAATGTTGCCGAATTAAAATGCTTATAATGTTCACAGATAAACTGTGAAACAGGACCTTTGTTATTCATCTTTTTTCTCACTTTTATTAAATTTGTATGATAGCATCTTATAATATAATTTAGCCGCCAAAAAATCCGGGGCTTTATTATCTTTGATAGGTGCTAATTCAACCAGGTCAAAACCCAGTACATTTTTATTTTTAAATATCTCTTTTAAAAATTTCGTAGCAAGATACCAATCCAATCCACCCGGCTCAGGGGTCCCGGTTGAGGGCATGATGGAAGGATCAAAAACATCCAGATCCACAGTGATGTAAACCTTATCTGTCATTTTTTCAAGAGCCTTTTGTATCCAGTCTGTGCGACCCACAATTTCTTGGGCAAAAAAACAATTCTCATTTTTAAGATATTGTTTTTCACAAAAATCCATGCTGCGTATGCCCACTTGTATAAGATTAGCGCGTTCGTTTGCCCTGTGTAGTGCGCAAGCATGGTTGTAAGCTGAGCCCAGATAATCTTTTCTCAGATCGGCGTGAGCATCAAGCTGAACAATGGTGATATTGGGATACTTGTCTATCATGGCGTCTATAATGCCAATACTAATGGAATGCTCTCCGCCAAAAAAAGTCAGGAATTTATCGGTTTCAAGCAGAGACTTTGTATTGTTGTGTACCTTTTTATAGACTGCTTCAGGCGAAGCATTTTCACTAATAGCCGATAAAATATGAATGCCTTTTTTGTAAACTTCGCTATCGGTTTCAATATCATAAAGCTCCATATTCTCAGAGGCCTCAAGAAAAGCTTCAAAGCCACTATCTGCACCTTTTCCCCAGGTGCTGGTACCATCGTAGGGAATGGATTGCAAAAGAACGGCGGCTTTTTTAAAACCCGCGAATTCTTCTTCAATGCCTGCATAAGTTTTCATTTTATTTATCATATCCTAATATTTTAAACATTTCATGAGCAGATTGCTCTTCGCGATAAACCGTGTCGGTAAAATTACCTTTTTCGTCACGATCAATAATCACGTGTTTGGGAGAAGGAATGAGGCAATGTTTAATTCCCCCATAACCGCTGATCGAATCCTGATAAGCGCCTGTATGGAAAAAGCCGATATACAGGGGTTCTTTATCCTTATCGGAATATTTTGGAAGCAATATTTCCTGATTCAGGTCTTCGGAATTATAATAGTCGGAATGATCACAACTTATACCGCCGATATTAACGCGCTGATATTCATTGTGCCATTTATTCAAGGGAAGAAGAATAAATTTCTCATGAATGCTCCAGGCATCGGGAATTGTGTTCATTAAGCTATTATTGATAATATACCAGGCCTCGGCATCGTTCTGTGTTTTCTGCTCAAGTACCTTAAAAATGATGGCACCGGCTTCTCCTACAGTATATTTTCCAAATTCCGTATAAATATTTGGATCGGGTATGTTTTCTTGACTGCAAGTAGTTTTAATGGTCTCAATAATGGTATTAATCATGCTTTCGTAATTATATTCAAAGCCAAGATGATTTCGAACAGGAAAACCGCCTCCAAGATTAAAAGAATCCAGCGACGCACTCTCTCTTTTTAATTCCACATAAAGTTTAAGCGCTTTCTGAAATTCTCCCCAATAGTAAAGCGTATCTTTAATACCTGTATCAACAAAAAAGTGAAGCATCTTTAGTTCTACATTGGGATTGTTTTCAATTTGTTCATTGTAAAAATTCATCATATCACTATAAGGAATACCTAAACGAGAGGTATAATAAGCCGACTGAGCTTGTTCATTAATAGCCATACGCAAGCCGATCTTCAATTTGTGATTGGGACGGATTTTACGGATGCGATCTAATTCCTTTACACTATCAAGAACCAATATAGAATTATGAAACCCGGCTTCCTGAAGCAAAATGATCTTTTCAAGATAGTCATCCGTTTTATAACCATTATGAACAATGATTCGGTTTTTATCAATTTTCTTGTCTTTATACAAATGTAAGATAAGGTCGATATCGTAGGCAGAGGAGGTTTCAATATTAACATCGTGTTTTAAAGCTTCATTAATAACATGATAGAAGTGATTGCATTTTGTACAGTAGCAAAAATAATATTTCCCGTTATACTTGTTCTTTTTTATGGCACGATTGAATAAATTCCTGGCTTTTTTTATTTGATCGCCAATTTTAGGTAAATATATAAAACGAAAGGGCGTTCCATGCTTTTCTATCAGGTATTTCAAAGAAACACCATGAAAAGTTAAATAGCCGTCCCTTAAGTCAAATCCCTCTTGAGGAAAATAATAACTCTGATCAATGAGGTCAAAATATGTGTTTTTCATTTTTATCTTTATCCATGTTTATAGCAGTCTTTTAAAGATCATTAGCAGCGAACTGATAATGGTACTTAGTCACTTCAGGCTTGACTGTTTAATATGTTTAAATGCATCCTTCTACTGGCGAGTTATGGACACGGAATATGCCCTTTCAAGCGAATATATTCACTAAGTTTTTTAATGGCAAGAAAATTGAATTAAATGATACCATTTTTAAACGTTTTTTCTATAGAAATCTACAGTCTTAAATCCAACAAAAAATGCATTAATTCAAATTTAATACCTAAAATAAAAGCAGGAAACCATTAATCCGGGGTTTCCTGCTTTTATTCAGTCGGATCTATACATTATTTTATAACATTTTCAGAAGTTCTATTTTATAGCGGGCATATTCCTGCGAGCTAATCTTACCTCGTCTGCGCAGTCTGCCTAAATCCTTAAGTTCTTCAATAACTCTTTCGAGATGATCTTTGCAATAATTGCGCGGATATAATTTCCCGCTCATATTATGTAATTCACGTCTGGCATAATGATACTCTTTTTTGTCTATCACACCACGCCTATAGTATCTATCCAGTTTATCCGTAAGCGATTTTATATTTCTTAAAGTTATCGGCTCAAGACCCTTAAAACAATGTTTGCGAAGATCACTGCGAAAATAAACACGATCATCATGTCTGCGATCTCTGTAAGTGCGCCGAACGTAATTTCTCTGCCCTGGATTATTTCTGTAAGCATGATATGAGTTAGGATCAAAACGAAACACAAAGCTGGGATCATCATTTTTTATAACGATCAATTTTCTGTCCTGATCATCCCTGCTACGGTCACTTTTCGGGTGATAATTCCGCCCATCGCCATATCCGGGATTTGCGAGAAGAATACCTGTCAGTAATAGCAGTGTAATGAATAATTGACGCTTTTTCATGGTATCTCCTTTTCTTTTTTCTTGCTCTTCTACTATTTAGACACGCAAAAACTAAAAAAGTTAAGACAATAATTAAATGCCAGATCTGCCTGAATATCAAGATAAGTAAAAATCACAGCTATGATGAAAAAAATAATTTTGTATATTATAGCAAGAATGCTAAAGTCGCAGGCAAAAAAGTGTTTGATATCAAAGCAAGTATAATTTTTATAGTAAGAGCCTCGATTTATATGAAAACAGGAGAGAGCAAATGAAAGATTGTGAATTTTGCGGAAATCCAATAAGCACTACAATACCCAAATGTCCATATTGTGGAGCAAAACAAGAAAAAGCGAAAACTAAAGCCAAAAAATTAGTGACATGCAATATTGAAAAAGGAAAACCGCTGGCATATGAGGCTCTGGAAAAACTGGAAAAAGAGATCAGAAAAAACTCTAGTTTGGGCGTAAAAGCATTAAAAATTATTCATGGCTATGGCTCTAGCGGACCAGGCGGCGTTATTCGCGAAAAAGTCATAAAGCGCCTAAGAGCCAAAAAACAAAGTGGTCATATTAAGCATTTTTATAATTGCGATTTTCCTTCCAAAAATATCGATGATCTCCAGGAAGCCTATAATTTATGTCCCGATATCAAAGAAGCCTTGGAAAAGGATAGGAAGAATAAAGGAGTTTCCTATATTATACTTTGAGTTGAAGGGGCAAAAGGCAGAAAAAAATAAAATTTCTAAAAATAGGACATTATGAACATACGAAAAGCTGAACCGCAAGACATAGAAGATCTAGTAAAGCATGGTCTCAGTTTATTAAAACAACATTCAGAGCTTGATCCATATTTTACTCCAAGCGATACAGCCGATAAGATATATCAAAAGTTTTTTGATGGATGCCTGCATTCAGAAGATAAACTTCTTTTGGTCGCTGATAATAAGGGTAAAGTAGTCGCATACGCTGCAGCTGAAATTCAAGCAAGGTCACCCGTATTCAAGATCAGAGAAAACGGATATATAAATGATATCTTTGTCGAAAAAGAATTCCGTAAACTCGGCATAGCCAGAAAATTCCTCAAAGAATTCAAGGAATGGTTTAAAAGCAAAAATATAGACTATGTAGAACTCTCAGTCCTCGCTAACAACCAAATCGCCCAAAAAACCTGGGGAAAATTCGGCTTTAACTCCTATAAAAACAAACAACGGGTAGAAATGGGAGCCTTTAATATTACTTAAGTTTATGTTTAATATAATATTTACTCATTGTCAAGTTATTAAAATTATGAACAGCCCAAATGCCATAAAAATGCACAAATCTCGCGTTTAGCGGACGGATATGGTCGGATATGTGGTGTTTGGGGTAGAATATACGCTGGTAATAGCTAAGCTATTTTCTATTTTTTCCAACTCTTTAGTCTATTTCGATAAATGGAAAAAGACCTGCCATATTACCCAAAGAGAGCATTTGTATATATATTTTATACCCTCAATATTATCTTTAAATTATTAATATTTTTATGGAACTCATATTCTGTTAAAGATGCCATTAATTCAAAATGATTTTTCATAACATCTTCAATATTAGGTAATGATTTCATATCATTGGAGTTTATATGTCCAACACCTGTCAAAATATCAATTTCTTTTTCCAATGGTTTTTTATATTTTTGTTGGTGCATATAATAACTCATAGCAAAAGCAACAGAACCTTTTCCAGGTATCCCCTTAACATTTAATTCACATTTGGGATATACTAATAAGCGTTGATTATAAGCATTTTCCAGTTTTTCGTATAATTCCATTGAGATTGATTTATCCGTAATAAAATGATTAATATACCCCCTTAAAACATTAGGTACTATTATATCAATTATTCCGTTTCTAAATTCAGACCCCAAGTTTTCAAATAATAATAGATCAATTGCAAATAGGAGGGCAAAAGTAAATTCTGAAGTAATTAACATTGAATTTTCATTATTTGATTTTATTTTTTCTTCTAAAAAAATTGATCTTGTGTACACTTTATCGATAATATCTTGAATTTCTTTGCGCAGATTTTCATTAAATTCCTCTTGATTCATATTTTTTCTCCTTGAATTCCACTTGTGGCAGGTTCAATAAAATTGTACTAATACTCCATCCTGGCCAATTTTCAGAAAGGAAGTCAAATATTAATTTTTAATTCCTAATTCTTTTTCTACCATCTTTAGACCATTAATTGCTCTTTCCTCACCTTGTGTGGCAGCCTTCTTAAACCAATTATATGCTTCGTTCAGATCTTTTCTTACCCCAATACCATCAGCATAATAAATGCCCAAATTGCATTCAGCTTCTGCATGACCTTGCAAAGCTGCTTTTTTATGCCATATAAACATCTCGTGGTTACTTTTTTCTACGCCATGACCAAAATAGTAACAATTTCCTAAATGGTATTGTGATTCAGCAAAACCTTTTTCAGCTGCTAGTAAATATAATCTTGCAGCCTCTACATTATCAATTGGAACGCCTAATCCCCGATAATAACAATTTGCTAAATTATTAATAGCCTCCAACATACCCCTGTCTGTAGCTTTTTTATAATATTCAACTGCTATTTTATAATCTTGCCTTACTTCTCTTCCGTGAAAATACCAATTTCCCAAATTATAACTTGCGATAAAATAATCCATTTCTGCAGCTTGAGCCCATAATTCAACAGCCTTTTTTTCGTTCTTTTCTATTCCTACTCCATTTGCATATGCCACACCCAAATTATAAATAGATTCAGCATCTTGATTATTTTCAATAGATTTTAGTCTTTCTACTAAGGCGGTATTCTCTTTTTTTTCTAAATGTTTGATTGGAATTTCTTTAATTGGTGTTTTAGTAAAATACCCCTCAATTGAATCCGGTATTTCTGGATTATTGTATACCTCGTCAAGTGCTACTATGCAATAATTAAGATACTCCTGATCAAGAAGTTTGCGCGAGTAAGTTATAGCTCCAAGAAGAATTATTTCTTGAGCAATTTTATATTTTTCATCTTGTTGTAAGTTGAAGAGAGTATCTATTAATTCTTTTTTTAAAGAAAAGTTAATTGCAGTAAATGCAGCATAGAATAAATCTTTAAATTTATTTTTGTCAATTGGTGAACGAGCTGATGCTGCTTTTACAAACCCAACATAAATTAATAGAATAATTCCCATGTATTTATTATTACTAGAAGAATAATTCTTCCCACTTCGGATTTTATTTTGAACTTCTTCATTGATGTCGGTTATTGATTTCAGCATTTCAAATAATATCGGATCTTTTGTGGCCTTGTTTAACTTTGATTTATAAATTAAAAAAGCCACCAACGCGATAACAATCCCAATTATTATCTTAATGGGATCTAAAGTAAAAAGACCAATTATAATTAGAATGATTCCAGTTCCAACAGCGTAAAAATAAAACATAATAACCACCTTATTTACTATTTGTGATAACTTATTACATATACGCATTATTATCAATCATTTTTGTTCTTTAAGCCAATCGTCAACATAAAGTAGAAATACTTCAGCCATTTCATCAATCTTCTCTTCTGTTAATTTCATAGAACTCCCTTCTCACCACAAATGAGCGCATTTCTTGCGAGTTTCGAGGGGTGTCAGCACTTCACTAAGTGGTATCCTCGTCACTACTATAAGTAAACATGCCACAAACCGCTCACTTATTATATTAAATATTGTGAAATGGGGCAAAACATGCCCTAGAGACCTATTCTAAGCCGAACTCTTATTTTATAAAACGCCAGATATTGTAAAAAGGAGCAACAGCCCCTTTTATAGCTTTTCTACAGCCTCTTTAATATCATCATCCACAGCCAACAGGTACACAGCACTAGTACTTATGGAAGCGTGACCTAACTGCGCTTGAAGGACTCTCAGGTTATGCCCCGAAGCCTTGTAAATTGCCAAAGCATGTGAATGTCTGCATACGTGTATCGAATATTTCTCACATAAGCTAGCCTCCTAGGCATTTATTCTAAATATTTGGTAATCCATTAAAAAATAATAATATAACTGAATATCCAACAAGGAATACCGATTAGTGAATTAGGAAGTGAATATTTACATCATATATCGCATATCTTTGTTCCTTGTTCGATATTTTTCTTATTCTTCTAAATTCCTTTGCACTTTTTCTAAAGAAAAAACAAAACCCGCCTGGCGGGTTTTTGAGCGGAGAGAAAGGGATTCCTCCGAAGGAGTCCCTTTGGGAGAACCCCCGGTCCACTTACCATAAATTAAGTTCTTTAAGATATTGCCTTAGCCAAAAATTGCCTTGTCCTTTCTTTAAATAGCTTTCCCTTTGGCAAGCCTCTGATCGAGAGGTATAATCTTCTACATATATTATTCTATATGGTGAATGTGCTTTTGTTGATTTAACTTTATTGGCATTATGGATTTGCAATCTAGATACCAAATCATGTGTATGTCCTATATAATGAAAATTATCATTAATACTTTTAAGTACATACACATGATATGTAATTTTTTCGTCCATATTACCCTCATTTATTGTAGCGGAGAGAAAGGGATTCGAACCCCCGGTCCACTTACGCGGACACCGCATTTCGAGTGCGGCGCATTCAACCAGACTCTGCCACCTCTCCGCGATAATATATAAAATTAATCTTTAATCACAATAAGGATTTTTTTATCAAACCTAATTGATAAATTTCAATTTACCCTTTTGAATTCTAAATACCTGAGCTAAAGCCGAATTTTTTAAATCTCGTTTCCCCCGCACTAAAGTACGGGGCTACTGATGCTTATTCACTTTCTTAGAGTTCTTATTTCTTGAGAGATGTCGCTCCGCTGGGGCTGATTTTATGGGTGAATGTATTTTTTTCTACAAAGATATCGTTCTTCTGGAGCTTTGAATATTGTTATTGGATCTTCTTCAAGATCCCGGTGCTAACTCATCAGCTAGTGAATCTTCAGTTTATCATTTTTATTCTAAGCTCTGTTAAAAACGTAGAAGATCAGCATTTATAGTTTATCCGGACTTCGCTGAAAACACTGAGGTGTAAAATATTTTACGCAAATTAACCACCTTCAGCCTAAACACTAAACATCTAAACTGTTAGTTGTTAACTGTATGCTATTGCTTATTTATTTAGCTTATAACCCAGTGATATTGCTAATACACGATTTTTCTTGATATAATTATCCGTGGTGTATCCTGATATACTTATAAGTCCCATTTGATAACTAAGACCCAATTCAATCGATTCATAAGCAATGCCGGCACCTATGGATAAGCCCATATCCAGATTTTTATATTCATCAAAATCAGAGCCCCATTCGACCGATGTTGTATCACTCACAGGTACACCAAGAAGTTCTGTTTCATAACGATAGTTCCCTACGACACCAGCCGAGAAATATGGACCTAGAGTACCAAACATCGTAACAGACCCCAGATCATATTTGACTTTTGCAAGTATGGGGATGTCCAGATAATAAATATTTAGAGCTGCGTCATAATCGTTAACTACAAAATTTCCTTCCTCAAAATAATGATATCCTTTACCAGATAATAAAAAATCTGTTTCAAGGTATAGCATTCCACTGATCGGAATTTCCAAACTAAAACCAAAATGAAAACTTGGCTGTGAAGTGTATTTTTCACTTATTATACCAGAATCATCTTTTTCCAGCATTGTTGCTAAATTTAAACCGGCTTTAACACCAAAGGTTTGGGCAAATGCATTAATGCTTAGTAATAATCCAAGCGCAAGTATTAGATATTTGTTTTTGTTTCTCATGATTTTCTCTTTCTATTAATTTGTTATTTTCCAATACAACTTAAAATATTCATCCAATAAATATCTTCGTCAACGACAGCGTATCAGAGTTAATTATACATCATATTATCTTCTGAGAATATTTCCCAGAACAATACCTACAGCTGCACCCACGATGGCACCTACCAGCATAATATTGAAAGATTCTTGTGCAAGATTAATCAAAACCTGATCAACTCCTTTGTAAGTTGCACCGCGCGTGAGCACGTGCACAAAAGGGATTTTCCCGGCAAGTACGCTAGCTGGGCGGGATAAAAAGCCGATCAAAGCACCGACAAGTAGCCCTAAGCTACCAATCCCAATAATTGGTTTGTATTTTGTTGTCATTTTAATTCTCCTTTAATTTTTTTCAACTCGGTCAAGAACAAGCAAAACAAGGGAAAATTGTAGGAGAGATCATCTCTTTTTCCCCTGTCCGCTTGTATCGATTATTTCATCACTCCTTGAATATTAAGGAGTAGGTTCTGTTACAGTACTCTGATCCAATGCGATCGCAGATTGTGCTAGCAACCTTCCGTTTGTCGACGAGCTGGTATTTAGTATAATAGAAGTCTGACTCAAAATAATGCCTTCAAAATGAGCGCTTGTTCCTAAAGTTGCTGTTCCAGCGACCTGCCAAAATATATTCTTAGCCTGAGCACCACCGCTTAATGTAATATTAACAGCACTGCTGAGAGAAAGATCACCTGATATCTGGAATATCCAGACATCGTTTGCGCCTCCATTTATCGTAAAATCTGAAGCTGCGCTAACTGAACTTCCCCATTTATAGAGCCCTGCACCCAATGTTGCTCCACCAATTTCCCCGGCACCCAGGTTATTATGGTCAGGCGTCGTTCTTCCGGCTGCATCCGTGTAAGCACTTTCCATATCGGAAATTGCAGTTGTCATAACTGTGGGAGTCGGAGCTACCATATCAGCCGCATAAACAAAACCCGTAACCTGTGTAGAAGTTGCATATCCAGTGGCATCTGTCAGCGAAAATCCGGTGATATAAGTTTCTGCAGCGGGACTTATTCCAATATCTCCAGTTATGATGGAAGCGGGAACAGACGAAATTTCCGTTTTGGCCAGCAGAACAAAATTAGCTGCGGTTCCAAGGCTAACCGGAGCCGGACCTGATCCGCTTTCGGCAGTTGTAAATGACCAGACCTTATTCGTTGCAAGTGTATTACCGGCAAGATCCTTTACTTCTATTGTGATCGTTGCAGTATATTCTTTTCCCGAAACAAGATTCTCCGCCGGGGCAAAGATAGCAGCGTGGTTGGGAATGTCATAAGTGACAGTTCCAAGTATAGATCTAAAACCTTGCTTTAAGCTTATGTTTGCTTCTGTAATCGTCGTATAGTCCATTGCCTCATTAAAACTTGCTCTGATATTGCTATTGATAGCAACACCTGTAGCTGCGTTAAAGGGAATAGTAGAACTTACGGTAGGTGGAGAAGTATCCAATGTTTCCAAGCTTGTAAAGCTCCAGACCTTATTTTCTTCCAATGCATTTCCAGCTTCATCTGTTACCATAACACCAATAGTAGCAGTATACTCTTTATTATATCCCAGATCGGCTGTCGGATTGAATGTTACCGTTTTGTCTAAATAACTGATGGCACCGACGATGACTGTAGCTCCTTGCTTTAAGCTTACGCTCTCTGTTGTCATTGTCGTCGGATCCATAACTTCGTTAAATCTTGCCATAATATTAGTGTTAATAGCAACATTGGTAGCTCCATCCAAGGGACTTATACTTGTCACAATGGGTGCAGTCGTATCCCCCCCGTTCGTTGTGCATCCGATGATGCCAAGAACAGGGAGAAAGGCTAGCAGGAATAATAAATATTTTTTTATTTTCATTTTAATCTCCTAAGATTGTATTAATTGATGTATCAGGGCGATTTACGTCACTCTACACGTGATACATCTCCGAGATCTCTTTAGAAACCTCATTTTGACTTTCCATATAGTAGCTTTAGAGTTATCTGCTTGTCTCCTACTCAAACAAATAAAAAAGCAAATTTTCCAATGCAAAGCCAAATTCCTAAATAGGTTTTTTTATTACTTTTTCCCTGGCTGAAATAATTTTCTATCCATCGCAAACCTATTTTGCGCATTATTGTTCATTTTTTATTACAATGAAACAAATTCTGTAGTGCGCAATTACGAGGATCAGTATTTTCTATATCAGGGAATAAGTTTTAACAAGACAGTTCGTTCAGGTTTTGCTAAGTCAAATCTGAGGATGATCTATACTCCTCATTTGCTATTAGTCACGCAAGAAACTCATTGTTGGTCCTTTAGGTAAAACAAGCTTCTCATTCCAACGAACATATATTGGTATGTTTCATAATAGGTATAAACTTGTGGTATTACTAATTAATTCTTTTTTATTTAATATCTCTTTTTATTCAAGATTCGACTTTGTCTTCTCAAAAATATATAAACCGTGAATAGTGAATCATAGTGGATTGAGTCTATGTTTTTTAGTCAATGGAATTGAATCAGAAGCCAAAGCGAGATATCAGAATAATCCAGAAGTCGGAATACAATGATCAGTTAACGATAATTATTAATTGTGTTAAGCACGCAGTATAAAATATTGAGAAGCGTGAGTCAAATATTTTTTGGGATCAATTACCATGGGCTTCAGGCCGTGGATACAGACCACCCTACAAAACGGGGTTTTAACCCCGGATAGGGAAACCGCTTTTTGGACCTTATCCCCGTAGCTTGTTTTCTTCTCTGATGTAAAAACGCGATTTTTTTCTCCACCGAAGCCTTCTTTTCGGCCGTTGCCCTACCAAAACCGAGGCCCGGAAGGATATCGCGTCTCGATATTAAGAAGGACCTTGAACCATAATTTCCTTCTCTCGTAATTCAATTGCTTGGCTCAAGGTTGACCCAAGGTTGACCCAAGGTTGACCCAAGGTTTGTTCAATAATTGAACAATATATCGACTAATCGACTTCCGCATCGACCTATCGATATTCACAATTCATTGCTTATATGTGTCTTTGTGGATAATAGTGTTTTTGCTGCCTTCTCTTTGCAGCTGACTTCTTTGCCTTCAGGAGAGATTTGCGCAAAACTTAAACATGATTTCGCAACTTAAGTTCGTCGGGATGTGGATTAAGATACCATTGTTCTAATAGATAAGGGTCCTGGTATTTTCGCACATAATGTTGAAGCAAAACAATTGGGACAATAAGGGGCACATAATGATCTGCATATTTTTGTATGACATATAGTAACTCCTGTTTTTCATCGCTACTCAGATCATTCTTGAAATAACCCATGATATGTTGCAGAACATTGACATGCTTTTTTACTGTCGCTTTTAAATTTACGATCGACATCAGTACAGGCTCATAAGCTAAAATATCGCTATTAATGGTCTTTTTACTGCTGGCAGCAACTATCTTGCCCGCTGTTTTTAGCAATGCAGGGGCATGCGCCATAAAAGTATATTTGTGCCGTGTATGAAAGGATATAAAGCCGGCAATACTGCCATCATTTTCACAATATGTTAACCAACGATCGTAAATATATATTTTCTCAATAAAATTCTCTCTAATACCGGGGTCATGTAAACGGCCTTCATCTTCAACCGGAATATTAGGAAAGCGTTTCATAAATTCCCGTGCAAATATACCCGATCCGTGACGCTCAGGTACACCTTTTTCGGAGTATATTTTAACACCTCTCATCCCTGATGTAGGTGATTTTGTTTTAAAAACAAATCCTCGCAGATTCTCTTTCTCCAGCTCGTTCAATTTCGGATAGGTGAAATCCAGCATCTGCTCGGTTTTATCGACAAAGGTTTTATTAGTAAATAATCTGGCGGTCTCAGGATCTTTTCCTATTAATCTTAAGGCCTCTCTTGGCACAGGCATACCACACTCCATTTCCGGACATACCGGCACCCATTCAACAAAAGGGCCAAGTTCATCTCTTAAAAAACGATTTAACTTGTGTTGACCATCAAAACGAACCTTGTTACCAAGTAAACATGAGCTGATACCGATCTTCATAAAACCTCTTTCCTTTTTACATGCCTAGATTCAAGTAGTAAGTGCAATTTTATAATTCTTAAAAAATACTTCATTTGGTGTTAAATAACCAAGCGTTTTTCTAGGTCGATTATTCAGCTTTTTCATCGCCATAATTATCTCATCATCA
>Ga0265294_10001010_pt1 | contig 38241 bp, 35 predicted proteins | sample MunlanPumphouse3_FD_192504 | JGI IMG/M metagenome (GOLD analysis project Ga0265294, IMG submission 192504) | Groundwater microbial communities from a municipal landfill in Southern Ontario, Canada - Pumphouse #3 | ecosystem: Environmental > Aquatic > Deep subsurface > Groundwater | place... | reverse complement strand
GAATCCAGTTCAATTAAGGCATTATGAAGAATTTATGACTAAACAAGAAGCGATGAAGAGGGAATACGCAATAAAGCAATTGTCAAGAAAGCAAAAGATGCAGCTATTCGGATAAAAAGAACCTAGCCTACCAAAACATAATTATGCCAATTGGACGAAACCAGCATAAGTCATGTGCAATAAAAGGAAACACAGAAGAACCGTCCCTCTGTGTTTCCTTTTCAATATTATTGTTAAGAGTTTGGGCTATTTGTCTGCAATCAGCTTATCAAAATCACTTTCAAACAGACTATCTTGCGTAATTCTGTACTTTTCAAATTCTGTTTCTGCCTTATTCTTTGCAATTTCCATTGATATTTTGCCTGCGTTTTGCAAGATATCTCTATCATCAGAAAGCAAAAACTTATCAATTCGGTTTGCCCAATCCTCCATAGTAAGGGGAATATGTCGTTTCGCCGCCGACTCTGCAAGCTCCAAAAAGGCGCTCACAATTCTGCCTAAATCTTCAAGCTCCTCTTTTGAAAGATAGTTTTTTGCGATAGAAACATCAGATTTTACAATTTTGCCACTGGGTGCTTTTTCCCAAGTAGTAAGACCCATGTGTTCCTTTTCGCTGTCAGCTTGGTTATAAATGATTTCTGCGGCGGTGTGTTTGGTAATGGCATAGTGCATTTTGTTTTGCACCTTTGCAAAGAATTTTTTAGTGGTTGGAGCATTTTTATCATAGTCAATGGCGGTTGCGTAAATATCGGTAATTTTCTGATAAAATCGTCTTTCCGATAGGCGGATTTCTCTGATTTCTTCCAGCAAATGCTCGAAGTAATCCTCATCAAGAAAAGCACCGTTCTCCATACGTTTTCTATCCAGTAAATATCCTTGCTGTGCAAATTTTGATAAAATAGCAGTTGCCCAACGCCTAAACTGTGTGGCACGAACGGAGTTTACACGATAACCAACTGATATAACAGCGTCAAGATTATAGTACTCAAGCATACGAGTAACTTCTCGTTCACCCTCTGCTTGAACAGTTTCCTTTTTGGAAACAGTTGCATTTTTCTCTAATTCACCTGAATCGTATATGTTTTGAAGGTGCTTTGAAATAGCAGGCTTTTGCACATCAAAAAGCTCAGCAATCATCTTTTGTGTCAGCCAAAGTGTGCCATCTTCGTAGCGTACTTCAATGCCCTCTGCATGGGATTGCTTTTCAAAAATCAAAAATTCAGCGGTGCTGTTTCTGATTACCAAATCTTTTTTATCCATTACTGCACCTCATCGCCTTCCACAATTTCCATAATATCAGAAATATCACAATGCAATGCAGTACAGACCTTGAGCAGTACATCAGTGGTGACATTCTGATTTTTTCCCATCTTTGCCATTGATACAGTGCTGATTTTTGCTTCTCTTAGCAAATCTTTTTTCATCATATCTCTATCCAAAAGTAATTTCCAAAGTTTTTTATATGAAAATTTCATGGTATTTACCTTTCTGTTTCGAGCGGTTTCTTATAAGCAATATTATACAATTAAATTTGATTATTTACAACTCAAATTTGAATTTGCAAATTTATAAATTCTGAATCTTGATTTGTACATAAAGAAAAGCCATATCAATTCGTTTCAGAATCGATATGGCTTTTTCTCGTATTTAGTCTCGGGGCTTATTTTTATCATATTAGCAATTCAAAGGGTTACTTAATATCCTTGTGATACGCTTGTAAGGATTTTACCCCTTCCTTACTGGAGGTAGGGTCATTATAGGCTGCAATTCCCTTTACACTGGCAAGGGCGGCGGCAATAGTTGTGATATAGGGAGTTTTGTATTTTATTGCTGCTTTTCTAATGTAGGAGTCATCCTGTTGGCTTTGTTTGCCCGTAGGAGTATTAATAACAAGTTGAATTTCCTTGTTCATAATTCCATCGGCAATATTGGGGCGACCTTCAAATAGTTTTTTGATTAATTCGGATTCAACGCCATTATCACTTAGATAACGTCGAGTTCCTTCCGTTGCCTTAATTTTAAAGCCTTGTTTAATAAATCCTTTTGCTACTTCGAGTACAGATGGCTTGTCTTGCTCTGCTACGCTGATTAACACTGTTCCTGAAGAAGGAAGTGGTGTTTGAGTGGCTTCTACAGCTTTAAAGTAGGCAAGACCAAAGGAGTGAGCAATACCTAAAACTTCACCAGTAGAACGCATTTCTGGTCCTAAAAGTGGGTCAACCTCTTGGAACATATTAAAAGGAAATACAGCTTCCTTTATTCCATAATGGGTAATCACCTTTTGCTTCAAGTCATTGACAGGAGATTTTTTACCGGTTAGGGGTGACATCATTACTTCGGTGGCAATGCGAGCCATTGATATATTACATACCTTTGAAACCAAGGGAACAGTTCGTGAGGCACGTGGATTTGCTTCTAATACGTAGACTTTGTCATCTGCAATAGCATATTGCATATTCATTAGACCAGAAACTTTCAATTCTTGAGCAATCTTTTTAGTATAGGTACGGATAGTATCACGGTGTTTTTCTGAAATACTGATTGGGGGTATAACACAGGCGGAATCTCCTGAATGAATTCCTGCTAATTCAATATGCTCCATTACTGCTGGGACAAACGCATTTTCCCCATCTGCAATTGCGTCTGCTTCGGCTTCTATGGCGTTGCTTAAAAATCTATCAATTAAAATAGGGCTGTCAGGAGTAATGCCAATAGCAGCTTCGATGTATTGGCGTAACATTTCTTCGTCATAAACAACCTTCATACCACGTCCTCCTAAAACATAAGAGGGTCTTACCATCAAGGGATAACCTATTTGATTGGCAATGGCGAGAGCTTGCTCGAGATTGCTTGCCATACCGGATTCGGGCATTGGTATGTCTAATTTCTCCATGATTTGTCTGAATCGGTCACGGTCTTCGGCAAGGTCAATGGTGTCAGGGGTTGTACCCAAAATTCTTACTCCTGATTTTTCTAATTCTTTTGCGATATTCAAAGGGGTTTGACCACCAAATTGAACTATCACTCCCAGAGGTTGTTCTTTTTCATAGATGCTTAAGACATCTTCTACTGTGAGAGGCTCAAAATACAGCTTGTCTGAGGTGTCATAGTCGGTAGAAACCGTTTCAGGGTTGCAGTTGACAATAATTGTTTCAAAGCCCATCTCACGAAGTGCCAAAGCGGCATGGACACAACAATAGTCAAATTCAATTCCTTGACCGATGCGGTTAGGACCGCCTCCTAAAATCATAATTTTCTTTTCGTTGCTAACGGGAGTTTTATCTACAGCATTGTAGGTTGAGTAATAATAAGCGGCATTTTCCACACCACTTACTGGAACTGGCTCCCAACCTTCTACTATTTTCAAGGATGTTCTACGATCCCTAATTTCTTTTTCAGAAACAGCAAGGAGCATAGCTAAATAGCGGTCAGAAAAGCCATCTTTTTTGGCTTGCGTTAATAAGTCATCAGGAAGAATTCCTGTTTTATATTGAAGTATTTTTTCCTCCAATACGACTAATTCTTTCATTTGCTCTATAAACCAAGTTTTAATATGAGTGAGATTATGAAGTTCTTCTATAGTTGCTCCTTTGCGAAGAGCCTCATACATAACAAAATGACGTTCGCTTGTTGGCTCTGAAAGCATGGACAGAAGCTTTTGCAAAGGTAATTCATGAAAATTTGAAGCGAAGCCTAAACCATAACGACCAATTTCCAAGGAGCGAATAGCTTTTTGAACAGCTTCTTTGTAGTTTTTGCCAATACTCATAACTTCGCCGACAGCCTTCATTTGTGTGCCGAGCTTGTCTTGGGCACCTTTGAATTTTTCAAAAGCCCAGCGTGCAAATTTGATTACTACATAATCCCCTGATGGTACATATTTATCTAATGTTCCCTCTTTCCAATAAGGAATTTCATCTAAGGTTAGACCTGTAGCTAACATGGCTGAAATAAGTGCTATCGGAAATCCTGTTGCTTTAGAAGCTAGAGCGGAAGAACGTGAAGTTCTGGGGTTTATTTCAATTACTGTTACACGGTCAGTTTTTGGGTCATGAGCAAATTGTACATTGGTTCCGCCAATTACTTGAATAGCTTCTACTATGGAATACGCATATTTTTGTAATCTATCTTGTAGCTCTTGGCTTATCGTTAGCATAGGAGCTGAACAAAAAGAATCCCCCGTGTGCACGCCCATGGGGTCAATATTTTCAATAAAACAAACTGTAATCATTTTATTATTAGCATCACGTACTACTTCAAGTTCAAGTTCCTCCCAACCAAGGACGGATTCTTCAATTAATATCTGTCCCACCATACTAGCTGCAATACCACGGTTAGCTACGGTTCTTAATTCCTCAACATTATAGACCAAACCACCGCCAGTGCCTCCCATAGTGTAAGCAGGTCGAACTACTACAGGGTATCCCAGTTCTTGAGCTATTTTCTCAGCATCCTCTACGTTGTAGGCAGGCTTACTAAGGGGCATTTCAATACCAAGGTTGTTCATGGTTTCTTTAAATGCTATCCGGTCTTCTCCTCGTTCAATAGCATCGACTTGAACACCAATTACCTGAACATTGTATTTTTCGAGAATTCCTTGTTTTGCTAATTCAGAACAAAGATTCAAAGCTGATTGTCCGCCTAAGTTGGGAAGAAGTGCATCGGGACGTTCCTTGTCAATGATTTCAGAAATTCTTTTCACGTTAAGAGGTTCGATATATGTAACATCGGCCATATCAGGGTCAGTCATAATTGTTGCTGGATTTGAATTAACCAGCACAATTTCAAATCCCATTTTTCGAAGGGCTTTACAAGCTTGAGTGCCCGAGTAGTCAAATTCACAAGCTTGACCAATTATTATGGGACCTGAACCAATTATCATGATTTTGTTAATGTCGTTTCGTTTTGGCATATATTAACACCCCACTTATAATTCTTTATCCAACCTATTATATCTTAAATCAAATTATATTCATACAACAAATTTACATAAACGCAAAATAATTTTATTAAAACTCAATTACAAAAACTAAAAAAATAATTATTTAGCAAAAAAGTTAGAAGGGAAAAGGGAATAATCGAAAATAATAATAATAAAAATATTATTTGTCGCCGCATTATGACATATTATACCAAAAGTACAATGTATAATAAACCCAGTAAATGGAAAACGTTCACATTAGATTTGTTGTATTTTAGATTTGCACAAGGGAATTATGCTTTTCGAAAGGTGAGTAAATTAAGTGAGAAAGAGACAAAAAAGAGCTAATAGGCATATTTATTATAGCTTTACATTATGTGTAATATGTATCATTTCGCTCGGGATGGTTGGAATTGGATATGGGGCATGGAATGAAACCCTGAATTTTGTAGGCACAGCAACTGCCGGGTGTATTGAACCTGTTTTTATAAATAGTAATTTATTCTTGCACACAGGGAATGAGAATTGGATTGGCAATGCGGTAGTGTCTAATAGTGGAAAAGAAATAAATGTAAATATTAATAAAGCTTTTTCAAGGGACATGTATTATTTAGATTTTGAGATAAAAAATGAGGGAACATTACCTATTCAAACAGAGGTAATAACTGAAACATCTGGTACAAGTCTCAAAGTACAACTGATAAAGAAACCAAAAAAAGTTATTGAAGCCAAAGAAACAACAGAAGGACGATTAAAAATAATGGTAGAAAACGCAAAATACGATTGTGATTCAAGTTTTATGGTACAGCTGATTTATAGTCAATTAGCTGCATCATAAATGATAAATAATATATTGTTTAAGCTGTGCACGCTTGAGTATAAAGGGGGGTGTTTAGAAAAAACAATTTATTAGAATGTGGGAGAAACGCCACAAATTGGTCTGAACACAGAATTGATCCTAGAGAATTTTTTTGAAGGGATTAAAAAAATCAAAAGAGTGAAAGGGGAAAATGAAGATGAAAAAAGCAAGATTTTTATTAGCAACATTAGTTTGTGCAGTTGTGGCAATGGGGGTTGGATACGCCTGGTGGACAGATTCGATTGGTGTAACGGAGACAGCTGCTGCGGGTCATATGGAGGTTATTTTTGTTGATGGGTCTAACACTAATGGAACTTCAGCATATGTAGATGCAACTATAACAAAGACAGATGATAAGACCTATACTTGTTCATTTACTAACTTATATCCAGGTGCAAAAGCTAGAGTTGATTTAAAAGCTATAAACAGTGGTACTATACCTGTTAAATTTAATAATGCTGCGATTACCGTTACTGGTAGTAGTGATTTAAGGGATAATATTGATGCTCAAGTTTGTTACTGTAAACTGGATACTGCTGGTGATGTAGTTGTTGGCTCTGAGGGTGGTACGGAGCTTGTATTATTAAAGAATTTGCAGGATGCTATAAATGGAGAAGCTGATTTAAAGGCTTTAGAATTTGCTACTGGTGAATATTTAGCCCTTGGTAGTCCTACTGATGATGATAGTAGTATTCTTCTACAAGTTAAGGATAATGCTCCTGATGGTATTGAGAATGAAACTCTTACTTTTGATCTTGAGTTAAATTGGAAACAATTTAACGAATAACAATCAGTAATACGATGTTTTAATACATTAATAGGAGTAGATGAGCAAGGGGGTATCCTTGTTCATCTACATCTATATATTATCTTTCAGATTCAGAGAACTGAAAGGGGGGATTTAAATTGAAGAGAGCAAGATTTTTACTTGCGACATTAGTGTGTGCAGTTATGGTAATGGGGGTTGGATATGCTTGGTGGACAGATTCAATTAGTGTAACAGAAACTGCTGAAACTGGTGAACTGGACGTTAAGTTTGTTACTGAGGATGTTTATCCGAATACCGCTGGAACTTCAGATTATGTAGTTCCAGGCACTGTAACAACAGACGCTGAGGGGAAGACGGTTACTTGTTCATTCACTAACTTATATCCAGGTGCAGAGGCTCGAATTGATTTAAAAGCGAAAAACATTGGTACTATACCTGTTAAACTCAAGAATGCTACGATTAGTTTTGATGCTGGATCAAGTGAAGCTTTAAAGAGTAGTATTGATGCTTACGTTCTTTATTATAAACTTAATGTTGATGGCAGTATTGCTAGTGGCTCTGTTGGCAGTACCACTGTTGCAGCATTAGACAAGTTGGCAGCAAAGATAATTAGTGATCCATTATTAATGGGTTTACAATTTGCCCCAAATGAAAGCTTATGCTTGGGTGGAGATGAGTGTATTGTTTTAAAAGTTAAGGATGATGCTGGCGATGGCATTGAGAATGAAACGCTTACTTTTACTCTCCAATTAGAATGGAAGCAATTTAATGAAATCTAAGTAGTGGATTTTATAAACTAGTACAGTGTTATGGTTAGATGAGCAGGAAAATTATTGCTCATCTATACCTATATCATTATTTTATCTGGGTATTATCTTAACTATAGAAGGTGAATATTTATATGAAAAAAAATTTAGCAGTATTAGTATGCTCGGCTTTTATTGCTCTTGGTATAATTCCAGGTGTTTTTTCTTTATGGAAAGATGATATAGAAATTAAGGGGGTAGTACAAATATTTGCCAATACAGAGAAAAACGGGGAAAAAGAAAATGATAAAAAGCACATGTATGAAGCGGAGAAAGGAAATATAAATAAAGATGAAAATGTTACGGGGAAGATGAAAAGTGAGGAAGAAACGGAAATCATAGAAGGAACGAAGGATATAAAAGATGCAGAAGGCAAAGAAGACAAAGGAAACTTAGGAAACATAGACAGCGTAAAGATTACAGATGACACAAGGAGCATGGAGAGAACAACAAATACAGATAAGGAAGAAAACGAGATTGAAACAAGAAATCTAAAGAAGGAAGAGAAAGTGAACAATTAAACATAAGGTGGAGGTAAGGGATGTATTCAATTCGTAGGGAACAAAAGAGGACGAAAGTGAGGTGCATAATTCTTTTAAGCCTCTTATTATTAACTGAATTTATAAGGAATACCACGTTTATTTCCTTTTTTCAAAGTATAACTTTCATTTCATATGGGAGACCATTACTTTGGTTAGGTATTGCCTTAGTGGTATATATGTTTCCGAGAGCTAAGGCAGTAGGACGTTTAAGTCTTCAAAAATTTATTATTTCTCTTGCACTGGGTTCTGCCATTATATATGTAGCATTTATGATGGTCGGCGGAATGTTGACATCCTTCGGAAAAACTCCCTATGCTCTTTGTGTTAATAATCTTATTTATATTGGGTCTTTTTCATTAGGAATTGAAGCGGCTAGGGCTTATTTGATAAATAGTTATAAAGGGAAAAATATTATGGCTATTGTAGGAATCATCAGTATCATCTTTGCTTTGACCAGTCTTTCCTACAGAGGGATATTAAACATAAAAACAGGACTAGCCTTTGTTAGATATATGGGTAGTGTAGCAGGACCTGCCCTATCAGAAAGTCTTCTTATTTCGTATTTTGCTTATCTCGGAGGATTTGTACCGGCAGCAATTTTTCATTTCGTCTTATTAATTTTCGAACGATTTTGCCCAATATTACCGAATTTAAGTTGGGGAATGAAAACATTTATATGTTGTTTTGTTCCAATATTCAGCCTGATTTTTGTGCAACATCTTTATTCAATTCAAGCAAGGTTAATAAAAAGAAATTCTGGAGACGATGAGCAAATATTTGGTTGGATAGTGACTAGTGTTGCTTCAGTATTGATAATATGGTTTGCCGCAGGAATGTTTTCTATATATCCGTCTGTAATAGTAACAGGGAGTATGGAACCAATAATAAAGCCCGGAGACATTGTGCTTATGGAAAAGATAAAAGGTAAAGAGGCAAAACTTGACGATGTAATTCAATATTATGATACAGAAGAGGAGATAAATATAACCCATAGAGTTATATCATTTAATGAAGGTAAAGAAAAAACTCTTATGACTAAAGGGGATAATAATTCTTGTTCTGATTTTTCCCCCATTGAATTTTCACAGGTAAAAGGGAGGATGATTGCCACCATTCCAAAAATAGGATGGTTAACCCTTATCATGAGAAGTAACGGAGAAATCCCCGAAGGAGTAGTAAATTAGGCGAACGATAGTTTAACGATAGTTTAACGATAGTTCAACAATGGTTCAGCAATGGTTTAACAATAGTTTAACAATAGCTTAACAATAGTTTAACAATAGCTTAACAATAGTTTAACGATAGTTTAACGATAGTTCAACAATGGTTCAGCAATGGTTTAAAAGCTCTGACCAACTGACCAACTGACCAACTGACTGCTTAACAATGGTTCAACAATGGTTCAACAATAGTTTAACGATAGTTCAACAATGGTTCAACAATCGTTTTTTCTGTCCAACTGACCAACTGACCAACTGACCAACTGACCAACTAACAAGGGGTATTGTTTAATTTTAGAATAGAAAATGGAGATGAAAAAAATGAAAGAAAAAATCAATCATAAATTAAGAGTATTTTTAATAGCTTTATCAGCGGTTCTTTTAATAACTTTCTCAACTTTTCTTTTTTGTACTTGGAAATATCCCGGTACAGTGGAAGAGAAAATAACAAAATACCAATATACTCAAAAAGCGAATGTTGATTATGAGGTGGTTTTGAAGCCGAACATAGTGTATGACGAAAAGACGCTTGATATGGGACAAGTATATGTTACCAACTTTGTCGATCATATTAATACCACTGTGAACTATAAATTTAGTGGTGATAGAGAAGCTAATATTAAAGGTAATTATTCAGTTATTGCTAAGGTACAGGCTATCCAAAAAGAAGGAAAAGATGTAAAAATTGCTTGGAGTAAGGATTTTGTAGTAGTACCGTTAAAAACGTTTAACGTTGAAAATAAGGAGATTAACCTAAATGAACAAATCCCTATTAACCTTAATACGTATGCCAAATTTGCTGAAAGGGTTAAAAAAACGACAGGAATCATGTCAAACATTATAATGACAATAGATTGGGATATTAAGGCGGAAGTTGAAACGGATGAGGGCGTTATTAAGGAAGAATTAAGTCCCAACCTAGTTTTGCCATTAGGTACAAACAGCTTTGAAATTGAGGGAGAATTAACAAAAGAAAAGGAAGGTGCTATTGAAGAAGTGCTACGGTCGACTGTACCTATGAATATGAACAAAGTGGGTTTCTTTGGTGCAGGAATAGGAATATCTATAATAACATTGGTGTTTTTGATATTTTTTGTTAAAGGGTATGCTCCTACTTTTTACGAGAAGGAAGTAAAACAAATTTTCAAAAAACACGGTGAAAAATTAGTTGCTCTTGATAATGAAATTACAATTAATCAAGAGGGATTAATATCTGTTAAATCAATAGAAGATCTAGTGAGGATTGCGGATGAAATATGCAAACCTATATATTATAAGAATGTAGGAAAAAATGACAAAAAAGGATTGTCATATTACGTAATTAGCGATTCCAGAATGTTTTCATTCAAATTAAAACCTACAAATAGCATTAACTGTTAAAACTGTTTGTTAAAATGATTTGCGGTAGTTTGGGGAGCAATTATTATTAATAATAATTGCTAAAGAAGGTGACAACAAAGAAAAACAAGGTGTATAATGGGCATATGCTTTTTACTTATTATTATATATTAGGAGGAATATCAAATGGAAAAAGAGGTAATGGATTTCAAAAGTTGTCTGAACCCAAGGCCGGATATATTGGTTTCATGTAGAGGTAAAGACGGGAAAGATAATGCATTAGCTGTTGGATATGCAGGAAATTGCGGTTATGCTCCACCAATGGTTATGGTAGCAATTGTACCTAGTCGTTATTCATATCCTATTATTAAAGAAACAGGTGTGTTTATTGTAAATTTGGTTACAGAAGAATTGAGAGAACAGTATGCTTATCTGGGAAGTCATAGTGGTCGTGATGGTGATAAGTTAAAAGAGTTAGGGATGAAAACGGGGGAAGGTGTAAAGGTGAATGCTCCTATACTTCTGGATTGTCCAGTTAGTATTGAATGTACTGTTGTGGATTCAATTAGAACAGGATCACATGAGATGTTTATTGGGAAAGTAGAATATATACATGCAAAAGAAGAATATATTGATGAAAACGGAAAAATAGATTTTTCAAATATAGATTTCTTGAAATTTAGGTAACACAAGTATAGTTGTTGGGTAATATAAAGGGAATGCAAATATTTTTAGTCCCATATAGATAAACGAAGAGATACCTTAGCTAATGAACTAGGGTATCTTTTTATATGATTGAATTGTATTATGAATACATAAGAAAATATGCTTGCAATTACATGTTATTATTACATATAATAGTAGCATTAGGTAGAAATAAAAATTCAAGGATATTAATGAGGAGGATTGAGATATGACTGCTACAGAATACGAAGGAAAAAAGGTTTATATTGTTGATACTACGTTACGTGATGGAGAACAAACTGCTGGCGTTGTTTTTGCTAACAGAGAAAAAATAGCAATTGCGAAGATGCTTTGCGAATTGGGCGTAGATCAAATTGAAGCAGGTGTCCCAGTGATGGGTGGAGATGAAAAAGAAACTCTGAAGGCGATTGTTAATTTAGGGCTTGATTCAAGTATTATGGCTTGGAATCGTGCTGTGATTGATGATATAAAACAATCAATAGATTGTGGCGTTGATGCCGTGGCGGTATCAATATGTGTATCAGATATTCATATTGAGTACAAATTAAAGTCAACCAGAGAAAAGGTTTTGGATCAGATAGCAAGGGCTGTGGATTTTGCAAAAAAGAATAATTTGTATGTTTCAGCTAATGCAGAAGACGCTTCTCGTGCTGATGAGGAATTTTTAGCATTGTATGCCAAAACAGTAAAGGAAGCAGGGGCGGATCGGTTACGCTATTGCGATACTGTTGGTATACTCTATCCTTATACGACTTACGAAAAAGTAAAGCGACTTATTGAAAAAGTTGATATTGATATAGAAATGCATATGCATAATGATTTTGGATTAGCTACTGCTAATACTCTTGCCGGATTAAGGGCTGGAGCGACTCATGCAGGGGTAACTGTAAACGGATTAGGCGAAAGAGCAGGAAATGCTGCATTGGAAGAAGTAGGTATGTCCTTGAAACATCTTCTGGGGTGTCCAATGTCTTTAAATACTAAAGGATTCTTGGAGCTTTCTCATTATGTTGCTGATGCTTCTGGGAGACCACTTCCTTTATCAAAACCGATAGTAGGAAAGAATATGTTTGCACATGAATCTGGAATTCACGCTGATGGAGCGATAAAAAATCCTCGTACATATGAGGCGTTTGATCCGGAGGAAGTTGGATTGATTAGGCAAATTTACGTTGGAAAACATTCCGGTAAAGCTACGATAAAGAATAAATTTCATGAATTTAATATGGAAATTTCTGATGAAGCAAGTGTTTTACTTTTAGAAGAAGTGAGAAAACATGCAATAGAATTAAAACGTCCTTTGTTTGATAAGGAATTGGTTCAGCTTTATCAAGATATTTGCAAAAAGAATTTAAATTGCAAATAGATATAAATGTAAGGATAGACATAATGCTTGCAAAGATAACTTACGAGGGAATATTTTATGAAGAAATAACAAGGGGGAAATGGTCGTGGCAAAAAATGTTGCAACCAAAATAATTGGGAATCATTTGGTTGAGGGAGAAATTAAAGCAGGAGAAGAAATAGCAATAAGAATTGACCAAACTCTTACCCAAGATACAACAGGCACGATGGCTTATTTAGAATTTGAGGTTCTTGGCTTTCCTAAAGTTAAGACTAAAAGATCTGTAGCTTATGTTGATCATAATACTTTACAGGCAGGTTTTGAAAATGCCGATGATCATAAATATATTCAGACAGCGGCTTCAAAATATGGGATATATTTTTCCAGACCGGGTAATGGGATATGTCATCAGGTGAATTTGGAAAGGTTTGATGTACCCGGTCAGACACTTTTAGGATCAGACAGTCACACTCCTACAGGTGGCGGTATGGGTATGCTCGCTATAGGGGCAGGTGGGATGGATGTTACTGTAGCTATGGGCGGAGGTCCATATTATTTAAATATGCCTAAAGTAGTGAATGTGAAGCTGACAGGAGAGCTTCAACCTTGGGTTAGCGCCAAGGATATAATTTTAGAGCTTCTCTCAAGGGTTTCTGTGAAGGGAGGAGTAGGGAAAATATTTGAGTATTCCGGTGAGGGTTTAAAAAATATCACTATTCCGGAAAGAGCAACTATAACTAATATGGGAGCAGAATTAGGGGCTACCACTTCTATTTTTCCAAGTGATGAGGTAACATTACAGTTTTTAAAAGCTCAAAATAGGGAAAAAGATTGGCAGGAATTAGTCGCAGACGAAGGTGCTTCTTATGATGAGATAATAGAGATTGACCTTGCTACTGTAGAACCTCTTGTTGCTTGTCCTCATAGCCCTGATAATGTAGTTAAAATTAAAGACCTTCCTAAAACTAAGGTTGACCAAGTTTGTATTGGAAGTTGTACAAATTCATCTTATGCGGATTTGCTTAAGGTGGCGACTATCTTAAAAGGGAAAACTATTCCTACTGATGTTAGTCTTGTTATATCACCTGGTTCTCGGTCGGTGCTGACTATGCTTTCTGATAGCGGAGCATTGACAGATATGATAAAAGCAGGTGCTAGAATTTTGGAATGTGCTTGTGGTCCTTGCATAGGAATGGGGCAGGCGCCATCTACAAATGCAGTATCATTGCGTACTTTTAATAGGAACTTTTTTGGCAGGAGCGGAACAACAAGTGCCAGTGTCTATTTGTGTAGTCCGGAAGTAGCGGCTGTTTCCGCATTAAAGGGAGAAATAACTGATCCTCGTGGGCTTGAGCCTATTAAGATAACTATTCCAGAAAAAAGTTTTGTTAATGATAATATGATAATTCCTCCTAGTAAAGACGGTAAAACAGTTGAGATTGTCAAAGGACCAAATATTAAGCCGTTTCCTCAAAGTGAGGAACTTCCTTCAATAGTCTCAGGTTCTGTACTTTTGAAGATGGAAGATAATATTACGACGGATCATATTATGCCTTCACCCGCGAGTCTTTTACCGTTTCGTTCAAACATACCGGCACTTTCCGAGTATTGCTTGACGCCGGTTGATAAAGAATTTCCAGCTAGTGCTAAGCAAAGAGAGGGAGGATTTCTCGTAGCAGGTGAAAATTATGGACAAGGCTCTAGCCGTGAACATGCTGCACTTGCTCCCTTGTATTTGGGGATAAAAGGGGTAATTACACTTTCGTTTGCTAGAATTCACAAAGCTAATCTCATAAATTCAGGAATACTTCCGCTTACTTTTATTGAAAAAGCAGATTATACTCGTCTGGAAAGAGACGATGAATTAGTAATAAATAATCTACGCCAACAGATTGTAGCTGGAGAAATACTTGTTGTACAGAATAAAACTCAAGGGTATACTTTTAATGTTAAGTTAGAGGTTTCACTTCGTTTGAAAGAAGTTTTATTAGCGGGCGGACTATTGCAATATACAAAAAAACATAATTGAATAATTACTACTGAATAATTACTAAGGAGATTAGAACAAGATGACTTCTAAAATAGAAATGAAAAATCCCCTAGTAGAACTTGATGGGGATGAAATGACTCGCATTATTTGGCAAATGATAAAAGAAATTTTGTTGTTTCCTTACATAAATCTTAAAACAGAGTATTTTGATTTAGGTTTAAAAAGCAGAGATAATACAGATGACCAGATTACAATTGCGGCAGCGGAAGCAATAAAAAAGTATGATGTAGGTGTAAAATGTGCCACTATTACCCCTAATGCCGCTAGAGTGAGTGAATATGGAATCAAGGAAATGTATAAAAGTCCGAATGGGACAATTAGAGCGATGTTAGACGGAACGGTTTTTAGAAAACCGATATTAGTTAGTAACATTAAACCACTTGTCAAGAATTGGATAAAACCTATTGCCATTGCTCGTCATGCTTATGGTGATATATATAAAAATGTTGAATATCGGGTAGAAAAAGCAGGAAAAGCTGAATTGGTATTTACGTCAGAAGATGGAGAAGTTGAAAGACGAGTAATACAAACATTCAAAGGTTCCGGTGTAATTCAAGGAATGCACAACTTTGATGATTCCATAGAAAGCTTTGCTCGTTCCTGTTTTAATTATGCTCTTGATCAAAAGCAAGACCTTTGGTTTTCCACAAAAGATACGATTTCCAAGATATATGACCATAGATTTAAAGATATTTTTCAAGAAATATTTGATGTTGAATATAAGGAAAAGTTTGCGAAAAAAGGAATTAAATATTTCTATACTTTGATTGATGATGCTGTTGCTCGTATCATGAGGGCAGAGGGTGGCATGGTTTGGGCTTGTAAAAACTATGACGGTGATGTTATGTCTGATATGGTAGCGTCTGCTTTCGGAAGCTTGGCAATGATGACTTCTGTTTTGGTTTCACCACGAGGACAGTATTTATATGAAGCAGCTCACGGAACAGTACAACGTCATTATTACAGACATTTAAAAGGTGAAGAAACTTCAACCAATTCCATGGCAACAATATTTGCTTGGACTGGAGCTTTGAGTAAACGGGGAGAGTTGGATAACTTGCCTCAACTAGAAAATTTTGCTGATTGTCTGGAAAGAGCGGCGATAGGTAGTATAGAAGATGGCTATATGACCAAGGATTTAGCGGCAATGTCAGAAACTCCTGTGAAAGAGGTAGTAAACACGAGAAGATTTTTGGATGAGGTAAAAATTCGGTTGGAAAAGAATTTGAATAATTAGGATGTAAAGCGGAAGCTAAACTAGATAAAAAAAGCACCACTAATTTCTTGCTTGAAGAAGCAGGAACGTTAAGTGGTGCTTTATATATACTTATGAAGTTAAATAATTATCTTTACATTATTGAATAAAATTACTATAATTTAGTAGTATGAGTAGAATGAGAGGTAAAAGTGAAATCTATCTTTGATAGATGTAAACAGGTCAGTACGATAATAATAACTCATGAAAGTTGAGGGTGAGATGATTATGGATAAAAAATGGACATTACATGTTGAAAATTTTGCTAAAATAAAGTCTGCTGATATAGAAATAGCACCATTAATGTGTTTTGTTGGGGAGAATAATACAGGCAAAAGTTATTTAATGAGCTTACTATGGGGTATTCTTACATTGGGAAAGGAAATTTTTCCAAAGACTTCGTCGGATGCAAAAAGTTATAAGCAGTGTGAAAGCTGGCTAAGAGAGAATTCAAATCAGAATGTTATTTTATCGGTTGATGTAATTGATATGTATTTGGAATGGTTTAATGAATTATTGACCAACAATAAAAAATCTTTACTGAAACGGTTATTCAATTATGATGTTGACATAGAAAAAATAGAAATTAGAGAATATAAAAGAGAAAAAGAATTTAACTTACAATGGGAAGAGGAAAGCATTCGTTATTCTGTTTCTAAGAATTATATTAAATTTCCAAAGCAGAGGGAATATACAAGAGAAGAACTATTAAAAATGAATGCATATATTTGTTGGAATTTATTGATGGATGGAATAGCTGCACCTCTATATACACCACTTGTAAGAGGAAGACGTACTGGAGAACCAGTTTATTTGCCAGCATCTCGTACTGGATTTATGCTAACTTTTTTACAATTAGTAGGGAAGTCTATTGACAGGCATTTTTCACAAAGTGTTGAGGAAGGAAGTAGTATATTGACATTACCTTATATCGATTTTTTGCAACTGATAACTGAATTTGAGCAGTCTAATAAAAAATCGAAATATGCTGATGTGATTGATTTTATTGAAATTGAAATGACCAAAGGTTCAATAAATGTGAAAAAGGAATTTTTCCCTGTAATAACGTATAAGCCTAGTGGTAGCAATAAAGAATTACCACTATATGTTGCATCTTCAGTTGTATCAGAAGTATCACCTATGCTATTAACTTTAAAGTCAAATATAAATTTTAAAGCAATAATTATTGAAGAACCGGAAGCACATTTGCATCCTGAATTACAACAAAAGATGGCTCAATTTATTATTAGACTTATGAACAGCGGTGTGTTGGTATGGATAACAACGCATAGTGATACCATTCTACAGCATATAAACAATATGATTAAACTGAAAAACAATAAAGAACGTAAGATTTTACAAGAACAATATTCCTATAGGGGTACAGACCTTTTAGATATTGCAGATGTAAAAATGTATCAATTTACGAAGACAGAAAAACAAAAAACAATATTAGAAGAATTGACAAGCAATAAACATGGATTTGTTGTTCCTACTTTTAATAAGGCATTACAGGCAATAGTTGAAGAAGTATATGCTTTTCAGGAGGATTAACAATGTACGATAGTAGAATACAATATGCAATGAAAAATTTTATACGAGATGACTATTTCTTACCAATGCAAAATCAATATAAATTAGAGGAGACCGCAGAGTGTGGCAAAAGTTGCTTAAATGTGATTATTGATGGAACGAATATATGTGTTGAAAAATATGATAATCAAAAAAGATGTGCTTTTTTGAGAGAAGAAAAATCATTTGGGATGCAAAAATGTATAGATCATTTCATTTTAAAAAAAGAAAATGATGTATGGAATTTATATATGATAGAAATGAAAAGTAGTGTGGGATATAATACATGGAGTAATATAAAGTATAAATTGCGTTCGAGTTATTTAAATATAAGAGCATTATGCGAATTTTTAGGGATAACTCTTGGAGATGTATATGCCTACACTACATATGAAAAAGAAATGTTTGAAAAGCCAAAAGATACTGCAGATGTAAAAATTCATGTACCTCTTTTGGGTGAAAAAGCTACCAGTTATAAAGATGATGAATGGGATAAAGGAATTATTAAAGTCGAAATTGATGAAATATTAGAATTTAGTCATACGGCTGTAAAAATGGAGCGAAATTCCGAAAAGATATTAGAAGGAGAGTTATGTATTTAAGTCTAAAACTCTATAGAATGACGGTGAATAAATGGCAGAATTAAGTTTGAAGCAAATAACAGATAAAATAAAAGTTAGTGATATGTGCAGATGAAAGTTTGTGATAAAAACATGGGATTGATAAATGGATGTAGAAAGTTTTTTCTAGGTATATGTACTATTTTCAAATCTTTGTCGGACTTTGTGTTGTACTGTGCATAAAGTAGAAAACAATGGATATTACGATGTGCATATATATTGACATTATGGATATAATAATATAAAGTAAGAATGAGGTGATCCATAATGATTATGTTTACTGATGAAAAGCTTTTGAATTTATTAATTCAATATAATCCATGGTGGAAAGGTATACCTATATCCGAGAAAAACGCACCATCACAACATAGATTAGCTTATTATGAGGCAGAAAAAATTTTACTGCATAAGGATTTGCGTAGATTTGTTGTGCTTTCGGGAGCAAGGCGTGTAGGGAAAACAACTATAATGTATCAGTTAATAAGTAGCCTTTTGGAAAAAGGGGTGTCAGTGAGAAACATTGTGTATTTATCCTTTGATAATCCCATTTTAAAGTTGGGAGGCTTTGATGGCGTATTAAGAGCTTATGAAAATGCGTATGGAACAGAGGGTGAGGTATATTTTTTCTTTGACGAAGTGCAATATGCTGAGAACTGGGAGGTATGGATTAAAACCTTGTACGATTCACGTCCCAATTTGCGATTAGTTGTTACTGGCTCGGCAAGTCCTACCCTTGAAAAAGGATCTGCTGATAGCGGAGTAGGTCGTTGGAGTGTACTTAAAATACCAACATTATCATTCTACGAATATTGCAATTTACTACAAATATCATCAAGACCTGAACTTCCAGTAGGAATTAGACCAACTCAATTGTATAAAATGAATAAAGGTGATTTAAGTGAGCTGATGGGTAAATTATCACCATTACAACAGCATTTTAATCGTTATTTAACAGTGGGTGGATTTCCTGAGCTTGCTCTATCAAGTGACGATGTTTTTTCACAGCGTATGCTTCGTGAAGATGTAGTGGATAAGGTTATTAAAAGAGATGTATTGACCTTGTTTAATGTCAGAAACCCACTGCAACTTGAAAAGGTGTTTTTATATCTTTGTATGAAATCTTCTAATATTATTAACATTACGACTATGTGTAAAGAACTTGATGATATGAATAAATCCACATTGACAAGCTATATACAGTTTTTAAAAGAAGCAAATCTTATTTATATTAGTGATCCTATAAGAGTGGATGGAAAAGGTATTCTTAAGGGACGTTCAAAAATATATGTTGCCGATGCGGCAATACGCAATGCAGTTTTAATGCTTGAAGATGTTATTACTGACCCGGATGAATTGGGAATAATGGTAGAAACAGCAGTTTATAAGCATATTGCTGCATTTTATTATGCAACCAATGCACAGGTTGGTTATTATCGCAGAGTAAAAGGAAATGAAAAAGAGGTTGACGTGGTTGTCGAGCTTCCATTTGGGAGAATTCTTTGTGAAGTGAAATACCGAGAAAATACACACATTAAAGAAACAGATGCAATTATAGAAATTACTAATGATGAAAAAGCAAAAGTACAAACTTCTCTAATAATTACAAAGCGTGCTGAGGATTATGGGATTACTTCTCATAATACAAGAATACCTGTTGTACGAATACCAGCCCCTGCATTTTTATATTTGCTTGGCAATGCAGAAAAGGAAGGCTATACTGCGAAAATGTAGGCAAGGTTACCAAGCATATTAATATGGATAATTAAAAAGGGGAAGAGACTTCAACCGATTAAATAAGACATGCAGCAAAAATATTTGATATAGTTAGAAAATTATAGTATAATATTAATAAGCATACTTATATCTATATCTTAAAGAGGTGGGAGTGTATGAAACAAAAAGACATCAGGAAAATCTTAATTAAAGAACTTGATTATACTGAGTATGAAGCAGAAGTAACAGCGAAGGATTTGTTAGAATTGGACTATAGATTACTGCCATACTTTGAAAAATGGCTAAAAGATAGAGCAATATCCGAACTTGAGGTGCGAGGCTTTTGTGTTTCAAAAATGATGAAAGAAGAAGGGTTTACATATCCAGCTTCATTACTTGCACTTGATTGGTTAATAAGAGAACCTGAAACAGCCAAAGAGGCACTTTCAAGTGGGATAAGATAGATGAGTAGTGAATATTCGTGTGAGGTGAAATAATTTGGCATCAGAAAAAGATCAAGCTCTTTTTGATTTCATTGCAAAACATAAAAAAGAGAGGGAACAAACAAAAGTTCCGGATGATTGTCTAAAGTATTGTTATCTTGATAATGAATGGAAACGTTTATCCAAAGAAAATAAAGCTAAGGTTTTGCAAACTATAGAAGATGTAATGGCTAAACGAGCAGGAAGAGATCCTTATGAGGTTGTCATAGGTAATTTGGGAAAGACGAGGGGAATGTGTGATGCTAAGGATAGAAGGATAGTAATATCAGAAGATGTATTAGTGTATGAGCCTTTGTTTTTTTCTGCGGATTTAAACGGTGTTGATTCACTTGGCACAATTTTACATGAAGGAAAACATGTCACCCAGCAGTTTGTGATAATAGGAAGGATACCTTGGGAAGATACAGAGGAAAGAGATATATGGATTGAAAATATTGGTGATTATATAAAAAGAGAAAATAACCCAAAGGGATATTTTGAACAACCAATTGAAAAAGATGCAAGAAAATTTGCTATAGAGATTAAAAAACAATTAGAAGTTGAAGCTTTAAAATTACTTATAAAAGATTATTGTAGAAGAAAAAATGAGGGGAATGTAGAAATATGGATAGAAGGGATATCTCCTGATTCTATTAATCCGAGGGATAATGTTGTAAAATTATTAAAGGTTGAAGCTGAATTGGTTGCAGAAAGAAAGTATATGAAAGAATTTTTCGAAGAAAAGAAGAAAACAGTAGTAACGCTAGATACAGATACTCATAAGAAATCAATAGAATATGGATTGGACTCAAAAGTTTCATTGCTTGCTTACTCTACCGAAGGTAATAGGGAAGTTATGAAATATTGTTTGGATTTATTTAAATTTAAGATTGTTGATTCGGAAAAATTGGGTGGAGAAATATTTACATTTGCTAGTGCTGATGCCCTTTACAGTAGTATGGTTAAGGCAACAAGCTCAGTAGTAGACGTATATAATAAGTATGTTTCTTCTGGAGATGCGAAGAGTTATTTAGATGAAAGCTATAAAGTATTGTCAAAACAGTTAGATGAAATAAAAGAGCAATTGGTAAGGGGGATAAGCAATACAGATAAACAGCAAAGAAAGTCATTAAAACAACAAACTAAAGAGGCAAAAGGGAACTTCTTACGCCTTGAAATATCAGCAAAAACTGAACAAATAAAGAAAATGGTAGTGGAGCCTATTAGGTAAGACAAGGAATCTTTAAATATAACAATGTTATTATTTGAGAATTCACTAAAATAAATTGCATGAGATGGGAAAAATAAGTAGTATGGACAAAAGAGAACTGTCCCTGAATGTCTCCTTATAAAAATAGATTAAGAAAGGAAATTTTATAATGGCTTATTTTATATTTCCATTATAAAAGGTGAAGTGATTTGGAAATAGGGAATATAAAGGATTGCTTGAAATATTTTTATCTTACCAATGAGTGGCATCGTTTGTCTGAAAAAGAAAAGCTAGCGGTTTTGCAAGTTATAGAAAATGAAGTAGCCAGACGAGATGGCAGAGAATCTTATACGGTTGTTAGTGTTGATTTTGATGACATTAATACAAGGGGAGAATGTGATGATGAAACAAAAACGATACGTATATCGTCTGAAATTTTAAAGAATGAACCATTGTATAATGAAGATGAGCCAGAGGATTATGATGTTGTTAGTATACTTTTACACGAAGGATTTCACGCCTATCAGTATCAAGTAATAAACGGGTCAGTGGAATTTAGTTATAATTACAAAAAAGAGAAATGGAATTATGAATTAAATAATTATATAACTTATGAAGAAAATCATAATAAGTACGCTGGACAATTAGTGGAGGTCAATGCTAGAAGATTTGCGATGTCTTATAAAATAACACTAGAACTTCTAGCAAGAGAAATACTTGTAAGCGATTATTATGAAAGGAAAAACAAAGGCGAAGTGATAATAGTAATAGAAGGAAATTTTCCTGATAGTAATGATATTAATATTAAATTATTAAAATTATTAAAAATTGAAGCCAGAATGGCATCTGAAAGGAAGTATCTTAAGAAAATATATGAGGAATATAAGGATTCAAAACAGGATTTATTTGGGACGATGTTTATAAGAGTAGAGAATGATATTGAATCTATAAAAAAAATCATGTATAAAGAACAGGAAAATTTATTTAAGGGGATTTATGAAAATGTTTATAATAGCGGGATAAAGAAATGTAAGGGAAGTGTTTCTAAAGCAAAAAAAGAAGTAAAAAAGTTATATATTGATTGTTTACAAGTTGATGATAATAATAAATTTATAGAGGGAAGTTATAAAATATTAGATAAGCTAATAAATGAAACAACAATGCAATTAGCAAAGGGAGTAAAAGAAATAAAACAAATGGAAGGATTAACATTATGTGATGTAACTAGCGATAAAGGAAAAAACATTTTGGGATCTGTTTATTCAAAAATGAAGAAGATGGCACATCGAGAAGGTAAAAGTAGGGAACATATTAGGTGAGTCTGGAAATATTGTAGGAGGGTAAGCGGTAGTGGGGGCATTAGAAAGAGTAATTATAGCGATAAATTTATTTTCGTTTTTCATTACAGGGTACGATAAAAACAGAGCAAAAAAGGGCTTGTGGAGGGTTCCTGAGAAAGACCTTTTTATTTTATCCACATTATTTGGTGCATTGGGAGTATTATTAGGAATGAAAGTATTTCATCACAAAACGAAGAAATGGGTATTTAAGTTAGGAATTCCTGTTCTCTTAATGTTGAATCTACTGTGCTATTATTATATAAAAATATTATGGAAGGTATAATGGAGGCTAATTTGGTGCTTTGCAAAGTAAATTAATTAATGAATGAATGAATGAATAGATTATGTTTGATGGCATTTTAGAGAAAGAATATTAACTGGGCAATACACTACACAGGTGGAGCAGCGGATGCAGGCTTCATTTTCTAGCTGCCCTTTTGTGGATATTTCTTGGTAGGGAGATAAATCAACCGGGCAAACTTTGGCACATTTTCCGCAGTTCAGACATTCTTGATTGTTGGAGATGGTGATAACTGCATCAGTTTTTTTGTTCGCTTTTAGGAATTTCCCTAGCTTATAGGCAAGAAGTTGAAAAGTTGCCATAGGGCAGAATCTGCACCAGGTACGAGGATTGATGAAGAAAGCTAGAAATGTTCCGATTATGGTAACCATAAAATAATTCATGACAAAGATGAAGCCGAGTTTATCCAGAAACGGAGTTGTTCCCCAGAGTGCCGTTACGGCAAGAACTCTTTTGGTGAACATAAACATAAAAAAAATAAATGCCAGAACCAAAGTAATCTTTGCTTTCGCCCAGGCAGGGATTTTTTTATTGAAACTTATTGGATAAATGAAGCGGTCAAAAAGACTTCCATGAGGACAAATATTACCACACCAGAATTTGCCCTTGAAAAAGCCTAATATGGGTAAAGCAATCATCATAGGTATCATTAATAGACCCATTTTGGGGTACCAAAGACCAACTAGAGCCACTAAGGGAATAAATAACCAAGACCAGTTTCTTAGGGGAGTAAAGATACGATTTATAATATATTCATTACGTTTCACAATAATAATCATTCCTTTCAGAATAAAAGTTTTCTTTTAAAACAATACCCTGTGGGGGTATCTTATAGTCTTATATTAATACAAATCATACTATGTCGTCAACTTAAAATAATGAAAAAGCTTTCTATATGTGGTAATCCTTCCTAAGTAATACTTTGTTTTATATTCGCTCATTTAATGATACAATATAGAGAAACTTCGTTAGGGTAGTTTGCTTTATTTTTTTGCAATATATTTTAGCATCTGTATTAAGGATGCGTTTAATTGAGTAGGAGGAGATTATATGAAAAAACTGATGACAGGCAATGAAGCTATAGCTAGAGGAGTTTATGAAGCCGGTTGTACAGTAGCGGCAGCTTATCCGGGTACTCCCAGTACAGAAATTCTTGAGAATGTTGCTAAATACGAAGGGATATATTCCGAATGGTCACCCAATGAAAAGGTTGCACTTGAAGTTGCAAGTGGTGCTTCTATTGCAGGGGCGAGAAGTCTTGCAGCTATGAAGCATGTGGGTTTAAATGTGGCAGCTGATCCTTTTTTTACCATGGCATATGAAGGCGTGAATGGGGGCTTTGTTATCGTTACTGCTGATGATCCAGGTACTCATAGCTCTCAAAATGAACAAGATAACAGGTATTATGCTCCTCATGCTAAAGTTATTTTAATTGAGCCAGCAGATAGTCAGGAATGTAAGGACTTTGTAAAAAATGCTTTTGAGTTGAGCGAAAAATATGATTCGCCTGTTTTGCTCAGAGTGACAACGAGAATATGCCATAGTAAAGGTCTTGTTGAACTTGGGGAAAGAGAAGAAGTAGGTGTAAAGGAATACAAAAAAGATACTAAGAAATATGCCATGACACCTGCTAATGCAAAGGTAAGACATATAATAGTTGAAGAGAAGTTAAATAAGCTAAGGGAATATACAAATAGTTGTCCATTGAACAGAATAGAGTGGGGCGATAAGAAAATCGGGATTATTACAAGTGGTATTTCTTATCAGCATTCTAAGGAAGTTTTCGGGGAGAATGCCTCGTATTTAAAATTGGGATTAACATATCCTTTACCCAATGAGATGATTTTGAAGTTTGCTCAAACAGTAGATGAAGTGTATATCGTAGAAGAGAATGATCCATACTTGGAATCTTATATAAAGTCCTTAGGTATAGATTGTAAAGGGAAAGAGCTCATTCCTATTTGTGGGGAATTAAATCCTGGAATTATAAAGAATGCGTTTTTCCCTGAGGAGAAAGCGGAAGCTTACGAAGCTGAAATAAAAGTACCGTCCAGACCTCCTGTTTTATGTGCAGGGTGTCCGCATAGAGGCTTGTTTTATGCTCTTAGTAAATATAAAGATATTGTGGTTTCAGGGGATATTGGTTGTTATACTTTGGGGTTAATGCCACCTCTTAGTGTGACAGATAGTGTAATTTGTATGGGAGCAAGTATTTCCGCAGGAATTGGGTTTGAGAAAGCCTTTATGCAAGGTGGTACTAAGAAGAAAGTGTTTAGCTGTATTGGAGATTCTACTTTCTTTCATTCTGGGATAACTGGACTTATTGATGCTGTTTATAATAAAAGTAAGATAAGTATTGTAATTATGGATAATCGAATTACAGCGATGACAGGACATCAAGAAAATCCTGGAACAGGAAAGACTTTAAGGGGAGAAGAAACTACCATTATTGATATTGAAAAGATAGTGGTTGCAGTGGGAATAAAACAAGAAAATATTAGAACCGTTGATCCGTATAATTTAGAAGAAACGCAGAGAGCGGTCAAGGAGGCTTATGAAGCCCAAGAGCCTTTTGTAATCATCACAAAACGTCCCTGTGCTCTTATCAAGAAAGTGCAAAAGGCAAGGACAGGGATATATTGCGTATTTGATGATGAGAAATGTAAAAAGTGTAAGGCTTGTCTAAAGATTGGATGTCCTGCTATATCCTTTAAGGGTGGTCAAATCACGATAGATGGTGATATGTGCAACGGTTGTGGAATTTGCCAACAAGTATGCAAATTTAACGCTATTACAAAGGTGGGTGAATAAAATGACCAAAGCATTATTATTAGTTGGAGTAGGTGGGCAAGGTACTATTTTAGCTTCAAAAATATTGAGCGAAGGCTTGGTTAAGCTAGGTTATGATGTGAAGATGTCTGAGATACACGGTATGGCTCAAAGGGGTGGAAGCGTAACAACTCAAATAAAATTTGGGAAAAAGGTCTATTCACCAGTGATAGGTGTTGCTGAAGCTGATGCGATAGTTGCTTTTGAAAAAGTGGAGGCGGCTAGATATCTTTATCAACTTAAAAAAGGCGGAACGCTTGTTATTAATGATCATGAAATTTATCCTTTGCCTGTTTTAACAGGGCAAGAGGAATATCCTGGTGATATTAATGAAAATCTTCAAAAACAGGTTGAGAAGGTGAAGGTTTTGAATGCCAATAAAATTGCAGAAGGATTGGGAAATACCAAGGCACAAAATATTGTTTTATTAGGGACGGTTATAAAAGCACTAGGATTGGAAGAACTAGATTGGATTGCTGTGTTAAAGGAATATATTCCACCAAAATTTTATGAGCTTAATATTAAAGCACTTGAGGCTGGAATGAGTTTATAATTTGATATGATGAATTTGCGTAAAGAAAGAATGGGGCTATCCAAGAGGATGCCCCATTCTTTCTTTACTATTATTGTACAGAAAATGCGAATAGGGATCTTCTGAAATGGGTTAACTATCCTACAAATTTATATATAACGTTGAAATAATAAATAAATTATTATGAATAATACGCAAATATGTGCTATAATAAGATGACAACATAATATTAATGCATAAGGGGAGAACAGAAATGATAGAAAAGCCAATGAGTAATAATTTAGACTTCTTAAAGGGAAAAAAGCCAATAAATGATCGTTTGTTTTCATGGAGTAAGGAACGTCAAAAAGTGAAAAGAGCGTACATAGACAAGAAACTTACTTATGAAGAGCAAGATAAGATACTGAAAAGGATGGAAACATTCGAGAAATATGACAAAGGGGATCGTTCTGCTACTGTAGTAAAAAAAATGCAGGAATTTGCACGTGAATATAGTATGGTTTTAAAAGAAGATGGTTCTTTTAATTCACCGGGGAATGATATTAATAAGCTTAGGAATGATTTTCTAGAAAATATAGATGCTAGAATCAACAATCCTGAAAAAGCAAGTGTTGGAAAAGGCGGACGAAATACGCGAGATCAAGTATTTGGAAAAGCTGCTAGCGAAAAAAGAAAGAATCAGAGAGATGAAAGATAAAAAAGAAGGGAAGAATCTTCCCTTCTTTTTTTAATATCACAAAAACATTAACCACATTATTATAACCAGTAGGAGCTTAGTTTCCCAAGTAAGGAAGTAAAGTTTTCAACAAATTTTTAACTAGCTCTAATTCTTTTGGTGAACATTTATGCAGTAATTCGTTGATTTCTGTTAAATGTGAGTCCTTATTCTCATCAGAACCATAAGTATTATGTACATCAAAAAGGCAATTGTTTTCAGGAATTATTTTCCCGAAAATCAAATAGTCAAGGGACACATGCAAACAATCAGTAACTTTAATTAGAGTGGGTAGACTCATTTGTCTTTCACCTCGTTCAAGTTGACCGACATAGTAATCCGAAAGGTTTATAATTTCGGCAAATCGTTCTCGTGAAAGTCCAAACTTTTTTCTTTCTTTACTGATTCGCTGTCCTATTGTTTTATTGTGTATTTCTAATGGGTTCATCATTTTTACTCACTCCCTACTATATACAACTGTAACTGATTTTAAGTTATTTCAGAATTTGCTAGTTGTATTTAATATTAGTTTGCAATCAGCCAACATTTCATATACAATTAAATACAGAAATGTTTTTTTGAATGCAAGCGATACAAGTAAACATATTCAAGTAACTACATTTAATGGGAGGAGAGTACAAGGTGGGGCAAGAAAAACATTTAGAAATAGCAAGAAATATTCTTAATAATGCTGCTAGCATGAATATGAATAAGGAAACTATATTAAAAATAAGTAAAAAAATGGATGAATATATTGTTGAGTATTATCGGAAAGTTAATAGTTCGACAGAGACAAAGTAAAAAAAAGGAAATTACAAAGTTAGTATTATCATCTTTTTAGAGATATATTAGATGATATATGATATTATAAATATGATTAATGTCAAAATAAGATGATTCATATTAATTAATAAGCTTGATATTTGTAATATCAAGCTTATTAAGGTTTGCTTTAGTAGGGAGGGAGGCTAAAAATTGTACTCGGTAATTATTTCTTTAGGTGCAGGGTCTACTTTATTGGCATTTCTGATAACTTATCAGGTTAAGGTTGCAGGGACTGATTTACTTTCAATTGCGAAGTATAATTTAGTAATCCTTCCAGCAATATTTATTGCCAATGTCTTTTTAGGAATGGGTATTAATAAGGGACATGCTATTTTTGAGAATTTACCTCTGATGATTGCTATTCAAACTTCAATTTATTATATAATGATTACCGTATTTTCTATCTATATGCTAGATAACAAAATATCAATTGCAAAAACTATTGTGGCGTTTGCTTTGATTATAGTAGCTATTTATTTATTAAAAAGCTAGAAATACTGGAAATTACAAATTGGAACATTTTACATAGAGAATTCGTCTGTATTTACATATAAGAATAATATAATACAAAGTATAACACAATATTCAATAGCTAATGGTTGCCAAGCTTTTAAAATGGTTCAATTAACTTTCAAGTTATTTAAGGAGGAGAAAAATGAAAAGTAAGATTAGTACTAAGAGTAAAATTATTAGAAGAATTAATCAGAACAATAGTAAGAGAATAAGTAGAAATGCTTGTAGTATTATGGTGGTACTTATTATGCTGGCATTAACGAGTACGTCTGTTTTTGCTCAAACATCAGACATAGCCTCAACAGTTTCTTTCAAGTTGGGAAACGAAAATTTGATGAGTAGTTATCATCATTTAATAGCAGGAAAAAGAGTAGGTTTAATAACAAATCAAAGTGGTGTAAATAGTCAAGGAGAAAGTACGATTGATGTTTTAGCCAATGATTCAACAGTAGATTTAGTGGCACTTTATGGCCCTGAACATGGTATTGATGGACAAGCTGGTGCGGGAGAATATATAGAATCATACATACATAAGGAATTAGGGATACCAGTTTACAGTCTTTACGGTAAAACGAGGAAACCATCTGAAAGTATGTTAGCTGATGTTGAGGTCATTCTTTTTGATGTGCAAGATATTGGGGCGAGAACCTATACATATATCTCTACTTTAAATTATTGTATAAAAGCAGCAAAAGAATGCGAAAAAACGATAATTGTTTTGGATAGACCGAATCCTCTTGGTGGTGTGATAGTAGATGGATGGGTATTAGAAGATCAATTTGAAACTTTTGTAGGTGTAGATAATCTGCCAACGGCTCACGGAATGACGGTGGGAGAATTAGCTCTCTATTTTAATCGTGATATTGGTGCTGATGTGAGGGTCGTTCCAATGGAAGGATATTCCAGAGAAACAATTTATCAAGATACGGGGCTTCCTTGGATAGCTACTTCACCCAATATACCTGATATAGATTCAGTATTTGGATATATGTCTACTGGATTAGGGGAAGGAACGGGAATTTTTCAAGCTGATAAATTCAAATGGATTGGTGGCAAAGGCATTGATGCTTTTGCTTTTGCGAATCTTTTAAATCAAGCACAGTTATCTGGTGTAACTTTTATTCCTGAAGTTAGGGGTTCGGCAGGTGGGGTTAGACTTGTAATTAATGATTATCGATTATTTAACCCAGCTAAAACAGGAATTTATGCTTTGACGTATGCACATTCATTAAACAGTTTTAAAGTTCCTAAAAGCGGAAAGACTACTGTTATGTTCGATAAGATAATGGGAACTGATAAAATTGGAATATATTTGGAGCAGGGCTTAACTCCTCAAGAAATTGATGCAAAAAATCTAACTCGACTGAACAGTTTTAAGGAAGAAAGGAAAAAATACCTTATTTATAGTGATGAACCATATCACCAACTTAGCGTTATAGTCCAGGGGAAGACAGTGGAATTTGACTCAGAACCATATATTGATGAAAATAACCGTTTGATGGTTCCACTTAGGGCTATAGTAGAGGCTTTGGGAGCACAGGTCGATTGGAGCTTAGAAAAGAGAACGATTAATATTTCAGGGGATGTTTTAGGAAAAAAGAAGTCGATTTTATTTGTAATTGATGAAAAAACGGCTATAGTGGATGATGCGAGAAATGAGATGGACACTTGTCCTGTAATAAAAAATAGTCGAACGATGATACCTGCTAGATATGTTAGTGAATTTATGGGGGCGACGGTTAACTGGAATGGTGAAACTCGTACAGTAACTGTGGAGTAACAACAATTCTGTTACTGTGTTGCTAAATTACAACTTATAGGATACAATATAAGTTGTTACTTAATATATTGGAAGGAAATGCAGCAAAAGAATATAATTTTATGACTAGAATTCAAATAATTTAAGTAATATGGGTTAAAAAAGTATTTTGAAGGTTAAAGGAGAAAAAATGAATAGTAAAAAAACAGTAGGCTTTCCTATTAGTAAAAAAGAAAATGAAAAGAGAAGAGTAGCTATCCCTCAAAGCTTAACATCTGTAAAAAATATTGAGTGTTTATATTTTGAACATAATTATGGTGAAGTTTTAGGTATAGATGATGATGCATACTCTTCACTTGGATGCAAAATTGTTTCTGAATCAGAAGTTTTGAAACAGGATATTATTTGTGATGCTAAAATTGGGGATGCGGAGTACATTAATGAGTTACATGAAGGACAAACGGTATTCGGTTGGGTTCATGCAGTGCGAAACAGAGATATTACGGATGTTCTAATTGAAAATAAGCTGACTGCCTATGCGTGGGAGGATATGTTTGAAGAAGGGCGGCATTGTTTTTGGAGAAACAATGAAATTGCTGGTGAAGCTGCTATTATGCATGCATTTCAATGTTACGGGATAATGCCGTACAATACGAAAGTAGCACTTCTAGGAAGAGGAAATGTTGCCCGTGGGGCTTTGAAAATCCTGACGTTACTTGGTGCTGAGGTCATGGTATATGGCGAAAAAGCTGAAAAACTGTTTCAAAAAGAATTACCAGAATATGATGTGGTTGTAAATGGAATTATATGGGACGCCAGACGCAACGACCACATTATTTACGAGAAAGATTTAACGAGAATGAAAAGGAACGCAATGATAATTGATATTAGTTGCGATAGACACGGCGGTATTGAAACCAGTCAGGCGACGACAATAGAAAATCCTATATATAAGGTGCAAGGGATTGCCCATTATGCCGTAGATCATACGCCGTCATTGTTTTATAAAACTACTACTGCTAGTATTTCCAAGGTGGTTGTCAAGTATATAGATGAATTGATTGAAAATAATCTTGGTAATGTTATGAAAAAAGCACTTATAGTTGACAATGGTGTAGTCATTGATGAGCGAATTAACCAGTTGTATAACAGATAAAAATGGAACGGTTGGAGTGTTAATAAACTACGGAATAGTTTAAATTTACACAGATTACTACTTCTACCGATACTGGCATGAAGGTTTTATAGCATTGGATGCTCTAATAGAGTTGTTTTAAATCATAAAGTGACGCTGAAGTGGTTGATATAATTACAACAAAACAAGATAATGTGTATAAAAAGCTGTCTTTAACTAGGAAAAAGTTTGACTGTTAAGAAAATAGATGTTAAAATTCATATGAAGTGAAGTTCAAATTATTTGAGTTGTTCTTGAATGATTTGTTCTTAATAAATTAATTTTGTTTAAATAAAAAATAAACAAATAAATCCTTACAGAAAAGAGCAGTCTAATCTGAGAGGAATTAGGTTATATGAGTTTTACTTTTGGTATACCTAACTTTCCTTTCGGGGAAAGTTTTTTTGTTTCTGTTAGGGGAAGAGGAAGTGAATTAATTTTAGAAGTGAGGTGAAGGAAATGGGTAAAAAAATAGCGGTAATTGGAGCCGTATTGGAAGAACCTCAGGAAGCACAGACTCAATTTAACCAGGTTGTTTCTGAGTTCAAAGGAATAGTTAGAGGAAGAATGGGTATTCCCTTTGAAGATGTAAGTGTGTCTGTAATATCCATTGTTGTGGTAGCAACTTTGGATGAGATAAACAGTTTTACAGGAAAATTGGGTAATATCAATGGGGTTAATGTAAAAACATCCTTGTCAAAGAAAGAGATTTAATATGAAATCATTATTGGCTAAGCTTTTCAAGGAAAATGAGTTAGATAATGAGGAGCTTCTATTTTTACTGGATAATCTAAGTCTAGATTATGAACGTATTCTATCTGATTACGCTCTTATTACAAGAAAAGAAATATATGGAGATAAAGTTTTCTTAAGAGCTCTGTTGGAGATATCAAATCATTGTAATAAGACGTGTAAATATTGTGGTCTTAGAGGAGAGAATGCTAGTACAGATAGATATAGACTATCACGAGAAGAGATATTAGAGTCTTGTAAGGATGGATATAAACATGGCTTTAGAACCTTTGTTCTTCAAAGTGGCGAGGATTCGTATTTCACAGATGATATTTTAGAAGAAATAATTAAAGAAATAAAAAGTCAGTGTCCAGGTGTTGCGATAACCTTATCAATAGGAGAAAAAAGTCGTTATTCATATTTAAAATATTTTAAAGCAGGAGTTGACAGATACCTTTTACGACATGAGTCGGCATCTAAAACTCTATATGAAGAATTACATCCAAGTATGAGCGTTGAAAACAGGAGAAGATGTCTTTGGCAATTAAAAGATATTGGATATCAAGTTGGAGCAGGATTTATAGTGGGGCTTCCCGGTCAGGATAATAAAGTATTGGTAGAAGACTTAATGTTTTTAAAAAAGCTGAAGCCTCATATGGTGGGAATTGGACCTTTAATTGTGCATCCTGACACTCCTTTGAGAAATTGTAGTAATGGAACTATGGAGAAAACCTTGGTATGTTTAGCGCTAATTAGGTTACTACTGCCGGAGGTGCTTTTACCGTCTACAACAGCATTAAATGTTTTAGATCCACTTGGATTGGGGAAAGCGTTACAGGTGGGAGCTAATGTTGTTATGCCAAATATAACTCCTTTAGATGCTAGGAAAAAGTATGAACTATATAAGGGGAAAGATTATTCTAGGGATATAAATGGTGATTTGATGAAAGAGACAATAGAAAGAATTGAAGCAGCAGGTTTTGAGGTGGATATGGGTCGAGGCGACCATCCTGATTTTTATATTTAATTAAATGGGAGGAGAACAAATGAGAGATAATCAATATTCAGGTAAAGATGATTTTATTAATGATGAGGAAATTATTAATCATCTAGAAAGATGCAAGAATCCAGATCCGATAGAAATAAGAGAAATTTTTGCTAAGTCTCGTGCGAAAAACAGATTAGAACCGGAGGAAACAGCTAAACTCTTGCAATTGGAAGATCCAGATTTAATTGAAGAAATGTATGCACTCGCTAGAGAAATAAAAGAGGATGTTTACGGGGACAGGATAGTTTTCTTTGCTCCTTTATATGTAGGAAATAAATGTATTAACAATTGTCTTTATTGTGGATTTCGTCGGGATAACGAGGCTATAGTTAGAAAGACCTTGTCAAAAGAAGAATTGATAAACGAAGTAGAGGTATTGGAATCTAAGGGTCATAAAAGGCTTATTATGGTTTATGGAGAACATCCTGCTTATGATGCGGACTTTATTGCTGATACAATGAAAACTGTTTATTCGGTAAAACAAGGTCGTGGAGAAATCAGGCGTATTAATATAAATGCGGCACCGATGGATGTGGAAGGTTATAAGAAGTTAAAGGAAGCAGGTATTGGTACATTTCAAATATTCCAGGAGACGTATCACCATCAAACATATTCATTACTTCATCCTAAGGGAGATAGAAAGAGTGATTATAGGTGGAGACTGTATGGGCTTGATAGAGCAATGGAAGCTGGTATCGATGATTTAGGGATAGGAGCACTTTTTGGAATTTATGATTGGAAATTTGAAGTTATGGGTCTTTTATATCATACGATACATTTAGAAAAAACCTTTGGAGGTATTGGACCTCATACAATTTCTTTTCCTAGATTGGAGTCTGCTTTAAATACACCTTATATAGATAGTACCAGTTACAAAGTTTCTAATGAAAACTTCAAAAAATTGGTAGCTGTTATACGTCTTTCGGTTCCTTATACAGGAATGATCTTAACGGCTAGAGAACAGCCTGAGGTACGAGATCAGGTTATTCCTTTAGGAGTTTCACAAATTGATGCTGGCTCAAGGGTTGGTATAGGTGGTTATGAAGAAGCAGAAAAAGGGTATCTACCAGAGAAGGAGCAGTTTCAATTAGGTGATATGAGATCACTTGATGAATTAATAAAAAAAGTATGTGATTTAGGATGTATTCCTTCTTTTTGTACAGCAGGATATAGAGCAGGGCGGACAGGGAAACATTTTATGTCTTTAGCCAAGCCCGGCTTTGTTCATAAGTTTTGTATGCCGAATGCTGTTTTAACTTTTAAAGAATACTTATTGGATTATGCTTCGGAAGAAACAAGAATAGCGGGAGAAAAAGCTATTGCCAGGGAATTAAACAAATTTGGGGCTACGGATCCTGAAAGAAAAAAATCCGTTGAAAAGAAATTAAAGATAATTCAAGATGGTAAGAGAGATGTGTATATCTAAAAATAGTGGAGAAAAATCCAAATAGCATAATAGTTTAACTAATAATCAGGTGGAGTTTAAGACTTCATCTGATTATTAGTTAAATTCTGATATCGCCATGGTGGCGATCTTTTTATTAGCTATTTATAGTTTATAGCATGAATATGTGATAAAATGATTTAAATATAATTGATGAGAAAGAGGCGCATTTTTATGCTAACGTATAAGAAGTCTAGTAAATTGGATAATGTTTGTTATGATATCAGAGGACCTATAATGGATGAAGCAAAAAAACTAGAAGAAGACGGGTATAAAATAATTAAGCTGAATATTGGGAACCCTGCACCGTTTGGTTTTAACGCGCCGGACGAAATCATACGGGATATGATTTTAAATCTTAATAACTCACAAGGTTATAGTGAATCTCAAGGATTATTTTCAGCTCGTAAAGCTATCATGCAATATTGCCAAGAAAAAAACATTGATGGAGTGGACATTAATGACATCTATACAGGTAATGGAGTTAGTGAACTAATCGTTCAAGCAATGCAAGGATTGCTTAACAATGGTGATGAAATATTAGTTCCTGCTCCAGATTATCCTCTTTGGACAGCGGCTGTCAATCTTGCAGGGGGGACTGCTATACACTATATTTGTGATGAAGAAGCCGATTGGATTCCTGACTTAGAGGATATGAAAAAGAAAATTACAGCTAATACAAAAGGAATAGTAATAATAAATCCTAATAATCCAACAGGGGCGTTATATCCGCAAGAAATTCTTCAATCCATAGTAGAACTGGCGGAGGAACATAATTTAATTGTATTTTCTGATGAAATATATGATAAGGTTTTATATGATGATGCTACTCATGTTTCGACAGCGTCACTCTCTAATAACATTCTCTTTATTACGTTTAATGGCTTATCCAAATCTCATAGAATTGCAGGTTTTAGGGCAGGATGGATGGTTGTTAGTGGGAAAAAATCTATTGCGAAAGATTATGTAGAAGGGTTGAATATGCTCTCAACAATGCGTTTGTGTAGTAATGTGCCTGCGCAACATGCGATTCAAACGGCTCTTGGAGGTTATCAAAGCTTAAAGGAACTGCTACTTCCGGAAGGAAGATTGAGTAAACAAAGAGATGTTTGCTACAAACTAATTAATGATATTCCGGGACTTTCTTGTACTAAACCTAAAGGAGCTTTTTATGTATTCCCTAAAATAGATGTAAAAAAGTTCAACATTACAAGCGATTCTAAGTTTATTTTAGATTTTCTAAGACAAGAGAAAGTGCTTTTAGTTCAAGGAACAGGATTTAATTGGGCTGAACAGGATCACTTTAGAATAGTGTTTTTGCCTACGGTTGATGAACTTACTCTGGCTTTGAATAAATTAGGTGAATTTTTAGCTTATTATAAGTAAAAAGTAAAAAGAGGATAGGTATTAAAAAAAGATCGGGAAGAGTATTACCAATCTTTTTTATTAGAAAAAAATTTTACAATAAAAAGGTATATAAAAAAAATAGTAGAATATTTAACATAATCGTATGTAATATTAAATATGGTGGAGAAATAATATGAGTAATTATATTTTTGACAGAAATATATTTTCTGCTAATGTTTCGGTAGATAAACTTAGAATAGGTGATATATTATCACATGATGTTTATTTACGGAATGGGACTTTGTTAATCAATGCAGGAACAAAACTGAGTGATAAAAAAGTACAGAAATTAAAAAAATTAAAGAACAAAATTGTTACGCTTGATCTTAATAAAATTTATTATAGAGGAGTTCAAGCGAGTAAAAATTTGTTTAAAGACGTGATCGAAGGTCAGGTTTTAGAGAAAAAAACAGTAGAAAAAATATTAGATCCTTTTATAGATGAAATAAAAAGAGAAAAAGATATTGTTAAGCTTTTAGGAAGGCTTCAATCTAAGGATGATTATACGTTCCAACATACTGTTAAAATTGGGATGCTTGTTATGGTACTTGGCGGCTGGCTAGGTTTGAGTGAAACTGATTTGCATAGGTTAATTTTAGCAGGTACGCTTCATGATATAGGCAAGAGTCAGATTCCTTTAAGTATATTAAATAAACCAGGTTTATTGACTGCAGAAGAATTTGAAACAATGAAGCTACACACTATATATGGTTATGAATTGTTAGATAGATCAGATGAATATGATGAAGAAATAAAAAAAGGTATATTGCAACACCATGAGAGGTTGGATGGTAGTGGCTACCCTTATCATTTAAAAAATAAGGATATACAATATTTTGCAAGAATAATTGCTGTTGTGGATATTTATCATGCGATGACGACAACGAGGATTTATAGGGAAAAAAAGGATCCGTTTAATATTCTTAATCATCTTAGGCAGAATATAAGTGGATTAGATGCTAGTATAGTATTTGTATTTATTAATAATATGGTTAGTATGCTTCAAGAGTGTCAAGTAGTATTGAATAACGGGATGATAGGCGATGTTATTTATGTAGACAAAGAATTTATTAATGCACCTCTTATTAAGATAGTGGATAGCACAGAAGTTTTTGATTTAAGGGTACGAGATGATATTGAAATTGTGGATGTTATTTATGATGAATAAAAAGGTTGGTTTCAAGGACAAGGAGGATAGATTCCTTGTCCTTTTTCATTATATTTAGGTAGAATAAATTTTCACTTGGGTTTTTGATGTTTGCTGTTATAATTTGTATCATGTATAATAAATGTTACCTTCAAAGGAAAAGGGGAATAAGTATGGTACAGATGGATTTAATAGCTACGGCAACTTTTGGTGTTGAATCGTTGGTGGCGAGGGAGCTGATGGAGCTCGGTTATACGGAGCAAAAGGTGGAAAATGGAAAAGTTACTTTCAAAGGTGATGAAACAGCTATATGTCGTACAAATTTATGGTTGCGTAAAGCAGAGAGAGTGCAAGTGCAGATAGGACAGTTTGAGGCTAGGACTTTTGAGGAACTTTTTCAACAAACTAAAGCCTTACCTTGGTCTGATTGGCTACCTGAAAATGCAAATTTTCCTGTGGAAGGGAAATCAATAAAATCAACCCTTCATAGCGTTCCAGATTGTCAAGCTATTGTTAAAAAGGCTGTTGTCGAGAAAATGAAAGAAAAATATAAAACAAATTGGTTTGAGGAAGATGGTGCACGGTACACTATTCAAGTGGCTTTACTAAAAGACATAGTGACTTTAACTATAGATACCACTGGGGTAGGTCTTCATAAACGAGGGTATAGAAAATTAGTGGGCAGGGCACCATTAAAAGAAACATTAGCTTCAGTAATGATATCGTTGAGTCGTTGGAAATCTGACAGAACTTTAATAGATCCGTTTTGTGGTGTGGGAACGATACCCATTGAAGCGGCTTTACAGGGATTAAATATTGCTCCTGGTTTAAAAAGAAGTTTTATTGCTGAGGATTGGCCAATTATTTCTCCGAAAAAGTGGGAGGAAGCTCGGGAAGAAGCAAATCAAGTAATCCAAAAAGATAAAACTCTTGATATAGCAGGGTTTGATATTGACAAAGAAGTGTTGAGTTTAGCTCGTTATCATGCTAAAAATGCCGGAGTAGAAAGTAACATTCATTTTCAACAAGGGGATTTTTTGAATTTAAAAAGCAAAAAAAAATATGGCT